>SKEL01003467.1_pt1 | contig 10371 bp, 9 predicted proteins | sample 4826741 | NCBI WGS metagenome assembly SKEL01 (sample SAMN11008810, study PRJNA524170) | human gut metagenome | biome: Human fecal sample; material: Feces; isolation source: fecal sample from pouch patient p33 | host: Homo sapiens | place: Israel: Tel-Aviv | collected 2016-03-22
GTAGAATATACTATTAATATGCCTGTTTTACATATTCTTAGCGATATTACAGAGCGCAATATAGATGTATTGGGCTTCGCTTGCTATATTTGGAACATCGAAATGACCTTACATGTGGTGGACATGGTGAAAGCCGTTCGACCAGATATTAAAATCATCTTAGGCGGTCCGGAGGTATCTTTCACTGCCGATGAAATTCTAAATCGTTGTCATGCTGTAGACTATGTTGTACAAGGTGAAGGAGAAGAAGCTTTCTACCAACTCATTAGTGCATTACAAAATGGTAAGGATGGATTAGGAGAAAAAATCCCTGGTGTACGAGGACGTCATATTACAGGTCAACTTATGGGATCCACTGAGGCCGTAGAGGTTAAAGATCTTAGCACTATTCCATTTCCATATGTGGAAGAGGATATGATTGATTTAGAACATAAAATTATCTATTATGAGTCCTCTCGTGGTTGTCCGTTCTCTTGTCAGTATTGCTTATCTGGCAATAAGAATACAGTGCGATTCTTCCCACAGGAGAGAACTTTTAAAGAATTACAATGGTTTATCGACCATAAGGTAAAGCAAGTTAAATTTGTAGATAGAACATTTAACTGTGCATCACATCACCATCGTCCATTGATGGAATTTATGCGAGATGCCAATACAGAGACGAACTTCCATTTAGAAATGGAACCTGAGCTCATGACGGAATGGGAAACAAATATTCTCTGTGAAACACCGCCAGGGCGTATTCAAATCGAAGTGGGCGTACAAAGTACACATAAGAAAACTTTAGATGCCATTAACCGATATAACGATTGGCCGTACATTCAAAAGGCTATCCGTCCTATTATTGAGGCGGGACGTACCCATGTGCATATGGATTTAATTGTAGGTTTACCTCATGAAAATAAAGCACGATTTGGATTATCCTTTAATGATCTTTTTAGCTTACAACCTCATGCGCTACAAATAGGTTTCTTAAAACTATTAAAAGGCTCTGGTGTACGCCGCATGGAGGAATACCAATATATTAGTGATCCTTTAGCACCTTACGAAGTTTTGAGTACCCATGTATTACCTTATAAAGATATACGCTTCTTAAAACACTTTGAAGATGTATTTGAACGCTTCTATAATAGTGAGCGTTTTAGAACAGTCTTTGGCTATATTGGTAGCAAGCTCATAAAGGAACATACTGACACATCTATAACTGGTGAAGATACAGCAACAAATCATGTACCGCCTATGAAAAAGTATGATCCTTCTAAAGTGGAGCCTAAAAAAGATGCTTTCACCTATTTCTGTGAAATGACACAGGCTTGGCTCGATGCAGGTAATCACAAGATTAATTTAAAAGATATCGACCAAATTGAATTCTTGTATAATTTCTTCTTGTCTAAAGGCGACAAAGTAGCAGCCGAACTATTACAATATGATACACTTGTTAGCTATCGAGGTAAGGTTCGCAGCGAAGCCATTGGTTTGCCGAAACAGACAAAGGAACTTTTACAAGAAGGGGAATCATTCTGGCGCAACGAAGAGATTGCATCTCAGTATATTCTAAACTATACCTTCAAAGAATGGCGCAAAATTCGCCAACAATATGTAGAAATGCCAATGTCTGAAGACACTGCACATGTATTAGGTATAGAGAATGTACCTAATACACCATTTACAGTAATTATCGACGTTAATAAAGAGGTAAAACCCTTTATACGTCCTGAAATAGAGGCTTGTTAAATTTCACAAGCGATGATTGGTTAGTTAAATAGGAGTGTTATGACCGATACAACGAGACCAAAACGATACCGCATGGTATCTAAATATTATAAAGAAACCTATGGGGAAAAGGTTTATAAATTGCCTGTTGCCTTACCGCTGACGTGTCCAAATCGAGATGGTTCAGCCGGCGTAGGGGGCTGTACCTTCTGTGGTGAAATCGGTGCGGGCTATGAAAATCGCCCTGCTTGGATGACAGTGCGCATGCAATTAGAGGAAAATATTGCTCACATAGGTCCTAAATATAAGGCAAAAAAATTTATACCTTATTATCAAAACTTTAGTAATACCTATTTGGGACTTGATGATTTTAAAAGCTATATGGAGCAAGGTTGCATCGACGAAGCAGTAGGCATTGCTATTGCGACGCGACCAGATTGTATTGCCGATGAATACTTAGACATATTGGCTGATATTAGAGATCGCTTTCAAAAGAATATCTATATTGAATTAGGATTGCAAACGGTCAATTATGATACATTAGAGAAAATTAATCGGGGTCATGATTTAGCTCAGTTTATTGATGCTGTATTGCGGATTAAGAGATATGGATTTAATGTAACAACACATATGATAGTAAATCTTCCATGGGATACTATGAAAGATACCATCGAAGGGGCCCGTATCTTATCAGCCCTCGGTGTGGATCAAGTTAAATTACATGCCTTATATATTGTGAAAAATACATTGATGGCTAAGTGGTACCAAGAAGGTCAGTTCACCTTAATCAGTGCAGAAGAATATGCTGACCGTGTAGTCAACTTTATCCGTCATTTACACCCTGACATTGTACTGCAGCGTCTTGTTGGGCGAGCGCCTGAAGATAATACACTCTTTACAAATTGGTCTATGGGTTGGTGGCGCGTACAAGACTTAATTGATGATAAATTAGACGAACTGGATGCCCATCAAGGTGATTTATGTGATTATTTAAACGGCAAAGCCGTTCGTAAGTTTATAGATTAGGAGGTTGTATGAGCGAACAAGTATTTACATTTCCTACATATGACCTAGCACAATCCATACTAGGTCAACATAATCGATATTTGCATATGATGCTTGAAGTCATCTCTGTAGATGTAGTGGCACGCGGGGATACTGTGGTTATCAAGGGCGATGAAAAGCAAGTAGAGGCTCTGTATCGTACGTTAGAGGAACTGGTATTCTTATATCGTGAAGGCAGTACCATTACTGAGTCCCAAGTTCGTATTGCGGCTAAACTTGTAGCGAACGGTAAAGCTGATGCTGTACATACTATGTTTGAAGATACTTTATCCGTTAATATGCGCGGTAAAAATATTACGCCTAAAACGGAAGGTCAGAAATACTATGTTGATAGCATCCGTAAAAATACCATTACCTTTGGTATAGGCCCTGCCGGTACAGGTAAAACATTCCTAGCCGTAGCGTTAGCCGCATTCTATTTAAAAAACCGCAATGTAGATAAAATCATTTTGACTCGTCCTGCTGTAGAGGCTGGTGAACGATTAGGCTTCCTACCTGGTGAATTACAAGACAAGGTAGATCCTTATTTGCGACCTCTTTATGATGCATTACATGAAATGTTTGGCATCGAGCAAGTACAACGCTTTATGGAACGTGGTACTATCGAGGTAGCACCACTAGCATATATGCGTGGTCGTACCTTAGAAAATGCCTTCGTTATTCTAGACGAAGCTCAAAATACGACGGCTGAGCAGATGAAGATGTTCTTAACACGTTTAGGTAACAACTCTAAAATGGTAGTCAACGGTGATAAGACCCAAATTGACTTGCCACCACGTGTTGTGTCTGGTCTTGGCGAGGCTGAAAAGGTATTGCGTCATGTACCTGGTATTAATATGGTTTACTTTAACGATCAAGACGTTGTTCGTCATGATTTAGTAGGACGTATTGTAAAAGCTTACGATCAGTATCATGAACGCAAATTAGCTGGTGAGACTGCGGAAACTAACGCAGCATCCAAAGAGCATGTAGCGAAAGGATAAGCATGTATATACATATTAGCTATGATGAAGGAATTCAAGAGGATTCCAATATTGAGGCTGTTATACGCAAGGTCTGTGATGAAGTGAGTCGCGTATATGGTCTTGAAGAAGATGAAATGAGTATTTTACTCTGCGATAATGCTAAGATTCACGAGCTTAACAAAGAATATCGCGGCATCGATAGACCTACCGATGTATTGTCCTTTGCCCTTAATGAAGGGGATGACTACGAAGGCAGTGAAGAGGAACATCACTTACTTGGTGATATGATTATTTCTTTAGAGCGCACTCGTGAACAAGCTATCGAATATGGACATAGCTTTGAACGAGAATTAGCGTATTTAACGACTCACAGTTGCTTACATATCTTAGGCTATGACCATATGAACGACGAAGATAAAAAAGAGATGCGTACTGAAGAGGAATTTATCTTAGGTAATCTCGGTTATGTGCGGGAGGATGCACCATATAATGAATAAGAACGAACATTTTAAATCTGGCTTTGTTGCCGTTGTAGGACGCCCTAATGTTGGTAAATCTACATTAATTAATGCCCTTATTGGCGATAAAATCGCTATCGTATCCGATAAGGCTCAAACAACGCGTAACCGTATTATCTGTGTATATACAGATGAGGCAAAACAAATCGTTTTCATGGATACACCAGGTGTACATAAGCCAAAACATAAATTAGGTGAATTCATGGTAGATGCTGCTATTGAGTCCTTGAAAGAAACGGAAGCTGTTTTATTTGTAGTAGCAGGCAATGAAAAACGCGGCCCTGGGGATAACTTTATTATAGAGCAATTAAAACGTGTAAAGGTTCCTGTTTTCTTAGTCGTTAACAAGATTGATACTCTAAAAAAAGAGGAGCTTTTAGAAGCTATCGTGTCTTATCAAGATGCATATCCATTTGCAGGGGTTATTCCTATTTCTGCAAAGGATAAAGAGAACCTAAATGAAGTTCTAAATGTATTAGAAGAAACATTACCGGAAGGTCCACAATACTTCCCAGAGGATATGATTACGGACCAACCAGAACGTCTTATCATTTCTGATATTGTTCGTGAAAAAATCTTATTGGCTACACGTGATGAAATCCCTCATGCTATCGCTGTAGACGTAGATGAAATGAAAACGCGTGATGATGGTACAACCTATATCCGTGCTACTATTTACTGTGAACGAGACTCTCAAAAGGGCATTATCATCGGTAAAAAAGGGGCCTTGTTGAAACAACTCGGTGCTGAAGCCCGTGTAGATATTCAAAAACTATTGGCTACAAAGGTATACTTGGACCTTTGGGTTAAGGTTAAAAAGGATTGGCGCAATAAATCCGGCATGTTATCTGAACTTGGTTATAGAAAATAATTTTTGCTATAATAAAAACTAACTTGTTTTCCCTATTGTATGAAAGGAATTAAGATGGATAGTGTAGATGGCCTGTTACCCATAGGGTTTGGTCTTGTATGTATATTTTTAATTAACTTTTTTGTGGTCGCAAAGTTCTCCTTTGCTCGTCTTCGTAAAGAGCATGTTGAGGATATGGATATCCTTTTAGAGAAGGATAGAGAGTTTTTATTAAAGCTCTATCAAAATCCTGAGTATTTTTTAAATACGACGCAGTTTTTGATTTTATTCTTTATTTTGGCTCTTGCTGGTACAGGCACCTATGTATTTGATAATATCGTAGATCAACTTGTAGCGGTATTTAATGTACATAGTACATGGATGCACTTCGTACTAGATATACTTTTATTGCTATTAATTAGCTTAATCGTTTTAATCTTTGGTGAAATCGTACCTAAAGCATTGGGCTTATCGTTCCCAACAAAGTATGTAAATACTTATAGCCGTATCGTAGTAGCTGCTGGTCGTTTGGTATATCCGTTCATTTGGATTGCTAGCAAAATTTCCACTGTTATTTTGGGCTTTTACAAAACAAAATATTTAACAGAACTAGACCTTGTGTACTCTGAAGAAGAGATTCGTATGATGATCTCTCGAAGTCATGAAGAAGGTCAACTAGACCAAGTGGAATCAGAGTTGATCGACAATGTATTTAACTTTGTAGACCGTAGAGCTAAAGAGGTTATGGTACCGCGTCAAGATGTGGACTGTATTTTCGTTGAAGATGGTTACGATGAAGCGATGAAATTTATTCGCTCTAAAGCACATACGCGTTATCCTCTATGTGTAGAGGATAAGGATCATATCATTGGTCTAGTTCATATTAAGGACCTCATGGAACGTCCTAACCAAGCACGTAAGGATTTGCGTAATGTAAAACGAGATATCTTAACTGTGCCAGAGGTAATGAAGTTATCCACACTGCTACAATATATGAGAACTCGTCGTATCTATCAAGCTATTGTTGTAGATGAGTACGGTGGTATGGTTGGTCTCGTAGGCCTTGAAGATATAATCGAAGAGCTCGTTGGGGATATTCAAGACGAACATGAACCACACTTACCAGCTAAAATTGCTTATGCAGATGGATCCTTCGAATTTGATGGTAAGGTCCTAGTAGACGAAGTAGAGGAAATGATGGACGTTGAAATCGACGATTCCGATTCTGATACAATTGGGGGCTATGTATTTGGTCTCTTAGAACGGACACCAATCGTTGGTGATACTGTGGATGCATTGGGGTATACCTTTGAAGTAACACAAATGCAAGGTTATCGCGTATCCCGTATTAAAGTAACACCTTTACCTGAAGAGGAAACAACGGAAGAAGAACATGAAGAAGCTTAATGGTGGTTTTAACACACCTGCCATCGTCATTAGTCGAAAAAAACATAAGCTATACTCTGTATTTACCTTTATCACACCTAGCTTAGGGATTATACGTGCATCCATCCCGCATAAGCGTATGATGACCATGCGTAACAGTTCCTATTTACGTCCCTTTAGTGCCATGTACATCACAGTGGTACCTGATGGTGAATATGTAAATGTAACACAAATTGATGGCTCCTATGTGGTAGAATCATTAGATGTAAATTTAGATAATATTGCTTATGCTGCAGTGGCCAGTGAGCTCATTCAAGAACTATTTGCAATGTATGATGTAGATCGTAAGGTATTTGATACCGTTGTAAACTATTCCAAGCAAATACGGCGCCGCAATGTACAGCTAGGAACGATAATGCTAGGATGGCAATTACTATCCCTCGCAGGGGTTGTGCCTAGTGCTAATGCTTTTTCACATCAAGATGGTATCGATCCATTCTGGATACAGGTGAAAGAAACGACAAATCTAAGTATTTCTCGTTCTGTAAAAGCTGGATTACCTCAAATTCTTGGTTATCAGTGGGGCGAAGATACGCCTATAGAACTTCCAAAAACAATTTGGAAGGAACTTGAAAAGCTATTATTTGCATACTGTGAGCAAGAAATAGGTAAACCATTACAAAGCGTTAAGTTTTTAAATTCCATAATTTAATGATAGTAAAAGGCAGTTTGAGAAATCAAACTGCCTTTTGTTGATTCCAGCATCTATGTCTGAATGGGCCATTTATTATGATGAACAAGATCAAAGGTTTCATAAAGTGAAACCGTCAATGATAGAAAAGATTATTATTGAGGTAATTGATGCTGAAAAGGGTATTTATATGATTGAAAAAAGATAATCCTAATAGACATATGTTCATCTGTAGTTGACACTTTTAATAACAATTATTTATAATATAACAATGTTATATTATATGTTTTTATAGGAGGTCATTATGCAGCTTTTGGGAAATCTCAAAATACATTTTCTAGCGCTCGTACTAACCGTAGTCGCTGAATTTATAGGCATAAAAAAACTAGGTCCTGTTGTATTATTGCCATTATTGTACACATTGATTCTAGGTTTATTAATTTCTATTCCTAAATTTAAAATTCTTACTATTAAACAGATGGAAAAATCTGCAGATTATATCGGTATCGCCGTTATGATCTTGATGGTAAAAGTAGGTTTAGGTATCGGTCCAAATCTTGGGATTCTTACTAGTGCTGGCTGGGCATTGTTATTACAAGAGCTTGGCCATTTCTTTGGTACTATTGTATTTGGCTTACCTGTGGCATTATTAGTTGGTATGCGCCGAGAAGCAGTAGGCGCTTGTTACTCCGTAGACCGTGAGCCAAATGTAGCTATTATTATCGACAAATTTGGCTTTAGCTCTCCAGAGGGCCGTGGCGTTATGGGCATGTACATCTGTGGCGTTCTTATTGGCGCTATGTGGTCTTCCGTATTGGCGGGTATGTTGGCACAATCTGGATGGTTCCATCCATTGGCATTGGCTATGGGCGCTGGCGTAGGTAGTGCTAGTATGATGGCTGCCGCTACGGCTCCAATCATTGCAGTATATCCAGATTACGAACAACAAATTATGGCTCTTGCTGGGGCTGCAAACTTGTTGACTACAGTATTAGGCGTATACTTTGGTCTATTTATTTCCTTACCAGTTATGGAAAAAGCTTACAACTTCTTTACTGGTCGTACACGTGAACAGGATTTAGCAGAGGAGGCAGCAAATCATGAGTAAAAGCGAAAAATTAACACAATTTGTCATCGTTATTTGTATTGCTGCTATCATCACTGCAGTAGGTAATGTAATGGATGGTAAACATCTATTTAGCGATAGTTTAGTTGGCGTAGCTATCTTAGCAGTCCTTGCTACAATTGGTGCATTGCTCTCTAATTTGCCATATGCTAATAAATTACCTATGGTATTCTGGGTTTCCTTAGTCGGTGTTGTTGCATCCTTACCAGGTATGCCTGGTCAAGAATGGATTATAGCTAAAACTAGTCAAGTTACATTTCTTGCAACAACAACACCAGTACTTGCTTATGCAGGTTTATCCTTAGGGAAAGATCTTGGTGCATTCCGTCGCTTATCTTGGCGCATTATTCCTGTTGCACTAGCTGTAACAGCAGGTACTTTCATCTGTGCAACAGCATTAGCCCAATTAGTACTTCATTTAGAAGGTTTAATTTAATACTAAATCATAATGTAAGATATCTAAATTATGTTAAGATATAATTATAGATTTATATTTTAGAAGATATCTATTCATCATGAAACCATGATCGACCGTATTTTATACGGTCGATTTTATAAAGGAGATATTATGAGCCGTATGACAAAGGAAGAAGTAAAACAACGTGTTTGTAAAGCAATTGTTGATGCACAACCGCGTTTACGAGAATTGGCTGAATCTATTATGGCTGAACCTGAACTAGGTTTTAAAGAAGTGAAAACCTCTAAGAAGGTTCAAGATATGTTTGATGAACTTAGCATTTCTTATACTACGGGCCATGCATTGACAGGTGTAAAAGGTAGAATGAAAGGCCGAGATAGTAAATATACGGTTGCAATGGTGGGAGAATTAGATGCTATTCTCTGTTCTCGACATCCTCGTGCCGATGATTTAACGGGGGCTGCCCATTGCTGTGGTCATAATGTACAAATTACGAATATGTTTGCTGTCGCTATAGGCTTACAAGCTGTAATGGATCAACTCGGTGGGGATGTCGTATTATTTGCTGTTCCAGCAGAGGAAATGATTGAAATTGATTACCGCAATAAATTGCGTGAACAAGGTAAGCTTAAGTATATGGGTGGCAAGCAACAGCTCATCTATGAAGGTGCTTTTGACGATATCGATATGGCTATGCAAATGCATGTAGAAACTGCCAAAACTCCAGCTGGTGAAATGGGGCTTGGTAGTACATCCAATGGTTTTGTATCTAAACTGATTGAGTATCACGGTAAGGTAGCTCATGCCGCTCAAGCACCGCATGAAGGCATCAATGCTCTCAATGCTGCTTTGATGGGGGTTATGGGGGTTAACTCCATTCGTGAAACTTTCAAAGAAAGCGATTATTTCAGATTCCACCCAATTATTAATCAAGGCGGTACATTGGTAAACTGTGTGCCGGATTATGTTCAAGTTGAAAGCTATGTGCGTGCCTCTAATATTCAAGCTATTGTAGATGGTAACCATCGTGTCAATCGTGCCTTAAAAGCCGGTGGTGATGCAGTAGGGGCCACATGTGTTATCAAGGACCTCCCTGGTTATTTACCGATGCGTAATGATGAACGTATGAATGCTCTATTACGAGAAAATTCAAATCCTATCTTTGGTGAAGCCAATGTATACCAAGGTCCGCATATTACGGCTAGTACAGACATGGGGGACGTATCTCACTTGATGCCGGTTATCCATCCATGGGTTGGCTGTATTAGTGGTGTACTACACAGTGCAGAATATGAAATCTCTGTACCTGATGTAGCGTACATTAAAACAGCACAAGCCTTGGCTATGACAATCGTAGACTTACTATACGATGATGCTGCAGGTGCTAAAGATGTATTAGACAACTTTACACCAGCATTAAATAAAGAAAGCTATATTGAACTCTTAGATCGTATTTCTAAGGGCGAATAAAATAAACCACCTATCGAAGATGAATTGATTATCTTTGGTAGGTGGTTTACAATTTTATTAAACAGTTTTTGAATAAGTTACTAATTGTTAACTAATAGAAAGTATACCTTTATGTATAGCAATTTATTCCATTCAGATGCGACACTGTATATAGTTATTGGTTTACTAC
>SKEL01003511.1_pt1 | contig 10250 bp, 7 predicted proteins | sample 4826741 | NCBI WGS metagenome assembly SKEL01 (sample SAMN11008810, study PRJNA524170) | human gut metagenome | biome: Human fecal sample; material: Feces; isolation source: fecal sample from pouch patient p33 | host: Homo sapiens | place: Israel: Tel-Aviv | collected 2016-03-22
GTAGTGAAAATACGCGCTGTTTTTCTAAATTTTTATAAAGAATTATGTCCTTTGGGTAGGAAAAGTTTGACCATCCGATTAAGAATATAACAAATTGATGAGTTTCATGCATTTTTAAAGTAAAGCTTAAGGTTTTGGTGTATAATAAATCTTGAGTTTTTAGATAGATATTTTGCAAGTGCATATGTTTGCTTAAAAGGTTTTTGGATAGTCTTTTTAAAATAATATTTTGAATCGCTAATTTATTGATGGTGGAGGATAGGAAATGAAAAAACATACCGGTTATCAAGTGAATCATCATACAACAAATCATAAAAAATACCGCAAATTAAGTAAAACGGCGGCTGTTGTGGGGAGTACTGTGACGGCTGTAAGTGTGGCTGCCCCATTAATGCCTGCGGTGAATGTTCAGGCAGATACTGTGCAATATAGCAGTGCATCTAGTCAACAACAATTTATCAATCAAATCGCCCCACATGCCCAGTCTGTAGCCAATGCCAATGATTTATATGCTTCAGTTATGATGGCTCAAGCGATTTTAGAAAGTGCTTGGGGTCAAAGTACTTTATCCCAAGCGCCAAACTATAATTTATTCGGCATTAAAGGTAGTTATAATGGTCAAACCGTTTACATGGATACATTGGAATTTTTAAATGGCCAATGGGTGACGAAAAATGAGCCTTTCCGTCGCTATCCTTCTTATGCAGAATCATTTATGGATAATGCGCGTACGTTAAGAACGGTCTCTTTCCAATCTGGGGTCTACTACTATGCTGGGGCTTGGAAGAGTAATACCACTTCATATCGTGACGCTACAGCTTGGTTAACCGGACGTTATGCAACCGATCCTAACTATGCAACTTCGTTAAACCGTATTATTGAAACATACGGGCTAACGCGATACGATACTGCGAGTAATGGCACTCCTTCTACAGTGATTGGTGGAGGGATTAGTTCAGAAAACAATGCAGGAGTAGTTAATAACCCAAGTCAATCTACTGGTAATCTCGGTGGCTCAACTTATACTGTTTCTGTTGGTGATACATTATGGGCAATTTCACGCAAATTTGGTGTGACTATTACACAATTGAAAAGTTGGAATAATTTGTCCAGTGATATGATTTATGTAGGACAAAAATTGTCGATTCAAACAGGCACGGGAAATACAGCTGTGACTCCAACTCCGAGTACACCGGGAGTATCTAACAACCCAACCACTTCGAATGCTCAGACTTATACTGTGGTAGCAGGCGATTCAGTTTGGAAGATTGCCCATCAATTCGGTATTTCGATGGATACTTTACGTAGTTTAAATAATATACAAAATAATTTTATCTATCCAGGACAAGTGTTGAAAATTCGCTTGATTAGTAGTAGCAATGGCACAACAACTGTACCAACGCCGACAACGCCAAGTATCCCATCACAAAATCAATCAACGAATACAGGAAGTAACCAGACTGCATCCGTTGGCAATTATACGGTTAAAGCGGGAGACAGTTTGTGGTCAATTGCCAATAAACACGGCTTATCTGTTGCCCAATTAAAGAGTATGAATGGCTTGAGTAGTGACATGATTTATGCTGGACAAAAACTAACAGTGAAAACAGGCGCAAGTAGTACAAGTTCTACAACCTCCAGTGCAAATACGAATACAGGTGCAACAACTAATCCGGTAACGAATACTCAAACTAGCAATGCTTCAAGCTACACTGTGAAATCTGGAGATAGCCTTTGGGCAATTGCTAATAGACATGGCTTATCTGTGAGCCAATTAAAGAATATGAATGGATTGACTAGTGACATAATTTATCCAGGTCAAACATTAAAAGTAGGTCAAGGGAATAATACAAGTACGACAGCGCCAAGTAAAATAGCTACGACAACACCAGCACCAAGCCAAGTGTCGACAACGTCAAGTAATACATCAACAAGCACTAGTAAGACATATACGGTTGCTTCTGGAGATAGCCTTTGGGCAATTGCTAATAAACATGGCTTATCTGTGAGTCAATTAAAGAATATGAATGGATTGACTAGTGATGTAATTTATCCGGGCAAACAATTATTGGTAAGTCAAACAAGTAATTCGTCAGCTACAGTTAATTTAATTAGTTCGAATACAACGAATACGAATAGTTCTTCGAATAACTTAAATAGAGCGGCTATTGTAGCTGAAGCAAATAAACATATTGGAAAACCTTATGCTTGGGGGGCGAAAGGACCAGATAGTTTTGATTGTTCGGGTTATACTCGCTATGTGTTCTTGCAAGTAACAGGACGTGATATTGGTAGCAATACAGTAGCTCAAGAAAAAGCTGGTACAATTATTTCTGTTGATCAAGCTAAAGCAGGGGATTTGTATTTTTGGGGTTCTCAAGGTAGTAGTTACCATGTAGCGATTGCTTTAGGAAACGGTTCATATATTTATGCTTCAGAGCCTGGTGACTTTGTAAAAATTGGCTCAGTAGCAAATTTTGCACCTGATTTTGCTGTACGGATGTAATAATATTAACCTAGACAACATTTCTGCCATAGCAAATACGGAAAATAGTAGAAGAGAACGATTGTTAACTTGAATTTTATTGTAAAATTTGTTACGATAAGACCAACTTATACTTCACATTGACAAGGAACAGTAAAAAGTGATGCAGATTCAGAGAGAGTATGGTTGGTGCAAATACTCCTGACAACTTTTGAAGCTCGCCTTGAAGTGATGGGTGCTGAAAGTAGTAGGCATCCACGGTGACAATCGTTAACATGTTCAAGGTCAGCAATGTCTGATGAAGAATAGGTGGTACCACGTGTGAATGACGTCCTATAGGGAATATTACGTTCCTTATAGGACTTTTTGTATAAGGTTGTAAGAAGGGTTGATCAGCTACGAGCGGATAAGCAATCAATACATGAAATATTCACACAACATGATTTCATCAGGACCCTTTAGCTAGTCTAAGGTTCAAGATATACCATATTTTTTAGGAGGAAAAGCAAGTGAATTACAATCACAAGACCATTGAGAAAAAATGGCAAAAGTATTGGGCTGCTCACAATACGTTCAATACAACAACAGATCCCGATAAGCCAAAATTCTATGCACTAGACATGTTCCCTTATCCATCTGGGCAAGGCTTACACGTTGGCCATCCAGAAGGGTATACGGCAACTGATATTTTATCTCGTTTCAAACGGGCACAAGGTTATAACGTCTTACATCCAATGGGGTGGGATGCCTTTGGTTTACCTGCGGAACAATATGCTTTAGATACCGGTAATGATCCAGCAGAATTTACCAAGAAAAATATCGAAACCTTCCGTCGTCAAATTAATTCTTTAGGGTTTAGTTATGACTGGAATCGTGAAGTCAATACCACTGATCCTGAATATTACAAATGGACGCAATGGATTTTCACGAAGTTATATGAAAAAGGATTAGCTTATGAAGCAGAAGTTGCGGTAAACTGGGTGCCTGAATTAGGAACAGTTATCGCCAACGAAGAGGTCATCGATGGTAAGAGTGAACGTGGTGGTTATGACGTTATTCGTAAACCAATGCGTCAATGGATGTTGAAAATCACAGCTTATGCAGACCGCCTATTAGATGATTTAGAAGAATTAGACTGGCCAGAAAGTATCAAAGAAATGCAAAGAAACTGGATTGGTCGCTCGGTTGGGGCTAATGTAACCTTTAAAGTGGCCGGTACAGATAAAGAATTTACCGTCTTTACCACTCGTCCAGATACTTTATTTGGGGCTACCTATACCGTACTTGCGCCAGAATTGGACTTAGTAAAAGAAATTACGACACCAGAACAAATGCAAGCGGTGGAAGACTATATCGCCCAAGCAGCGAAAAAATCTGACTTAAACCGTACTGATTTAGCCAAGGAAAAAACGGGGATCTTTACCGGAGCTTATGCGATTAACCCAGTCAATGGAAAAGAAATACCAATTTGGATTGCGGATTATGTGCTTGCTTCATACGGAACTGGGGCGATTATGGCAGTTCCAGCGCATGATGAACGCGACTTTGAATTTGCAAAAACATTTGACCTTGAAATTATCCCTGTCTTAGCTGGGGGCGATGTAACGAAGGAAGCTTTCACAGAAGATGGCGAACACATCAATTCTGAGTTTCTAAATGGTTTAAATAAACAAGAAGCTATTGATAAAATGGTAGCTTGGTTAGAAGAAAATGGTGTGGGTAAAAAAGAAGTGAGCTATCGTCTACGTGACTGGTTATTCTCACGTCAACGCTACTGGGGCGAACCAATTCCAATCATTCATTGGGAAGATGGCACAACCACTGCTTTAAGTGAAGAAGAATTGCCATTGCGTTTGCCTAAAGCGGATAATATCAAACCAAGTGGTACCGGTGAATCACCATTAGCCAACATTACAGATTGGGTCAATGTGGTCGATCCTAAGACAGGTTTGAAAGGTCGTCGTGAAACTAATACCATGCCACAATGGGCGGGTAGTTCATGGTATTTCTTACGCTATGTTGATCCACATAACAAACAAGCCTTGGCTGATTATGAAAAATTAAAACAATGGTTGCCAGTAGATATTTACATTGGAGGAGCTGAACATGCGGTATTACACTTATTGTATGCTCGTTTCTGGCATAAATTCTTGTATGATTTAGGCGTAGTGCCAACGAAAGAACCATTCCAAAAATTATTTAACCAAGGCATGATTTTAGGCGAAAACAATGAAAAAATGTCTAAATCTCGTGGCAATGTCGTAAACCCAGATGATGTCGTGAAACAATATGGTGCCGATACCTTGCGTCTTTATGAAATGTTTATGGGACCATTGGATGCTTCGATTGCCTGGAGCGAAAATGGCCTTGAAGGTAGCCGTAAATTCTTAGACCGTGTATGGCGTTTGATTGTTGATGAAAATGGTAAACTGAGAGACCGTATCACGACCTTTAACGATGGTAAATTAGATAAAGTCTATAACCAAACTGTGAAGAAAGTGACAGAAGACTTCGAAAATCTACACTTTAACACAGCTATTTCGCAAATGATGGTCTTTGTCAATGAAGCTTACAAGGCAGATGCACTTCCTTATGCCTATATTGAAGGTTTTGTTCAATTATTAGCGCCAATTGCTCCACATATCGCTGAAGAATTGTGGGAAATCTTAGGCAATGAAGGCGGCATTTCTTATGTGCCATGGCCTACCTTTGATGAAGCAGCTTTAGTTGAATCAGAAGTGGAAATTGTTTGCCAAATCAACGGAAAAGTCCGTGCAAAACTAATGGTACCTGTAGATAGCGGTAAAGAAGCCTTAGAAGAGCTTGCTTTAGCCAATGAACAAATCAAAGAACACATTGCGGGCAAGACGGTTCGTAAAGTGATTGCTGTACCAAATAAATTAGTCAATATCGTAGCAAACTAAGTATAATAATAGAGGTCTTCCCATTTGATGATGATGGAAAGACCTCTATTTTTTGAAATGAAAAAATAGAAATGAATTTATACAAAAATGAAACGATGAGTACTTGTATATAATTATCCAAATTTCTAAATTCTTTTTTGAAGCGATTATTAAGCTCTAAATGATATTTCTTCACCTAGTTCACTCCAAAATTCTGCTACAGGTGTAGATTTGTAGCCGCTATTTACATAGTCCTGATACACTTCTTTAGCAACAACAAGATCATATTCATCCCCTATACGTTCAAATAACGCTTGTTTAAATGCTTCTTCTAAGGATATTGCATGGCTTTTTGCATAACTTTCCGCAAGCTTTCTTTCTTCTTCTGATAATCGGATAAAAAATGCCATAATCTCTTCTCTTCCATTGTGATTTCTAAAGTATATTTTGCTACTTCAAAGTCCGTTAGTCAAATATCGCAGTGAAATTTTAATTAAGTAGCTAGTTGATGCATATTTGTTATAAAAAGTATGAAATGTTTTGATTTTTGAGCAGTCTGGTGTGCTTTTAAAAAACTATTTGTTATAATGTAAAAAAACGCATAGAAAACGAGGTCAAGTGATGTCTTATTCAGAACTTTTACATAATACAGCGATTCGTCCGTTTTTATTGGAAATGCGCATTGGCTTGGAAAAAGAAAGTCAACGTGTGGATTTAACGGGCAATCTAGCACAAAGCGATCATCCCAAAACATTAGGAAGTCGAACTTTTCATCCATATATTCAAACAGATTTTGCCGAAACGCAGGTCGAATTAATTACCCCAGTGACGAATAGTCCAAAAGAAGCTTTGCGAAAATTAGCGATGATTCATGATGTTATTTATCGTTCTATGGATCCTGAGGAAATGCTTTGGCCCTTAAGTATGCCGCCAGCCTTGCCTGATGAGGAAGACCAAATTATGATTGCCAAACTAAAAACCAAAGAAGATGTGTTATACCGTCGTTATTTGGCAAAAGTTTATGGTAAACGTAAGCAAATGGTTAGTGGGATTCATGTCAATATCGAGTTAGGTCAAAAATTCATGACAACCCTTCATCAATTAGCCAATAGTCCAGTGAGTTTGGATGCCTTTCGTACACAAGTGTATCTGCATCTCGCACAGCAATACTTGCATTATCGTTATGTTTACACTTATCTATTTGGAGCTTCTCCACTTCCGGAAAAGAACTATTGTCTATCCAATGCCCCTCATGATTATGTTCGAAGTATTCGTAGTTCTAAAGCTGGCTATCAAAACAAAGAAGCCCTTCATGTCAGCTTTGAAAGTTTCGACCAGTATTGTCAGGATTTAAAACAGCTAGTCGCTCAAGGAAAATTGATTGAAGAAAAAGAGTTCTATTCCGCCGTGCGTTTGCGTCAAGGAAAAGGCAAAGAGTATTTAGAAGATGCGATTCGTTACATTGAATTACGTAATGTGGACTTAAATCCTTTTGAAGCGGTTGGTATCAATGAAGAACAGCTTGTCTTTATCCAAGTATTTTTATTATATTTATTAACCCAAGAAGCGCCAAGTGATGTCGATGCCTTTTTACAACTTGGTGAGCAATACAACCAACAAGTCGCCATGGAGCATCCTGCAAAAGAAAGTGCCTTGCAAGAAGAAGTGATTCGAATCATTGATGAATTAGTGGCTTTAGTAAAAGAGTTAGATTTACCTGTAGAACAAGCATGGCTTAAAAAATGGCAAAAAATGGCGCGCCAACCACAAGCCACGTTAGCTAGTGAATATATTGCTAAATTAAAAAATCAAACGCAACATGAACTGGCAACGCAATTAGGACGTCAATATCATGAAAAAGCTTGGGCGCATCCTTATCAGTTAGCTGGTTATCGCCATATGGAATTATCAACGCAAATTATGATGTTTGATGCCATTCAAAAAGGCGTGGCAGTTGAAGTATTGGATGAGGTCGATCAGTTTATCAAATTAACTTACGATGGCCAAACAGAATATGTGAAAAAAGCGAATATGACTAGTAAAGATAACTATGTCGTCCCATTAATCATGGAAAATAAAGTGGTAACGAAAAAAGTGCTTGCCGCTTCTCATTTTAGAGTCCCTCAAGGTGCGGAATACCAAGATTTAGCCAGTGCCTTAAGAGATTATCCTAAATATGCGCAAGGAAAAGTAGTGATTAAGCCTAAGAGTACCAACTACGGGCTAGGAATTACGATTTTTAAAGAGGCGATGAGTCAAGCGGATTATCAAAAAGCCTTAGAAATTGCTTTTAAAGAAGATATCGATGTCTTGGTGGAAGAATATTTTGCCGGTACTGAATATCGTTTCTTTGTGATTAATGGTCAGACCAAGGCTATCATGTTACGGGTGCCAGCAAATGTCAAAGGCGATGGGGTACACACTATTCGTGAATTAGTTGAACAGAAAAACCAAGATATTTTACGCGGCACGCATCATCGTTATCCATTAGAAAAAATTCAGTTAGGTGATATCGAGGCGCTGATGCTTAAAGAACAGGGATATGATTTTGAAACAATCTTGCCAAAGGATGTCACAGCTTGGTTAAGAGAAAATTCCAATATCTCTACAGGTGGTGATTCGATTGATATGACTGATGAAATTCCGGATGATTATAAGCAAATTGCCGCTCAAGCAGTCGAAGCATTGGGAGCGAAAATTTCAGGTATTGATTTAATTATTCCAGATTATCATCAAAGTGCCACTTCACCAGATGCTTATGGAATTATTGAGGCGAATTTCAACCCTGCTATGCATATGCACGCCTATCCCTATAAAGGAACAGGCCGTCGCTTAACCTTAGAAGTGTTGCAGCTGCTATTTCCAACCTTGAAAATATAAAAAGGCTCGCCCAACTTGTTTGGCGAACCTTATGAAAAGAGCTTATGCCAAAAAGATTCATGTTTTTTGGGTGTAGGCTCTTTTGTGTTTGATGGATATTTTTCAGCAATATCAATGATCGCTTCGTTGACTGCCTGACTATCCACGATTAACAAGCCGATACTATCCTCATTACAAGGCTGACTTGACTCAGTGACGGTAAAAGGAATTTGTGCTTGGCTGAGAATGGTGATATAGGTCGCTTGCAGACTTTCGGGCAATTTCGCATTTAATAACACTTTGTATCCTTTAAATTCTTCTAGATGGTTTTTCAGAGTTGCTTGTAGTTCGGGGTTTTGCATTTCACTTTTGGTCATGGAAAGTAAGCAACGTTCTCTAAAAGTCCCTAGATATTTGGCTTGTTCTTCGGGATTGATTTTCGGTGCGCCGTATAGAGACTTATCTAAATGTTGTTGTAATTGATCGCTCATGCATTTTCCTCCGATTCGTTTTCTCCATTGTAACAAAAGCACTGTAAGTCGTCAAAACAGTCAGATGAATCAATTTGTGATAAAATAAGTGTGAGGTGAGGAAAATGAAATTAACTTTAACGCCAGAAGCAATCGAAAAATTACAAACAAAAATGCAAAAGGGAGATTATATCTTGCTTGACTATGAAGATGCGACGGGACCTTTTGTCGATAGTGCTGCCAGTTGTCAATTATATCCAAGTTTTCGTTTCTTGTTTGTCCCAGGTGACTTTGACCAAGAAAAATTAGCGGTCTATGATCATGTACATGAAACCCCGCTTGGCAAAGTTTATATGAAGTCAAGATCGGAAATGTTATTAGATAATGAAGTCCGCGTAGTCGTTGAACCTGTCTATCATGCCTTGCAATTACGTTCAGATAGTGGTATTTTAGCCGACAATATCGAAGTTAGACGGATTAACCCTGCCGATTATGAAGGCAAAACGAATACTACTTCAGGTACTTGTTAATAAATAAGGCCAAGTTAGCCTATCGTTTAGCGAACGTTGAATAACTAAGAGAATCCAAATCATTGGAAAATCTACTTTATTTACATTTTTTTGAATAGAAAAAAGCAGCCGAGTACGAAAAGAATGGGAAAAAACGTACTCGGCTTTACTAATTATGGAAGATGGTCAATGAGAATAGGAAAACCATCTAAATATTACATACACTAGAAAGGAATCTAGCGTAGATACCTAATTTTGGACTAATTTCAAAAAACGTTGTGGCAATCTCTGACATACCAAAAATCCAATACCTGCAGAACAAATGGCTTTAATCATATCTGGTAGCAAAAAGTTCACACAACCAGCGATGAGAGCTTGATTCAATGGCATGCCGGTCGCAAATTTTAACCAAATGCTACCAACAATTAAGGTAGTCGCAAACCCGATTATATTGGCAATTAGTACCGTCACAAAGCTTTTCGGATTCATTTGGATGATGGCCCCGATGAGGAATGCACATAGTACAAATCCCCATAGATAGCCCCCTGATGGACCAAATAAGGCACCGACACCCGCCGAACCACCAGCATAAACGGGTAGCCCAATCGCACCTAAAACAAGATAGATAATAACCGCAAGACTACCTACTTTACGTCCTAAAATCGTGGCAGTTAAACCAACAATAAAGGTTTGTAGCGTTAAGGGAACAATTGGCAAAGGAATAGTAAATTGCGCAAATACGGCAATCACTGCGGCAAAAATCGCTGCGACCAATTGTTTTTGTAATCGAATATTTTTCATAAATAAATTCTCCTTTTAATTACGTTAACCATGTATTAATTTCTGGTTAACTAAAAAAGATTATAACACCATGTTTACCAAAATGCAAATAAAGGTTAACGAAAGTAAAAAGTACTCTCGATTTGTTGTAATTAAGTGAATAATATCGAAGAATACGAAAATGCGGTGAGGAAGTTGGATGAATACGTAAGAGTTTTAAATATGGATAAATACAAGACAGACG
>SKEL01003514.1_pt1 | contig 10244 bp, 9 predicted proteins | sample 4826741 | NCBI WGS metagenome assembly SKEL01 (sample SAMN11008810, study PRJNA524170) | human gut metagenome | biome: Human fecal sample; material: Feces; isolation source: fecal sample from pouch patient p33 | host: Homo sapiens | place: Israel: Tel-Aviv | collected 2016-03-22
ACGGGCAGACCAAAGGAAAATCCGGCAGCTACTCCACCAACTTCCAGCAGAGCGGAAGGGAGCTGTTACAGCCGGATGAAGTCCGTATGCTGGATAACCAGAATGCACTTCTGTTTATCCGCGGGGAGCGGCCCATACTGGATGCCAAGTATGACCTGATGAAGCATCCCAACATCCGGTATACCGAGGACGGAGGTGCCGGCCCGTTCAATTATGCGAAAGCACCGCTGGCGCATGACGATTTTACATTTGACGAAACAAGATATGACGATTACGAACTGCTTCTGGATGAGGACATCATCGGGGAGCTTTTTTGATGGGAGGAATGCCAATGAATTTACTGAAAAATAAGAAACACACAGAAATCAGGAAAGAGACCGCACCGCTGAAGATGAAGAGAGGGCAGAAGAAACTGTTTGCTCTGTATGCAGTTACGGTACTGTCGATCTGCATTGGGGCGACCTGCGTTTATGCCGCAGGCGATCCGCTGACCGTAGTCAATAACCTGTCCACGTTTATCTTTTCCCTGATCCGAGCCATTGGCCTGATCCTGCTGGGATTTGGTATTGTGCAGGTCGGTCTGTCCTTAAAGAGCCACGATCCAAGCCAGAGGGCAAACGGATTTCTGACACTGGCAGGCGGTATCATCATTACTTTTGCAAAAGAGATCCTGGACCTAATCATGGGATAGTAAGAGAGACCAGAAGGGGAGCCATGCGAAATGCCGGCTCCCTGCTCACTTTTGCAGGATGGGAGGTGAAACTGTTTGAGTGATAACTGGATCGTACAGAATCTAAATTCTGCCTTGCAGACCTGGAGCGACAAGCTGGCTGAGATCTGGACACTGCTGACGCAAAGCCCGGAGAATTTCAAGGGTGGGGCGATCTGGAGCGTGATGACGAACATCAACGGTGGACTGAAAGCCATCGGGTACGGCCTGCTGGTTCTGTTCTTTGCGGCAGGGCTGGTAAAAACCTGTGGGAGCTTCACGGATATGAAAAAGCCGGAACATGTCGTGAAAGCCTTTATCCGCTTTGCACTGGCACAGGGAGCCGTTATGTCCGGCATGGAGCTTCTGACTGCGATCTTTTCCATTGTGCAGGGCATTGTAACAAATATCATGTCCCACTCCGGGATGGCAGGTGGAACTGTAACGGAGCTGCCCTCGGAGATTGTGGACAAGATCGAAGCGGTGGGGATGCTGGAATCTATCCCTTTGTGGATCGTAACTTTATTAGGAAGCCTGCTGATTACGGTATTGTCATTTGTCATGATTCTGACTGTATACGGGAGAATGTTTAAGCTGTACATGTATACAGCCATCGCACCGATTCCGCTGGCAACTTTTGCTGGGGAGCCAACCCAGTCTGTGGGGAAGAACTTTATCCGCTCTTACGCCGGAGTATGTCTGGAAGGAGCCATCATCGCACTGGCCTGCATCATCTTTTCGGTGTTTGCATCAAGTCCGCCGGCCATCGGGGACACCAGCCTGTCCGCCGTGACCATTGTCTGGAATTATGTCGGGGAGCTGGTATTTAACCTGCTGGTATTGGTTGGTGCAGTCAAGGCATCTGACCGTATCGTAAAAGAAATCATGGGATTATAGGAGGCAAGAAAATGGAAAAACCAAAGAAATTAGTCTATGACAGTGGAGCGCAGCCGGAGGAAGTATTCTTACGGGTCAGCGGTTACCTGGACAGGAACCGTCTGTATGTCGGGATCTACCAGACAGAGTATGGCTACCCGGAACTTTTTTCCGACCTTACGGTGAACCTGCACCATGCTCCGCTGAACGGTGTGAACGAAGCCTATATCGACCACAATTTCAGCAAAGAGCATCTGCGTTTTATTCGGAAATACAAGCTGGGCAGGGTATTGCCGGAGACCGTAGCTTCCGGTTACTGCACTTTTCAGAAGGTCGCCTTTGACCTGAAAAAACTGGCAGAATATGATCCGCAGGGAACCAGAGAATTTATGGAAAGCCACGGCATCCAGATTGCGGATGCACCAAAACAGAAACCAAAGAACAAATCACAGAGAGAAAGGTAGAAAACAACATGGAAGTGAAAATGAATAAAGAAATCCGAGACTATCAGGAGTCAATGTTCTGGGGCTTAAGTTTCCGGCAGTGCCTATTTTCGGTACTGGCGATTCTGGCAGCCCTTGGTATTTATTTCCTCACCCGGAAATATGCCGGGGAACAGGTAACCGGATGGCTGTGCGTGCTTGGGGCGGCTCCCTTTGCAGCCTGCGGCTTTTTCCGTTACCACGGCATGACGGCAGAACAGTTCGCATGGGCAGTCATCAAATCCGAACTGCTGTACCCGAAACGGCTGGTATTCAAATCAGAGAACCTGTACTTTTCCTGCATGGAAGAGAGCCTGCGGCTGGGTGAAAAGATGATGGGAAACGGAGCGGAGCTTCTGGAGAAGAAGCGGACGAAACAGAAGAAACCAAAGAAGCCAGGAGGAAGGGGTGATGCCTTTGATTAAAACCCTGAGTCAGACACTGAAACAGGACAAAGAAAAATTCAAAGTACCGAGGTCTGTCCAGCAGGCGATCCCGATCCGCAAGATCTGGCCGGACGGTATTTTTCAGGTGGAGAGCAAGTATTCCCGGACATTCCGGTTTACGGATATCAACTATTCCATTGCCAGCAAAGCGGATAAGACAGAGATGTTCCTGGACTACTCCGAACTTTTAAATGCACTGGATTCCGGCTGTACGGCGAAGATTACCCTGAACAACCGTAAGATCAACAAGGAAGAGTTTGAGCAGTCCCTGCTGATTCCAATGAAAGGAGATGGACTGGACGAGTACCGGAAAGAGTATAACGATATGCTCCTTTCCAAGATTTCCGGTACTAACAACAGCATTTACCAGGAACGCTATCTGACCGTCAGCGTCCACAAGAAGAACATCGATGAAGCCAGGACATACTTCGCCCGTGTGGGAACGGATATCATCACCCATCTGGCCAAGCTGTCCTCCATCGGGGAAGAGCTGGATGCAGAACAGAGGCTCCAGATCTTCCGGGACTTTTTCAAGGCAGACGTTCCGCAGAGCTTTCCGTTTGACATGAAAGCCTTTGCGAAAAAGGGACACAGCTTCAAGGACTGGATCTGCGCGGACACGATGGAGTTCCACAACGACCATTTTAAGTTGGGCGAGCAGTACGGCAGAGTCCTTTTTATGGAAGATTACGCCAGCTATGTGAAAGACGAGATGATCTCCGAACTGTGCAGCCTTGGCAGGAATCTGATGCTGTCTATTGACATCATCCCGGTACCAACAGATGAAGCAGTGCGTGAGATCCAGAACCGACTGCTGGGCGTAGAGACCAACGTAACGAACTGGCAGAGACGCCAGAATGCAAACAATAATTTTTCCGCCGTGGTTCCCTATGATATGGAGCTTCAGAGAAAAGAAACCAAGGAGATGCTGGACGACTTGACTACCAGGGACCAGAGGATGATGTTCGGTATCCTGACAATGGTACATATGGCAGAAAGCAAGAAACAACTGGATTCTGATACGGAAACCCTGTATTCCATTGCAAGAAAACACCTCTGCCAGATGGCAACCCTGAAATGGCAACAGGTCGATGGACTGAATACCGTCCTGCCGTATGGTCTGCGGAAGATTGATGCGGTGCGTACCCTTACCACAGAGTCCACTGCCGTCTTGATTCCGTTCCATACACAGGAGATCATGCAGCCGGGCGGCATTTATTATGGGCAGAATGCAGTCAGCAAAAATATGCTGGTGGCAGACCGAAGAAAGCTGTTAAATGGAAATTCCTTCCGACTGGGAGTCAGCGGTTCTGGAAAAAGTTTCTCGGCAAAAGAAGAGATCGTAGACCTTGCCCTTTCCACAGAGGATGACATCCTTATCCTCGATCCGGAGTCCGAGTTTGCTTCACTGGTGGAAGCCTTAAACGGCGAGGTCATCCGGATCTCGGCAACGTCCGATACCCATCTGAATGCACTGGACATGGACTCAGCCTATGGCAATGACCGTAACCCTCTGATTGAAAAGTCCGAATTCATCCTGTCCCTGTTTGAGCAGCTCGTAGGAGCCGGGAACCTTTCGGCAAAGGATAAATCCATTCTCGACCGCTGCACCGCAGACGTGTACCGGGATTATATGAGGGGCGGATACCAAGGGCAGGTGCCGACCCTAAAGGATCTGTACCGACAGCTCATGCTCCAGCCGGAGGAAGAAGCCAGAGGGCTGGCATTGTCTTCGGAACTGTTTATTAACGGAAGCCTGAACACCTTTGCCCAGGAAACCAATGTCAATACGAAGAGCCGTATCATCGATTATGACATCCGGGAGCTGGGCGAACAGCTGATGCCACTTGGAATGTTGGTCACACTGGATTCCATTTTTAACCGTGTGATCCAGAACTGGAAGAAGGGAAAAACGACATGGATCTTTGCGGATGAGTTTTATCTGCTTTTCCGCTATGAATACAGTGCAGACTTTTTCTACCGCCTGTACAAGCGTATCCGTAAGTATTCGGGATTTGTGACCGGGCTTACCCAGAATGTAGAGGAACTTCTGAAATCCGATACCGCCCGCCTGATGCTGGCAAATAGTGAGTTCCTGATCCTTTTGAATCAGGCAAGCACCGACCGGGACGAGCTTGCGGCACTTCTGAATATTTCGGACAACCAGTTATCCTACATCACCAATGTGGGTGCCGGCCACGGCCTGATCCGCTGCTCCGGGAATCTGGTGCCGTTTGAAAATTCGTTCCCAAGAAATACAAAGCTGTACCGTCTGATGACGACCAAGCCGGGCGAAGCGTAAGAGCAGTACAGACCGGGACTGGAGGTGAGAGATGAAGAATATCAAAACCAAAGAAGTCACAACAAAACCAAAGACTAAAAATCCTGCCTCCAGAATCCCGAAGGAGCTGATGCGGACGGCCATACTGGAGAGCAAGGAAAAGTCCCAGACCATCGCAAATGCCAGGGATAATGACATGGAGGAACAGTCCCCATCCGAGTATGCCAGTGGAAAAGTCGCATCCGCAGAGGAATGGGCTGCCAGAAAGTCTGGCAGAACTGTAACCAGCGCCGGAAAGACAGCAGCACAGACTTCCTACGAGAAGATCAAACTGAGAGTTACTGGTAAAAAAGAAGCGCAGAAAGAAGCCGCCAGAGGAACAGGGGACACACAGGCTCCCGATCCGGTCAGTCGGGAAGCACCGAAGCAAAAAAACCGGGAACAGGGGGCATCCCGTGTGAAGGTCAAGGAACGGGAAAACCAGGAAGTCCAGATTCAGAAAGCCAAGCGGCAAAAGGCGATTTCAGATGCCGTCAAAACGAAAGAACAGAAGATCCGGGCAGCCAGGGAGACACCAAGAATCCAGAATGGACAGGAAATGTCGGAAGGTGGATCGCTTTCCATCAAAAGACAAAACCAGAAAAGCAAGGCCGAAGATACCGCAAGGCAGAATGCCATCCGCCAGAAACAGCCGGAAACCATCCGGATCAAGGAAAAGCCACGGAAACAGTTGGAGCCGAAGACCATACAGCGGCGTACTATTAAGACCGCCCCTCCATCTGTGAAGATCAGCATCCAGCCAGAGCAGAAGCTCCGGGTGGCCAGTTCCAACGCCTTGACAGCCCGGATGCAGAAGCAGATGGAACGAAGGGCAGCGAAGCAGGCGGCGAAGAAAGCCGCCTTGCAGACTTCCGATGGAGTCCGCCGGATACAGAAAACGGCAAGGGCAGGAGAGAATACCTTCAAGGCAGCTAAGGCCGCTGTAGAAGCGGCAGCGAAAACGGTGCAGTCCATGATGGCTGCACTGGGAGCCGCCGGAGCGGTCATGGTTCTGCTTCTGGTTATCATGGTCGGGATCATTGGCGGTGCGGCATTCTCTGGAAGCTCAGAGAGCAACGAAGCACTCAGCCAGGAAGTACTTTCCTATACGGCAACCATCCAGAAATACGCCAACCAGTATGGAATCCCCGAATACGTTTCCGTGATACAGGCAATCATGATGCAGGAATCTGGCGGCCGGGGGACCGATCCCATGCAGAGCAGTGAGTGCCCATACAACACCCGGTATTCCAACAGCCCGAATGCCATCCAGGATGCGGACTACTCCATACAGGTAGGAATCCAGTATTATGCGGACTGCCTAAGAGAAGCCGGATGCACCAGCCCACAGGACATGGACAAGCTGAAGCTGTCCCTGCAAGGGTATAACTACGGAAACGGGTACATAACGTGGGCGATTCAGAAATATGGCGGCTACAGTGCAGAAAATGCCATGCAGTTTTCCAATGAGCAGGCTGCTTCGCATGGCTGGAGTGCCTATGGTGATCCAGAATACGTCCCTCACGTTCTGCGGTATTATTCCAGCGGCGGATTGTTTGCCGGCTTGTTTGGAGGCAACGGCCAGATCGTATCCGTGGCACTTACCCAGCTTGGAAATGAAGGAGGCCAGAAGTTCTGGTCATGGTATGGATTTGACAGCCATGTGGCGTGGTGTGCCTGCTTTGCCAGCTGGTGTGGGGATCAGGCAGGACTGATCGAGAGCGGCAAGATGCCGAAGTTCTCCCTGTGCGATGACGGAATCGCATGGTTCCAGAGCAAGGGGAAATGGAAGAGCAGAGGATACTCGCCAGCACCCGGAACCCTGATCTTCTTTGACTGGAATGGGGACGGAACCTCAGACCATGTGGGAATCGTGGAGAAAACTGAGGGAAGTACCGTATATACGGTAGAGGGAAACTCCAGCGATGCCGTGAACCAGAGAAGTTATGATATCAATAACGGAACAATCATGGGATATGGCATACTTTGAAAATTAATATGTTGACTCTTAGAGAGTAGTCAATAGTTTAGATTACCTTGACTAAAAAACAAATATAAAGTATTATGTGATTAGCTTTAACTAACTAGAAAAGGAGGGCGCACAATGACAAACCAATATATGACGAAGCTGTATCACGATCTGCTCTCCAACTCTCCGCAGACAGTGACAATAGATATTCCGGCTGATATGGGAACAGGTCAGATTTCGCAAGTTGTTACAAAGCAAGGAGCTGTTGTATCAGACTGGAAAATGAACTATTTTTCAGATATGAATGTGCAGGGTGTAAGCTGCGAAGATTATATTCAACTTTTATTCTGCTTCAATGATGGCGTATCGTGGAATATTGCAGATGCACGTCAAAGTGTCAGCATCCAGAAAGGCGAATCCTGCATTTATCGGGGACATGGTAAAATGGAATATTTGTGTTATTCTGGGAAGAAAGATTTCCTTTTTAAGAATATAAAAATTCCCATGCCATATTTTCACAAAATTTTGAATGACTACTTTGAAGATAGTGAAATAAACGCTTATGAAAAGAAATTACTGACAGGGATTTCAAAAGTGAGCGTTACCCCGTATATGGAGCACATTTTTGCGGAGGTAAAAGATTTTACGCAATACCGAGGTGGTTTAGGGTATTTATTCTTGGAAAGTAAAGTTTTTGAATTGCTGTCTGTATATTTAAGTGAAGTATTGGAACTCAGTATTCTTTCATCGAACCATATTAGCATTTCCAAAAGTGACAGGGATTCGATTACCGAAGCAAAAAGGATTATTGACAGTCAGCTTGCTTTTGCACCAAGCTGTGAGGAATTGGCGAAAAAGGTAAATATCAGTGTTTCTAAACTGACGAAAGGATTTAATTCTTTATTTGGAACATCGGTTCACGCATATATTATAGATCAAAGACTGGAAAAGGCTGCAGGGCTTCTTTTGGAAAGTGACTTGAACGTAAGTCAGATCGCGATGCTGGTTGGATATTCAAAACCAAGCAACTTTGCGGCTGCGTTCAAAAAGAAATATGGGGTAATACCCAAGAATTATAAAGATGAAAATACGATTGGCTAAACCTAAAAATACCGATTTTGGGTAGAATGAAATCGAGTTTGGGTTGGATGTAACGACGAAAATTGGTACAATTTGCGATGTGGTTAGAGAAGATTAACCACATCGCATTTTTTATTTTCCAAATAAAGGGAGGAGGAATAAGTATTATGAAACAAAAGTTAAATGCGAAAGATTTTATTCTCATCGGTGTTTTAACGGCCCTTATGTGGATTATTTGCATGATTATCAGCACCATTATGAGCGTGGCTGGCCCGGTAACAAATGTATTTTACCCATCCGTTGTTGCAATCCCGAATGGTATCGTTATGATGCTTCTACTGGCTAAGGTACCGAAGAAAGGCGTGTTTACCATTTGTGCCGCAATTCAGGCTATCCTGTTTCTGCTGGTGGGTGCTTTTTGGTTCATTCCTATCGGTTTGATAATTGGCGGTGTCATCTGCGATTTCCTGGTTATGAGCCGGAATGAAATTACAATGAAGTCCATGATGGCAGCTTATGCGCTGTTCAGTGCTATCTTCGCTTTTAGTGCTATATGCCCAATCAAATTTCTTCAAAGCGCGTTTGTCGGAGCAATGGAGAAAAACAATATTGCCCCGGAGTACATTCAGGGAATGTTGAACATTACTTCCGTTCCCATGCTGGTAGTCATTGTTGCTGCCGGATTGGTGGGCGGTCTGATTGGTGGCTTTATCGGTCAGAAAGCATTGAAAAAACACTTTATCAAAGCTGGACTTGTTTCAGTAAAATAACAGGATCAGCCCCCTGAAACTTTATCCGGCAATACAGGCAAGCGGGCTGCCTGACTTCAGAGCGTGGGGCTGAGAACAGTCCCGCGCTTCGATTTTTATAGGGAGACATATGAATGGAAGAAGCACAAATTAAACAAATAATTGAGCGCCAGCCCCTACATGGCTCTGCGCTCCTCGACCCACGCTGCAAGATACTTCTTTTGGTCTGCATTGGTTTTGTCAGTTATTTTCTGGCCGGAGAAGTTGTCAGTCTCGCGCTCATGCTTGTTTATGGGCTGTTTATTGCCTTGGGTAACGGTGGAAAATGGGCTGTCAAAATGATAGTGATCTATATTATTGTTGCTTATCTCAATGCCCTGCTTCGTTATGTCCAAGTTCCGGTTTTAAGTGTGATTATGAGCGTGTTCGGCGTGACGGTCTTAAAATTGATTCCTATCATGATGATGGGACTTTGGATATTGCGAACTACATACATGGATGACTTAATGGTGGCACTTCAACGGATGCGTCTGCCCCAGGCAGTCACAATCCCCTTTGTTGTTATGTTCCGATATATCCCTACTTTACGGATTGAATATCGACAAATCCGAAGCACGATGGATATTCGCGGTATCAGCGATACCGTGTGGAAACGAGTATCCCATCCGTTAGCAACCATAGAATACATTTTGATACCTCTGCTGATGCGGTGCTTGAAAGTTACCGATGAACTGGCTGCATCCGGCACAACACGCGGTCTGGAGTTGGAATGCAAACGATATGCGTTGCGGCCAATCCGTTTTTCGTGGCGGGAAATTGTGGTATCGCTGTTGGGTATCCTCTTTTTGGTCGGGTTGCTGTTTATTGACCAGACTAGAATTGGGGAAATCATTTTATGGAGGGTGTGACGATGATCTCATTTCAGAATTTTAGCTTTCGTTATGAAGAAAGCAAAGACTTTACCCTCCGTGGCATTGATATGACCGTACAGACAGGAGAATTTATTCTTTTGACTGGGCGAAGCGGCTGCGGCAAAACAACCCTGATCCGCTCGCTTAATGGTCTGATTCCGCACTTTTATCCCGGAGAAATCCAAGGCGATCTGCTTATGGATGGCCATTCGCTGCTGGAAATGAAGCCGTCTGAATTGGCAGGACAGGTTGGAACGGTATTCCAAGATCCACGTTCTCAGTTCTTTATGTCGGATACCACGCGGGAATTGGCTTTCGGCTGCGAAAATCTCGGACTGCCCCGCGAGGAAACGATTGACCGTATTGCAAAAGCGGCGAAAGAGTTGGAATTGGTAGATTACTTAAACAGAAGTATCTTTGCTTTATCCAGCGGGGAAAAACAACAGATCGCAATCGGTTCTGTCTATGCGCTGGGGCCAAAAGTATATATTTTTGATGAACCATCGGCCAATCTGGACTATGCCGCTACCAAACGGCTGGCAGAAATTATGGGAAAACTGAAACACGCTGGATACACCATTTTTGTGGTAGAGCATCGTTTTTATTATTTGCGTGATCTGATTGACCGAGCCTTTCTGATTCAGAATGGAAAAATTGAGCATGAGTTCACAAGGGAACAGTTTTGCTCTCTGCCTGAAGAAA
>SKEL01003516.1_pt1 | contig 10242 bp, 9 predicted proteins | sample 4826741 | NCBI WGS metagenome assembly SKEL01 (sample SAMN11008810, study PRJNA524170) | human gut metagenome | biome: Human fecal sample; material: Feces; isolation source: fecal sample from pouch patient p33 | host: Homo sapiens | place: Israel: Tel-Aviv | collected 2016-03-22
ATATAAAGGTCTAGAAAAATTAATAACGAAGGAAGAAAAATGTCACAACAAGAAGAAATGAAAAACCTCACTCTCCTTGGTAATAAGGAGACACCTTATATTTTTGAATACTCTCCACAAGTCTTGGAGTCTTTTGATAATCGTCACACTGATAATGATTACTTTATCAAATTCAACTGTCCAGAATTTACGTCACTTTGTCCTATTACTGGCCAACCTGATTTTGCAAGTATCTATATTTCTTATATTCCAGACCAGCTCTGCGTTGAGTCTAAATCTCTAAAGCTTTACCTCTTTAGTTACCGTAATCACGGAGATTTCCATGAAAACTGTATTAATACCATTGGTAAAGATTTGGTGGAGCTTTTGAACCCCCGTTACTTAGAAGTTTGGGGTAAATTTACACCTCGTGGTGGTATTTCTATTGACCCTTATTATAATTATGGCCGTCCAGAAACTAAGTATGAAAAGATGGCAGAGCAACGTCTTTTTAATCACGATCTTTACCCAGAAAATATTGATAATCGTTAATATCATGCTAAAGTCCTTATGTTAAGGGCTTTTTTATTTTGTTAAACACCTGTCTTTAGGGTGTAAAAGAAAGCTGATTAATCATTTTTTACAAGTAAAAGTAAGGTCATTGTTAGTTTTTTATTGGTATGTTCTTAGAAAGTTCTATTATTAAAATAATTTGACAATAGAAGTATTATCTCCTACAATTAAAGTAAAACAGAAGCGTAAGCGCTTGCTTATAAAAGGTATATTTGTTTTTAAAAAAGGGGATGAAGACAATGAGAAAAAGTTTACGTCTATTTTCGTGCGCTGTTTTAGGGGCAGCAATATTAGCACCAACGGTAGTTGGTAATGATCATGCACAGGCAGATAGTTATTATGGCCGAGGTTACTATAATAACTATTCTTATAATCCATGGTATAACAACTATTATCCAAACTATGGTTATAACTACGGATACAATGGTTATTATCCAGGCTATAATTACAATTATGGCTATAACTACGGTTACAATAATTACTATCCTAACTATAATTATGGCTATAACAACTATAATCCTGGTTACAACAACTACAACGAATCAGGTACTTACCGCTATAGCAATGGTTACTTGTACTACATCTTGAGTGATGGTAGCTACTATGTTAACTATAACGGTCGTTGGGTTCGTGGTGGTGACTATAATAACAACAATAGTGGTTCTAACAATACACCAACGACAGGTTATGAGGTTTTGAGAAATGACCCTCACTACCGTTATGAAAATGGTACTCACTATTATTTGAAAGATAATGGCGATTATTACTATTATTCAAATGGTAAGTGGGTACTTGTTAAGGCTTCAAGCACAGATTCTGAAGCTCCAACAACTTCAACTGTAGATTCAACTTCATCAGCAAGTTCAGAGGTAGCCTCAACTGTAGATTCAACTTCATCAGCAACTTCAGAAGCAGTATCAACTGTGGATTCAACTTCATCAGCAAGTTCAGAAGTAGCGTCAACTGTAGATTCAACCTCTGCCACAACTTCAGATGCTGCTTCAACAGGTAGTTCAACTTCAGTAATTACCTCAGACTCAGTTGCTACTTCTGAGACAGGTTCAACATCAGAAACAAGTTCTGAAGCTCCTGAACTTGAAAAACCACCGTATGCGCCTGAAACAAACATTGACTATGATAAGTTGCCAAAACCAACATTGCCACCAACAGATTATCGCATGTATTCAGATCCACGATTTGTAGATGACAACGGTACCTATTACTACCGTGTGGCATTGACAGATGAAGATAATGCGCGTGGTATCGATGGTTACTACAAATGGGTTGATGGTAAGTGGAAACTCTACAATGGTACTGCCAATGATGACCCTGAGCTTGATCCAGATTTCCATAAACCAGCAGGAAACGACGAATACATGTACGATGACAATGCATCAAGTGTTAAGTTGTATTCTGAAAATGTAGTTGGTACTGGTAAAGCTGGTGAAGCTCTTCCATTCCAAAATGTGGATGAATTCAAAGATTATGTTATTAAGAATTTTGCTCCAAAATTCTTAGATAATGCTGGCTGGGATTGTAATGTAACTTGGGAAATTGAAGATGTTGACAACTTCAACGCTTCTAAGGGCAGTGCTTGGGCACGTGACTATGTTATTACAGCTAATCTCAAGAGTGGTGTTGACGACAAAAAATATAGTGATGTTGAATTTGGTTATGTTAAATTTGTTTATCATGTAGAACCAACTGAAAACTCTGATTATGTTGAAGTTGACTCAGCTAAGGCTGCCTTTAATGAAATCAATGCTCAACGTACAGCTGCCGGTTTACCAGCGCTTACATGGTCTGATGATCTTTACAATAGCACAACTCTTCCACACGCCAAAGATATTTCACATACTTACAACAGTGATGGTATTGTTTACCGTCGTGAATCTGATGGTTCAGTTGTTGCAAATAAATGGTTGAGCAGTGGTATTCGTGAACTTCTCATGAGTCCAGATGCTACTCAAGCTGCAGTGGCTTGTGTTGTCGCAGGTGATGGTACTTACTACTGGACTTTGAATTACCAATAAGAAGATGTTAAATTAATTGTCCCAATAATGAGGAGTCTGAGGTTAGTCTTGGACTCTTTTCCTTTATCTATTGAACGTTTAAGCTTTCAATATGGTATAATAGAGCCTAGAAAGAAGGCGAAAATATGCAGGTTAAGAGAGTTCAGGATTATATCTCTAAAGAGTGGTTCGATGAAACCGATGGCTCCTATTTCGAACGACTAAATAGTCGTTTGCAAGTGCTTTTGAAAAAAGATTACCCTGATTTACAAGGATATGATTTCATTAGTAATATTAGCCTTTTGGATTATAGGTTAGTTTTTCTCGACGAGATTATCGCAAATGCTAATGAGAAAAATGAGCACGTGCGTGAAACAGTTCATGATGTGACCAAGAGTTTGCTCTACGAGGACCAGGATGTCCAGGAACAATTGGATAGTCGAATTACTTTTGGTCAAAAAGTGGCGGATGAAGTGGCTCGATTTGGTGGATCTTGGACTTTTATCTTGTCATTTGTTGCTTTTATGGCTATTTGGATGGGGCTGAATGTTGTTCAACCCTTTGGGATTGCCTTTGATAAGTATCCTTTTATTCTGTTGAATTTGGCCTTGTCCACTCTAGCTGCCGTTCAGGCACCATTGATTATGATGAGTCAGAATCGGGCATCGGATTACGATCGATTGCAAGCACGAAATGACTATAACGTCAATAAACAATCAAAGGAAGAAATCCGACTTTTACATGAAAAAATTGATCACTTGGTGCAACAAGACCAATCAGATCTTTTGACAATTCAAAAATTGCAGACAGAAATGATTATGGGGGTTAGCCAACAAGTTGAAAAAATGTCAGACGATATTCGTGTCTTGAAAGAAGAAAGACTAGAAAGGGAGTCTCATGGGAACGAAAAAAATTAATTTAGTTGTTGTAACAGGGATGAGCGGGGCAGGTAAGACTGTAGCGATTCAATCCTTTGAGGATATTGGATACTTCACTATTGATAATATGCCACCTTCTTTGGTACCAAAGGTTATCGAATTGGTAAAACATAGTGAAGAGACAGATAAGATTGCTCTTGTCGTTGATATGCGAAGTCGCTTGTTCTTCGATGAAATCAACGATATTTTGGATAAATTGGAGAGCAATGAGGAACTTAATTTCAAGATTCTTTTCTTGGACGCTACGGATGGTGAATTGGTTTCTCGTTACAAAGAGACACGTCGTAGTCACCCACTGGCGGCAGATGGCCGTGTTTTGGATGGCATCAAGTTAGAGCGTGAGCTTTTGTCACCGCTTAAGAGTTTGAGTCAAAACGTAGTTGATACGACAGAATTGACTCCGCGTCAACTTCGTAAGGCTATTTCTGAACAGTTTTCATCTGAGCAAGACCAATCTTCTTTCCGTATTGAAGTTTTAAGTTTTGGTTTTAAATATGGACTGCCATTGGATGCAGATCTGGTTTTTGATGTCCGTTTTTTGCCAAACCCTTATTATGATCCTGCCCTTCGTAACCTCACAGGTTTGGATAAAGAGGTTTTTGATTACGTCATGAAGCATACAGAATCAGAAGACTTTTACAATCATTTGAAACAGCTTATTAAACCAATCTTACCTGGCTACAAAAAAGAAGGTAAGTCTGTTCTTACTATTGCTGTTGGGTGTACAGGTGGTCAACACCGTAGTGTAGCTTTTGCACATCGTCTAGCCCAAGATCTAAAAAATGATTGGACAGTCAATGAAACACATCGTGATAAGGATCGACGTAAGGAGACGGTGAATCGTTCATGAAAAAACCAAGAATTACAGTAATAGGTGGGGGAACTGGTATTCCAGTCATTCTTCGTAGTTTACGCCATAAGGATGTTGATATCACTGCTGTGGTAACTGTAGCTGATGATGGCGGTTCTTCAGGAGATTTGCGTGATATCATGCAACTGACACCTCCAGGGGATTTGCGTAATGTTTTGGTAGCTATGAGTGATATGCCTAAACTTTATGAAAGAGTTTTCCAATATCGTTTTGATAAAACCGATGGCGCTTTGGCCGGTCATCCACTCGGAAATCTAATCATCGCTGGAATTTCTGAAATGCAGGGATCTACCTATAATGCCATGCAGCTTCTGACGAAGTTTTTCCACGTCACAGGTAAGATTTATCCTGCCAGTGAGACTGCCTTGACGCTTCATGCCGTTTTTCAAGATGGTCATGAAGTAGCAGGTGAGAGTAGTATTGCCCAGTACGATGGCATGATTGAGCGCGTTTATGTGTCCAATACCTATAATGATGAAGAGCCTAAGGCCAGTCGTAAGGTTGTTGATGCTATTATTAATAGTGATATGATTGTTTTAGGTCCTGGGTCTCTTTATACATCGATTTTGCCCAACCTGGTGATACCAGAGATTCGTCAGGCTCTTATTGAGACCAAGGCTGATGTCACATACATTTGTAATATTATGACGCAGTACGGAGAAACTGAGCAATTTTCAGATGCCGACCATGTGGCTGTTCTTAATCGTCATCTTGGCTCCGATGTGATTGACAATGTCTTAGTTAATATCAAGAAAGTGCCTAAGGAATACATGGCAAGTAATAAATTTGATGAATACCTTGTTCAGGTTGAGCATGATTTTGAGGGCTTACGTCGTGAAGCAAAAACAGTTGTGTCTTCTAATTTTTTGCGACTTGAAAATGGTGGTGCCTTCCACCATGGTGACTTGGTAGTGGATGAGCTCATGCATCTAGTGAGGAATAAGTCATGAGTTTCACAATTAAGGTTAAAGAAGAGATAATTGCAGCTTCAAGCAAAGACAAGGCTGAATTGTCGGCATTGATTAAGATGTCTGGTTCTGTTGGATTGACCAACCAAGGATTGACTCTTTCCATCTCAACAGAAAATGCAAAGATTGCGAGACATATCTACCAATTAATGGAAAGTCGTTATCAGAGTAATCCTGAATTGAGACATCACAACAAGACTAATCTCAAGAAAAATCGTGTTTACACGGTTTTTGTAGCTGACCATGTCAATGATATTTTGTCCGATTTACAATTGGCGGATTCTTTCTTTGGCTTTGAAACAGGCATTGAAACATCAGTAATGGAAGATGACGAAGCTGGAAGATCCTATTTACGAGGTGCTTTTTTGGCCACTGGAACAGTTCGTGATCCTGAAAAAGGCCGTTATCAATTAGAGATTTTTTCCGTTTACCAAGACCACGCAGAGGACTTGGCTTCTCTCATGAAAAAATTTATGCTCGATGCCAAGGTTTTGAGTCATAAAAATGGTTTTGTGACCTATCTTCAAAAAGCTGAGGACATTATGGATTTTCTCCTTGTTATCGGCGCAATGAACTCTAAGGATACCTTCGAAGAGGTCAAAATTATGCGAGAGACCAGAAATGATCTGAATCGTGCCAATAATGCGGAAACAGCTAATATTGCTAGAACGATTAGTGCTAGTATGAAAACAATTAATAATATTATCAAGATTATGGATACGGTTGGCTTGGAGATTTTACCGGTGGAGCTGCGCCAAATTGCCCAACTCCGTATTGCCAATCCAGATTACTCTATCCAGCAGATCGCAGATAGTATAGAACCTCCTCTGACCAAGAGTGGTGTTAACCATCGTCTCAGAAAAATCAATAAAATTGCGGACGATTTGTAAGTAGAAAGGAAATTTTTATGGCTTGTACAACGATTTTAGTAGGTAAGAAAGCCTCATATGATGGCTCTACCATGATTGCACGTACTGAGGATTCTCAATCTGGCGTTTTTACGCCCAAAGAATTTCTCGTCGTGACCCCTGAAGACCAACCGCGTCATTACCAGTCTGTGCTTAGCAAGTTTTCAATTGATTTGCCAGATAATCCTCTACGTTATACTTCTGTTCCAGATGCACTTGGTAAAGACGGTATCTGGGGTGAAGCTGGTATTAACTCAGCTAATGTTGCCATGAGTGCAACAGAAACAATCACCACCAATGCGCGTGTACTCGGTGCAGACCCTCTTGTTAAAGATGGTTTTGGAGAAGAGGATATGTTAACATTGGTCTTGCCATATATCAAGACGGCGCGTGAAGGTGTCCTTCGTTTGGGGCAACTTCTTGAAACTTACGGAACTTACGAATCTAATGGTATTGCTTTCTCAGATACTGAAGAAATTTGGTGGCTAGAGACCATTGGTGGTCACCATTGGATTGCAAGACGTGTTCCAGATGATGCCTATGTCACTAACCCAAACCAACTTGGCATCGATCACTATGAGTTTGAAAATCCAGACGACTATTTAGCCTCACCAGACATTCGAGATTTTATTAATAAACATCACTTGGATCTGACTTATTCTAATGAACACTTTAATCCACGTTATGCTTTTGGTAGCCAACGAGATAAGGATCGTCATTATAATACACCACGTGCCTGGGCAATGCAGAAATTCTTGAACCCAGAAAAAGATTATGATCCAAAATCATTCTTTATTCCATGGTGTCAAAAACCATACCGCAAAATTACAGTTGAAGATGTTAAATATGTCTTGAGTCTTCATTACCAAGATACACCTTACGATCCTTATGGACCTCAAGGAGATGCGGTGAGTCAACGCCAATTCCGTCCAATCGGTATCAACCGTACTAGTCAAACAGCTCTCTTGCAAATGCGTCCTAACAAACCATCAGAAACGACAGGAATTCAGTGGTTAGCCTATGGATCAATGCCATTTGGTACAATGGTGCCATTCTGGACTCAAGTCGGAACAACACCTGCTTATTTCCGTCAAACAACTGATAAAGTGGATACAGGTAATTTCTACTGGAGTAATCGCTTGATTGCTGCTATCTGTGATCCTCATTTCCAACAGCATGAAGCTGATTTGGATGCTTATGTAGAAACAACTATGGCTCTTGGCCATGCTATGATTAATCATGTAGATACTGCTTTAGCAAATGGTGAGAGTATTGATTTTGAAGCTGAAAATCAAAAAATTAGTGATAAGATTCAGTCAGAAACAGATAAACTATTGGCAAAAGTTTTAGATGATGCAAGTAATTTGATGACCAATCGTTTTTCTATGAGTGATTAAAGTCATCAAAAAAGCCTTTCCATAAAATTGGAAAGGTTTTTTAGTATTGTAAACATTACTTGTTTTCTTTATCCAGTTTCGAGAGGAGCTGATAAAGCGTAATAAAGAAGAAAAGATTGAGTGAAATGAGAAGACCTGATGCCCATGGCAAATCGCTTTCTAAATTTCGAAGAGGTGAATTCCAAGCAAAGTGTGCAGCAAAAGCACTGAAAGCATAAAGTATACCAATAAGACTGTATTTAGAATTAATGAGTTTTTGACGGGAACGCCATATAAGGACTAGCCCCATAGCAAGGAAGGATGTGTAAAGCCAGTGAGACGATACGGCACCAATAGTTCGACCAAGAATACCTGAAATCGTATAAGAAAAACCATCAGGCAAATCTGAAAGAATATAGGAGAAGTCTTCACTAATCTGGAAGCCAAGACCTGCCGTAATAGCAACAAGCAAGATCCCCTTGTAACTTTTCGTTGGTACCATATAGATAGCAAAGAGAAAAGCTGCCAGTTTTAGGGGTTCTTCAACTAGGGGAGCCATAAGGGCATCCTCAAAGCGGTAGAAGAAGCTCTTTGAAGAAAGATGAGCAGTCACCCAGTCGTGAGAAATGGTATTGGCATAACCAGCTATCCATCCTGTGATAAAGACTCCACCAATTAGAGCAAATATGAGAACAAGTGGTTTCACCTGCCATCTCTTGCCTAAGTACAGAATCAGAAATATTCCTGGTACGATATAACATAAGGCAATCAGTGTCGATAGTCCAATAATACCGTATGCCGAACCAGACAAAGCGCCTGAAGTGTATGATTGCGTATCATAAGTCAGGCCTATGGCTGAAAGCAATAAAAAAAGATATAGGATTAATTTTCGAAACATGTATAACCTACTTTCCAAATGATATTTCCAGTATATCAAATAATTCTTTCTCGTCGAAATATTTCAATTTTTTTATTTTAGGACTTGCAAAATAAATGAAGTGTGATATACTTAACCAGTAAACTATTAACTGGTTAAGTATTTTGAAAGGAATATCATGAAGAAGAAACGCATTTTTGGCCTAGCAGGATTAGCAGCAGTTGTTTTAGCTGCTGGTGCAGGTATTTATTATACGACTAGTCACCACGGTTCAAAAGGAAATGGTGATTTGAAAGTTGTGACGAGCTTTTACCCTGTTTATGAATTTACCAAGCAGGTTGTAGGAGATGAGGGAGAGGTGTCTTATCTCATTCCTGCTGGAAGTGAAGCCCACGATTTCCAACCATCTACTAAGAATGTCGCTGACATTGAAAAAGCAGACACTTTTGTCTACCTAAATGAAAATATGGAAACCTGGGTTCCAAAAGTTGAAAAGTCTATCAACACAAAAAATACAAAAGTCATTAAGGCAAGTCAAGGCATGGTTCTTTTACCTGGAACAGAGGAAGAAGATCATGATCATGGTGGAGAAGAACATCACCACGAATATGATCCCCATGTTTGGCTCTCACCTAAACGTTCTCAAAAATTAGTTGAAACTATTAGAGACGGTTTGATTGCTCAGCATCCAGATAAAAAAGCAGTCTTTACAACCAATGCCGAGAAATACCTTAAAAAATTAAAGACTTTGGATAAGGAGTATACTGAAGCCTTTAGTCAAGCAAAACAGAAAAGTTTTGTTACTCAGCACGCAGCTTTTGCCTACCTTGCCTTAGATTACGGTTTGAAACAGGTACCAATTTTAGGTGTTTCAGCTGAGTCCGACCCTTCTGCAAAACGTATCGCTAGCCTTTCTAAGTATGTCAAAGAATATGATATTAACTATATCTATTTTGAGGAAAATGCTTCAAGTAGTGTTGCTAAAACCTTAGCTAACGAAGTAGGAGTTAAGACAGCAGTTTTAAATCCAATTGAATCACTAACTAAGGAACAGTTGAAAAAAGGTGAAGACTATGTCAGTGTTATGACTGAGAACCTAAAAAATCTTCGTTTAACAACGGACGTTGAAGGTAAAGCTATCCAACCTGAAACGGGAAGTGATGACAATAAAACGGTTCAAAATGGTTACTTCGATGACAAAGATGTTAAAGATAGAGAACTTTCGGATTGGTCTGGTGAGTGGCAATCGGTTTATCCTTATCTTCAAGATGGTACTTTAGATCAAGTATTTGAATACAAATCTCTATTAAATAAAGATAAAACTGCACAAGAGTACAAAGAATACTACACTAAGGGCTATCAAACAGATGTTTCTAAAATTGCTATTGATGGTAAAAAGATGACCATGACTTTCACAAAGAATGATGGAAGCAGTGTGACACACACTTATCGTTATGATGGTTATAAGATTTTGACCTATGCTTCTGGTAAAAAAGGTGTTCGTTATCTCTTTACAGCAACTGATAGTCAAGCAGCAGATAACCCTTACCAGTATGTCCAATTTTCAGATCATCAAATAGATCCAACAAGTTCAGCACATTTCCATATTTTCTTTGGAAATAGTAGCCAAGATGAGATTCTAAAAGAAATGGATAATTGGCCAACTTACTATCCTGGAAAACTTAGTGGCTTTGAAATTGCACAAGAAATGGTCAGCCATTAATACTAGAAATGCACTCA
>SKEL01003524.1_pt1 | contig 10219 bp, 10 predicted proteins | sample 4826741 | NCBI WGS metagenome assembly SKEL01 (sample SAMN11008810, study PRJNA524170) | human gut metagenome | biome: Human fecal sample; material: Feces; isolation source: fecal sample from pouch patient p33 | host: Homo sapiens | place: Israel: Tel-Aviv | collected 2016-03-22
GCATGGCCAAGAGCCATCGTTGTTTCTACATAGGCATCCAAATCAGCCTCATGCTGTTGGAAATGAGGATCACAGATAGCAGCAATCAAGCGATTACTCCAGTAGAAATTGCCTGTATCTACTTTATCAGTTGTTTGACGGAAATAAGCAGGTGTTGTTCCGACCTGAGTCCAGAATGGCACCATTGTACCAAATGGCATTGATCCATAGGCTAACCACTGAATACCAGTTGTTTCTGATGGTTTGTTAGGACGCATTTGCAAGAGAGCTGTTTGACTAGTACGGTTGATACCGATTGGACGGAATTGGCGTTGACTCACTGTGTCTCCTTGAGGTCCATAAGGATCGTAAGGCGTATCTTGGTAATGAAGACTCAAGACATATTTAACATCTTCAACTGTAATTTTGCGGTATGGTTTTTGGCACCATGGAATAAAGAATGATTTTGGATCATAGTCTTTTTCTGGGTTCAAAAATTTCTGCATAGCCCAGGCACGTGGTGTATTATAATGACGGTCCTTATCTCGTTGACTACCAAAAGCATAACGTGGATTAAAGTGTTCATTAGAATAAGTCAAATCCAAGTGATGTTTATTAATAAAATTTCGAATGTCTGGTGAGGCAAGATAATCGTCTGGATTTTCAAACTCATAGTGATCGATACCAAGTTGGTTTGGGTTAGTAACATAGGCATCGTCTGGAACACGTCTTGCAATCCAATGGTGACCACCAATTGTTTCCAACCACCAAATTTCTTCAGTGTCTGAAAAAGCAATCCCATTAGACTCGTAAGTTCCGTAAGTTTCAAGGAGTTGTCCCAGACGAAGGACACCTTCACGCGCCGTCTTGATATATGGCAGGACCAAAGTCAACATATCCTCTTCTCCAAAACCATCTTTAACAAGAGGATCCGCACCGAGAACACGCGCATTGGTTGTGATTGTTTCTGTTGCACTCATGGCAACATTAGCTGAGTTAATACCAGCTTCACCCCAAATACCGTCTTTCCCAAGCGCATCTGGGACAGAGGTATAACGTAGAGGATCATCTGGTAAATCAATTGAAAAATTGCTAAGCACAGACTGGTAATGACGTGGTTGGTCTTCAGGGGTCACGACGAGAAATTCTTTGGGCGTAAAAACGCCTGATTGAGAATCCTCAGTACGTGCAATCATGGTAGAGCCGTCATATGAGGCTTTCTTACCTACTAAAATCGTTGTACAAGCCATAAAAGCTTCCTTTCTACTTACAAATCGTCGGCAATCTTATTGATTTTTCTGAGACGATGGTTAACACCACTCTTGGTCAGAGGAGGTTCTATACTATCTGCAATCTGCTGGATAGAGTAATCTGGGTTAGCAATACGAAGTTGGGCAATTTGGCGCAGCTCCACCGGTAAAATCTCCAAGCCAACCGTATCCATAATCTTGATAATATTATTAATTGTTTTCATGCTAGCACTAATCGTTCTAGCAATATTAGCTGTTTCCGCATTATTGGCACGATTCAGATCATTTCTGGTTTCTCGCATAATTTTGACCTCTTCGAAGACATCCTTAGAATTCATTGCACCAATAACAAGGAGAAAATCCATAATGTCCTCAGCTTTTTGAAGATAGGTCACAAAACCATTTTTATGACTCAAAACCTTGGCATCGAGCATAAATTTTTGCATGAGGGAAGCTAAGTCCTCTGCGTGGTCTTGGTAAACGGAAAAAATTTCTAATTGATAACGTCCCTTTTCAGGATCACGTACTGTTCCAGTCGCCAAAAAAGCGCCTCGTAAATAGGATCTTCCAGCTTCGTCATCTTCCATTACTGATGTTTCAATACCTGTTTCAAAGCCAAAGAAAGAATCTGCCAATTGTAAATCGGACAAAATATCATTGACATGGTCAGCGACAAAAACCGTGTAAACACGATTTTTCTTGAGATTAGTCTTGTTGTGATGTCTCAATTCAGGATTACTCTGATACCGACTTTCCATTAATTGGTAGATATGACGCGCAATCTTTGCATTTTCTGTTGATATGGAAAGGGTCAACCCTTGATTGGTCAATCCAACCGAACCAGACATCTTAATCAATGCTGACAATTCGGCCTTGTCTTTGCTTGAAGCTGCAATTATCTCTTCTTTAACCTTAATCGTGAAACTCATGACTTGTTCCTCACTAGATGCATGAGCTCATCCACTACCAAGTCACCATGGTGGAAGGCACCACCATTTTCAAGTCGCAGAAAATTAGAAGACACAACTGTTTTAGCTTCACGACGTAAGCCCTCAAAATCATGCTCAACCTGAACAAGGTATTCATCAAATTTATTACTAGCCATGTATTCCTTAGGCACTTTCTTGATGTTAACTAAGACATTGTCAATCACATCAGAGCCAAGATGACGATTAAGAACAGCCACATGGTCGGCATCTGAGAACTGTTCAGTTTCTCCGTACTGAGTCATAATATTACAAATGTAAGTGACATCAGCCTTGGTCTCGATAAGGGCCTGACGAATCTCTGGTATAACTAGGTTGGGCAAAATCGATGTATAAAGAGATCCAGGACCTAAAACAATCATATCACTATTCATAATAGCATCAACAACCTTACGACTGGCCTTAGGCTCTTCATCATTATAGGTATTTGTCACATAAACGCGTTCAATCATGCCATCATACTGGGCAATACTACTCTCACCAGCTACTTCATGACCATCCTGAAAAACGGCATGAAGTGTCAAGGCAGTCTCACTAGCTGGATAAATCTTTCCTGTAACGTGGAAGAACTTCGTCAGAAGCTGCATGGCATTATAGGTAGATCCCTGCATTTCTGAAATTCCAGCGATGATTAGGTTTCCGAGTGGATGACCAGCCAAAGCACCATCGGTTTTATCAAAACGATATTGGAAAACTCTTTCATAAAGTTTAGGCATATCACTCATAGCTACCAAAACATTACGCAAATCCCCTGGAGGTGTCAGTTGCATGATATCACGCAAATCTCCTGAAGAACCTCCATCATCAGCTACAGTTACCACAGCAGTGATATCAACATCCTTATGACGCAAACTACGAAGAATGACTGGGATACCAGTTCCCCCACCTATTACTGTAATTCTTGGTTTTCTCATGAACGATTCACTGTCTCCTTACGTCGATCCTTATCACGATGTGTTTCATTGACTGTCCAATCATTTTTTAAATCTTGGGCCAGACGATGTGCAAAAGCTACACTACGGTGCTGACCACCTGTACACCCAACAGCAATAGTGAGAACAGACTTACCTTCTTTTTTGTAGCCAGGCAAGATTGGTTTAATAAGCTGTGTCAAATGATTGTAAAATTCTTCTGATTCCTTATGGTTCATGACATAATCAAAAACCTCTTTATCCAAACCTGTGAGGTTACGAAGTGCAGGATCATAATAAGGATTTGGCAAGAAACGAACATCAAAAACCAAATCTGCATCCAATGGCAATCCATATTTAAAACCAAAACTCACAACTTCAATACGGAAAGAAGATTGGTCTTGTTCAGATGAGAACTGTTCAGAAATAGCCTTACGCAGCTGGCGTGGAGTTAATTCTGTCGTATCAACCACGTTCTGACTCAAACTCTTAAGCGGTGACAAAAGCTCACGCTCTAGCTTGATGCCATCCAAAACACGGCCATCTGCCGCCAGTGGGTGACTACGACGTGTCTCTTTATAACGAGAAACCAATTCACCATCCGTAGCATCCAAGAATAGAATCTTGAAATTAAGCTCCTCATTGCTTTCCAATTTATCCAGAATATCGTTGATCTCATCGAAGAACAAGCGACTGCGCATATCAATGACAAGAGCAATCTTATCTGTCTCTTCACTATGCTTTACCAATTCGATAACCTTAGGTACCAAAGAAGGTGGCATATTATCAATGGTGAAGTATCCAATATCCTCAAAGGATTGAATGGCCACAGTCTTACCTGCACCACTCATCCCTGTTACAACAACTAAATTAATTTTTTTCGTTCCCATGAGACTCCCTTTCTAGTCTTTCTTCTTTCAAGGCACGAATATCGTCTGACATCTTCTCAACTTGTTGGCTAACCCCCATAATCATTTCTGTCTGCAATTTTTGAATTGTCAGAAGATCTGATTGGTCTTGTTGAACCAAGTGGTCAATTTTTTCATGCAGAAGTCGAATTTCTTCCTTAGACTGGGTATTGACGTGATAGTCGTTACGCGCTTGTAAACGGTCATAATCCGATGCTCGATTCTGACTCATCATGATCAATGGTGCCTGAACGGCCGCTAAAGTGGACAAGGCCAGATTCAACAGAATAAATGGATACTTATCAAAGGCAATCCCAAAAGGTTGAACAACATTAAGCCCCATCCAAATAGCCATAAAAGCAACGAATGACAAGATAAAAGTCCAAGATCCACCAAATCGGGCCACTTCATCCGCTACTTTTTGACCAAAAGTGATCCTACTATCCAATTGTTCTTGGATGTCTTGATCCTCGTACAATAAACTCTTGGTCACATCGTGAACGGTTTCCCGAACATGTTCGTTTTTCTCATTAGCATTAGCAATAACTTCATCAAGAAAAACTAACCTATAATCCAAAAGACTGATATTACTAATAAAATCATGTCCTCTTAAATCAGGGTAATCTTTTTTCAAAAGTATTTGCAAACGACTATTTAGACGTTCGAAATAGGAGCCATCGGTTTCATCGAACCACTCTTTAGAGATATAATCCTGAACTCTCTTAACCTGCATATTTTCGCCTTCTTTCTAGGCTCTATTATACCATATTGAAAGCTTAAACGTTCAATAGATAAAGGAAAAGAGTCCAAGACTAACCTCAGACTCCTCCATTATTGTGACAATTAATTTAAACTCTTCTTATTGATAATTTAAAGTCCAGTAGTAAGTACCGTCACCAGCGACAACACAAGCTACTGCTGCTTGAGTAGCATCTGGACTCATGAGAAGTTCACGAATACCACTACTCAACCATTTATTGGCTACAACTGAACCATCAGATTCACGACGGTAAACAATACCATCACTGTTGTAAGTGTGTGAAATATCTTTGGCATGTGGAAGAGTTGTGCTATTGTAAAGATCATCAGACCATGTAAGTGCTGGCAAACCAGCAGCTGTACGTTGAGCATTGATTTCATTAAAGGCAGCCTTAGCTGAGTCAACTTCAACATAATCAGAGTTTTCAGTTGGTTCTACATGATAAACAAATTTAACATAACCAAATTCAACGTCTTTATAATCTTTGTCATCAACACCACTCTTAAGGTTGGCTGTAATCACATAATCACGTGCCCAAGCACTGCCTTTAGAAGCATTGAAGTTATCAACATCTTCAATTTCCCAAGTTACCTTACAATCCCAACCAGAATTATCTAAGAATTTTGGAGCAAGATTCTTGATAACATAATCTTTGAATTCATCCACATTTTGGAATGGCAAAGCTTCACCTGCTTTACCAGTACCAACGACATTTTCAGAATACAATTTAACACTTGAAGCGTTATCATCATACATGTATTCATCGTTTCCTGCTGGTTTGTGGAAGTCTGGGTCAATCTCAGGGTCATCATTGGCAGTAGCATTGTAGAGTTTCCACTTTCCATCAACCCATTTGTAGTAACCATCGATACCACGCGCATTTTCCTCATCAGTCATAGCAACACGGTAGTAATACGTACCGTTATCATCTACAAATCGAGGATCTGAGTACATGCGATAATCTGTTGGTGGCAATGTTGGTTTTGGCAACTTATCATAGTCAATGTTTGTTTCAGGCGCATATGCTGGTTTTTCAAGTTCAGGAGCTTCAGAACTTGCTTCTGATGTTGAACCTGTCTCTGAAGTTGCTACTGAAGAAGATTCAGACGTTACAGCAGAACTTGAGTTACCAGTCGATACTGCTTCTGAAGTTGAATCTGCTGTTGAGGCCCCTTCTGAGCTACCCACTGAGGTTGAATCTACTGTTGAGGCTCCTTCTGAGCTGCCCGCTGAAGTTGAATCTACTGTTGAGGCTCCTTCTGAGCTACCCACTGAGGTTGAATCTACTGTTGAGGCTTCTTCTGAGCTACCCGCTGAAGTTGAATCTACTGTTGAGGTCCCTTCTGAACTTGCAGATGAAGTTGAGTCAACGGTTGATGGCGCTTCTGATGTTGCAGATGACGTTGAATCAACGGTTGATGGTGCTTCTGAGCTTGCTGATGACGTTGAATCTACTGTTGAAGTTGTTGGAGCTTCAGAATCTGTGCTTGAAGCCTTAACAAGTACCCACTTACCATTTGAATAATAGTAATAATCGCCATTATCTTTCAAATAATAGTGAGTACCATTTTCATAAAGGTAGTGAGGGTCATTTCTCAAAACCTCATAACCTGTCGTTGGTGTATTGTTAGAACCACTATTGTTGTTATTATAGTCACCACCACGAACCCAACGACCGTTATAGTTAACGTAGTAGCTACCATCACTCAAGATGTAGTACAAATAGCCATTGCTATAACGGTAAGTACCTGATTCGTTGTAGTTGTTGTAACCAGGATTATAGTTGTTATAGCCATAATTATAGTTATAATTATAGCCATAGTTATAGTTTGGATAGTAATTATTGTAACCGTAGTTATAGCCATAATTGTAATTATAGCCTGGATAATAGCCATTGTATCCGTAGTTATAACCATAGTTTGGATAATAGTTGTTATACCATGGATTATAAGAATAGTTATTATAGTAACCTCGGCCATAATAACTATCGGCCTGTGCACGATTATTACCAACTACCGTTGGTGCTAGTATGGCTGCCCCCAGAACAGCGCACGAAATTAAACGTAAACTTTTTCTCATTGTCTTCGTCCCCTTTTTTAAAAACAAATATACCTTTTATAAACAATCGCTTACATTTCTATTTACACCTTAATTGTAAGAAATAAAACTTCTATTGTCAAATTATTTTAATAATAGAAGTTTCTAAGAAAGGACCAATAAAAAAACTAACAATACCCTTACTTTTCATTGTAAAAACAATTCATCAGGTTTCTTTTACGCCCTAAAGACAGGTGTTTAACCAAGAAAAAAAGCCCATTATTTACATAAGGACTTTTAGCATGATATTAACGATTATCAATATTTTCTGGGTAAAGATCGTGATTAAAGAGACGTTGCTCTGCCATCTTTTCATACTTAGTTTCTTGACGACCGTAATTATAATAAGGGTCAATCGAGATACCACCACGAGGTGTAAATTTACCCCAAACTTCCAAGTAACGAGGGTTCAAAAGCTCCACCAAATCTTTACCAATGGTATTAATACAGTTTTCATGGAAGTCTCCGTGATTACGGTAACTAAAGAGATAAAGCTTTAGAGATTTAGACTCAACGCAGAGCTGGTCTGGAATATAAGAAATATAAATACTTGCAAAATCAGGTTGCCCAGTAATAGGACAAAGTGATGTAAATTCTGGACAGTTGAATTTGATAAAGTAATCATTATCAGTATGACGATTATCAAAAGACTCCAAGACTTGTGGAGAGTATTCAAAAATATAAGGTGTCTCCTTATTACCAAGGAGAGTGAGGTTTTTCATTTCTTCTTGTTGTGACATTTTTCTTCCTTTGCTGTTAATTTTTCTAGACCTTTATATGGTTAATTTTTAATCTAAATTTCTAATGTTAATCATTAAAAAAGTAAAAATACTATCAATTCTAAGCTTATAAAATGTGAAGATTAGACTCCGCGCTCATTATCATAGAGTAGGGTATGAAGCTGAGGGAGAACACGCACATTTCCCCACGAATCATCAGCAGCTACTGTCTCCCAAAGCTCTTTGAGGCGATCTAATTGATCTTGGACGATATTACCTTCTGCTTTGGGTTCAGGATTACCAGCCGAAAGAAACATGACATCTGGCTGATAACGTTCCTGAATCATTTTAGCAAAGACTAAATCAGCATCGTCGAAAACAGGCACCTTGAAGGTAACTTTATCAGGATCAAGTTGTGAAACAATAAAGTCAAGGGTTTCCATATTGACTTCCATCTTGGACGATGGTGGTTTAGGACTTAAGGTTACTTGATCAATATCCTTGAGCCACTCCTGCCAGCGAGAACCCTGTGTTTCAACGGCCAAGGTCACTCCTCTAGCCTTGAGTTTTGAAACGAGTTCAGCCATATTTGCCGCTAAAAGAGCTGGGTTCCCTCCAGAAAGAGTGACATAGTCGTAAGTTCCTAGCGCATCCAAAGCTTCAATAACTTCATCAGCTGTCATACGTGTTGGCTTCTCTGACCCATCCCAAGTAAAGGCAGAATCACACCAATCACAATGGTAATCACATCCTGCTGTCCTTACAAACATGGTCTTTTGACCGATAGCTCGGCCTTCCCCTTGAAAGGTCGGTCCAAAAATTTCAAGCACTGGCAGTTTGAGTACACGTTCTCTAGTCATCCAACCACTCCCATCTAAACTCTGCGAAGGCTGTTGGTGTTTCATAAAGACGCACATATTCCAAACGAAGTCCTCTCTCCTCTGGCAGATGTTGACTCGTCGTCTGGAAAATCCAGAAAACCATATTTTCCGCAGTTGTATTCATATAAGGCAGAGTCTCATTGAGATAACGGTGATCTAACTGAGGTTCCAAATGATCCTTATAAATGCGCTTAAGGTCACCAAAATCGTAGGTCATGCCACGCTCATCCAAGTAGCCACTAACTGCAATTTGAAGATGATAGGTATGACCATGAAGTGATTTACATTTACCTTCATAATTAAAGAGATGGTGGGCAGCATCAAAAGTAAACTCTTTAGAAACCATTGTACGGTGAGGATTGTAAACCAAGGACTCACCTGTTTCTTTTTTGATTTCTTTCGGTGCAAAGAACATTAAGCTTCTCCTCTTTCTGCTAGATATTTTTCAAGACCTTTTTGACGTAAGTGGCAGGCAGGGCATTCCCCGCAACCAGTTCCAATAATACCGTTATAGCAAGTTAGTGTTTTTTCACGAACATAGTCAAAAGCTCCTAGTTGGTCAGCCAAAGCCCAAGTCTCAGCCTTATCCAACCACATGAGTGGGGTTTGGATAACAAAATCATAGGCCATGGCTAGATTAAGTGTGACATTAAGCGATTTGACAAATACATCACGACAGTCTGGATAACCAGAAAAGTCTGTCTCACAAACACCCGTAACAATATCAGTAATACCACGTTGCTTAGCTAGAACAGCTGCAAAAGAAAGGAAGAGATGGTTACGCCCGTCCACAAAGGTATTAGGAACTTCACCTTCTTCTGCCTCAATCTCAATATCAGATGTTAAAGCATTTTCAGTAATTTGACCAAGCAAAGACATGTCCAAAACATGGTGTTTAAGCCCTTGTTCTTGCGCAATCTCTTTAGCTACTTCAATTTCCAAGCTATGACGTTGTCCATAAGCAAAAGTAACTAATTCAACTGTTTCATAATGTTTTAGAGCCCAAAATAGGCAAGTAGTAGAATCTTGACCGCCACTAAAGACGACCAAAGCTGATTGACGTTTCATAATATTCCTCTTTATTCGTGATGTCTGAGACACATAAAAAGGCCCCTTGGGGGAGCCAAAAAAACGCCAGTAATGGTTTTTTTTAGCGATGGTGTCTCCCAAACATCGAAAATGATTTATCTTTAATAGTCTATCATAGTTGAGAAAAAAAGAAAAGAGCCAAGGCTCTCTTCATTAATCAATCTCAGCGATAACTTCGATTTCAATTTTAACATCTTTTGGCAAACGTGCCACTTCTACCGCAGAACGTGCTGGGAAATCAGATGTAAAGGCAGTTGCATACACTTCGTTAAATGGAACGAAATCGTTAATGTCACTTAGGAAGCAAGTTGTTTTGACAACGTGGTCAAAGTCTGTACCAGCTTCTGCCAAAATAGCCCCAACATTTTTAAGAACTTGTTCTGTTTGTTCTTGAATTGTTTCGCCAATGATTTCACCTGTTTCTGGTGACAATGGTACTTGACCAGAAGCAAACAAAAGATTGCCAACGATTTTACCTTGAACATAAGGTCCGATTGCTGCTGGTGCTTTATCAGTATGAATAGTTTTTGCCATGATAGTTCTCCTTTGACTAATATGTTGCTATTATAACAAAATATTCTGAAAATTGAAACATATAATTCCAAAAAGAAAAGAATCAGCGCTAGGCTAATCCTTCTC
>SKEL01003531.1_pt1 | contig 10202 bp, 26 predicted proteins | sample 4826741 | NCBI WGS metagenome assembly SKEL01 (sample SAMN11008810, study PRJNA524170) | human gut metagenome | biome: Human fecal sample; material: Feces; isolation source: fecal sample from pouch patient p33 | host: Homo sapiens | place: Israel: Tel-Aviv | collected 2016-03-22
ATTGATTAAAACTCAAGTATACACCTGAGCCAACCAATTTAGAAGAGGTTCCCTGTTTAGGTAACTTTCGACATGAGATTGCTCTCATGAAGCCCCGTTAGTTAAGGAATAAGAGCCATCCATTATATCCTTCCGGTACTTCATCACCCTCGATAGGAAATAAGTCAGCGAAAGGGATAAACTCTGCACGGTCACCATTACGGAATGGTAGACCAGACAGGTCTTCCGGGGCAGAAGTAGATAAACGATGGTCAATCAGCTTCATACCAAATTCATCTGCAACAGAACGGATAATTGCAGACTTACCCATGCCCGGTGATGAAGTCAGGAACGGAACGTTACCTGCTTGTAGAGCACGGATAATAAAGTTACGGGCTTGGCGTGTATTACATACTGTCAAGGAGTCAATGCTCGCCATTTACTTACTCTCCTAAAGTTAATGGAATTACTAATTAAGATTTAACGCATGGATACGCTGTATCAATCGCTAACAGAACCATGTCTGATGGTATTTTTACTGCATTAACCTTTCGGTCATACAGAATGATAGAGGCCACTTTGTCAAAAATGTGCCCTAACTTCATATTGTCAGGTACACAGTTATTTCCTGCTTCCACTCCCATGGTAACCATGCCCATGAAGTAACCCTGGTTCAAAAAGTTACCCTTATCAGCTTTGTAATCAGCAGCAGCTTCCAATAAGGTTGCTCGGCTAGATGCCTGAGCACCGAATGACAGAACTGATAAAGTTACTAGAACAACAGCAATTAAAGTTTTCATTTAGTTACCTTTTAACTCGTTGAGTTGAAGTACTCCGGTAGGGGTTAATGACCACCCAAGACCAGCATTGAACTGTACTAAGCCCAGCTTCTTAAGAGACTGTGCGGTTTTGTTGTTACGGTTGCTGGTGGCAGAACCACCTTGAACCATGCGAAGGAAGATTGCTTGGGACTGGGTAAGTTTCATTTCTTCTCCGGTACGAACTGCATTATGCAGTTTTGATTACGAGGGATATTCAATTCACATTCATGCTTTAGGGTTTGTGTTACAGAGTTTGGAGTAGAACCAAAGTAGGTATTAGAAATAGCTACAATTCCTGCACCAATTAATCCACCTAGCATGAACGAGAAGATTGCAATCTCTTTATACATTTCCTGGCTCCGGTTTGTTTAAGTCAAAAAAAGACCTCCCCTTATTAGGGAGGCCAATAGATATCAAAGGAATGTTACGGGTTTTATCAACCCAAACAAAGCAATCAATCTTTTTTAGATACTAACATACCGTATTTATCCAATAACTTACGTGCTCTAGATAGCGGACCCATACCAATTCCCTTACGGTTATTGTATTTGTAATTTTCTAAGATTTCTTTAAGCATTTTTAATGCTTCATCTCTTTCTTCTTCTGCTGTCATTTTTACTCTCCTATAGATACAAGAAAGCCCTCACAAGGAGGGCTATAATCACAAAAAGAAATACTCTTATTCTGCAACAGTAACAGCGATGGTTACATCGACAGTACCGTTGGTAACTACTACAGAAGTAGCTTCACCAGCAGCCACTGGTTTAACCGTCAGTACGTTACCAGAAATGGTAGCTGTAGCACGGGCAGAATCCGGAGCAGTCTTGATGGATAAAGTACCAACAGACGCTCCAACAGGCATAGCAGCAATGGTTACAGTCTTACCAGCAACAGCATCAGCAGCAACAGACAGAGCCAGTGAATCAGGAGTAGCTACCAGTGAGCTTGCTTCGTGGTAGCCTACAGCCAGCAACGAGGTATCTTCTACCGTGGCTCCATTAGCATCAGTAACAATTACTTTATAAGTACCAGCAGAAGCTGCTGTTACATCACTAATGGTCAATGTTGCAGTAGCAGCAGATGCGTTATCACCAGAATCAATATCAGCGAAGACTGCGCCAGCAGTATCAGCTTTGAATTGCCATTTATAAGTAAATGGTGCTTTACCACCTGCTACATCAACATGCCAGTTAATATCTTCGCCTTCGATAGCGGAAATTACACGAGGCAGTTTGGTAGCAATAGTCAGTCGCGGAGTAGCTTTCATATCAATAGAGATAGACTGCATATCCACGATGTTGTTAGGCCAGAAGCCTGCTTCAGCAGGGTTTTTAGCAGAACGTTTATACAGCAGATCACGTACACCGTGAAAGATAACTAAGCTATCCGGGTAAGTAGCATCTGGATGCTCAAAAGTACCCACTTCCACAGAACCACCCGGGATAGAACCACCTGCATCCAGTATAGTTGCGACATTGGTGGTTTTGTTAAAACCTACTTTTAAAGTTGGCATATCAATTTCCTCATAAGTAAATAGCAGGATTAGTATACATGACATGTAAAAAAATAAACCCTCCATTAAGAGGGTTAGTTGTTTACACAGTAGATAGCAAAAGCTATCCATCCTGCCATTACAAAGCAGCCTAGTGAGTACGCACCATAATAACAGTAAGCAAACTTAGACTTGTGGGCACGAACTATCGTAGCCAGAACCAGTACAGATAAAACTATCAGCATTAGCTGAGAGATTACTTCAAAATTGATAAGCATAGTTGCTACCTCCAAGCAAAAAATAAAAGCCCCATACCCGAAGGTATGAGGCCAGTTTATTAACTTAATGCATAGTCTGTTTCAAGAATGTCCTGCCAGAGGCTGTCATCCAGCTTACCAGCAGAGAACTCTTGTCCCAGTACCTGAGACAGAATGAAGCCCAGTAGGTCACTCTTAGCAATGTCAGACAGAATCTGATTGTACTGACGACGCAGGTCATTACCGTAGTTAGGATGACAACGGAAGCAGTCATGTACAGTCATTACAGGGAATGGTTTCTTAGGCATAGTATTGAGCATATCCAGTACTACATCTTTATCTACCCATTGAATGGTCTTAGGGTCTAAGTATTCTAAGATAGCTGTAGACAGGAAGCCTGATTTTTCATAGTGGTTCCACAGTTCGTTTACTTTCTCAATGTTGGCATAATCAGACTCATATAAGTCTTCGCCACCATTCAGACACAGCTCACGTACCCGGTTTACCTGGTTCATATCGAAGTTACAACGACGTAGCATCTCACGTACCACCATTCCATCAATTGAGTGGGTGATGTTAGCAGAGAGCATACGAGTCTTCTCTTCAGTACCCTGAACCATACGAGTAATGTCGAAAGGCTTACCTAAGAAGTTAACAGTCTGTACTTCAGGAACCATGACTTTAATAACAGCATGGAAGTTGTCAGGAAGTATCCATATGTAGCGGTTAGCATCCGGGTTACCACATTGCAGTAAGAACTTGTTAAGTGCCCAAGGACCACTTGCAACTGTTTCCATTACATTCTCAAAAGTCTTGAGACGGATACCCTCACCAAATACTTCTTTAGGTTTGGCTTCCGAACCGTAGAACGCAGTCATAACAGCCTGCTTAGTGTCACTACGTTTAATACGGGATGCTTCACCAAGGATGTCCAGCATCTTGTGGTAGATAACTGTATAAGCATCACGACGTAATGGCTTACCATTCTCTCCCATGTAGTTAACTACGTTACACAGTTCAGCAGCAGAACGGTCACCAGTCAGGCAAGCCAGTAACTGCAAGCCAGATGATGTAGCATCCAGAGCTACGGCATAACCAATAGGCTTACCGGCTTTCATATCTTTCCATGCGTTTACACCAGCATAGAACAGTGCAGAATCTTCAGCTTCATCTACCAGATTGAGCAGGTTAGCTTCGTTCTCATCAAACCAGGCAATACGTTCATCCCATGTCTTTTTATCCAGCCCGTAAGAATTGGCAATATCTACTTTCAGGTATTCACGAGCAGTTAGCAGTTGCATTTTATATTCCTTAGCGTCTTGAGCCTCTTGGCTCGCATTGTGGATTAGTAGTTGTTAAGTTCTTTATTTGTTTTGGCGAACTCACCAAAGTATTTGATTGCAGCGGCATCATAGGCTTTAGCGGCTTCTACAGGGTCACTAAATGATCCTAATGCTACTTTAGAGCCATTAACCTGTATCTGCGCCAGATACTTACCATTACGCATACGAACACCCTTAAATCCAGAAGTGTTATTCTTGCTCATGGTTCTATTGCGCATGTTCTGTGTGTGGGTTGCCTCACGTAGATTATCCCAGCGATTATTAGCTCGGTTCGTATCATTGTGGTCAACTTGTTCAGGCCATACGCCAGTCATTATGCACCAAGCCACATGGTGAGCTTTGTAATCTTGCTTATTAATGACAATCTTGCGATGTCCTCTGGAGCCTGTTAGGCCAGTCTCCTTACCTCTTACGTTGATGTACACCAATGGACTATGAGTCCAATGAAATGTTCCATTCACTGGGTCATAGTCGAGTAGTTCCATCAACTCTGCTTGAGTTGGTTTCATTAGTCCTCTACTAGTTCTTTATCGGCAAATTCAATGACAGCTTTGTTATATGAAGTGCCTTGGTAGGATATATGGTATCCAGCACAGTACGTGCGGCCTCGTTTGTCGTAACGATGTGCTAGTGAGAAGTTATTGCCTTCTTTGGTCACTAACTCCATTACTTCCTTCGCAGTACGGCTGTACTTCTCAAAGGCTTTAACACGTTTCTCGTAGTCCTGACGGGTTTCACCCTCTTTGGGTTTATCCATATTAGGACGGGAGTCTTTTACATAGTTAGCAACGTCCCAGTTAATACAGAGACGCTGGTTGTTCATACGGTTGATGTGGTCAAGGCAGACATCCATCTCATGATGGTTCTTCTTGAGGATGATGCTGCCTCTGCTTTCGTAGTAACCGGTATCACGGTTACACTTAACAGGCTTAGGAGCACTTACTATAGGCAATGGGTACTGGAATGCTTCCAGTTCCATCTGTACATCTTCACTAATCTCATAGATAACACCGAACTTGTCGATGGTAGGGTCATAGTTGAAGCAATCATTCTCTGCCATCTTATACAGACAGTCAGCGATATACTGAGCATCATCTGAGTGACTCATTAGAGAGCCAATCATAGTCTGGATGTCAGCACGTTTATGTAGGGCAATCTGCACCATTGCATCAATGAGCAGCTTATAATCAATTTCCAAATAGGCAGCGAATGCCTTAAAGTCAATTTCTTTGGAGTCCTCGAATTCCTTCCTCATGCGAGGCAGTAATTGATTTTTGTTGAAAAGGATTTCAAGTTGCTTCTGATGTTCAATAGATGAGTACATCGCTTATTCTCCTAAATGTGATTAATAACCAAAAGCTGCGGAGCAGCTATTACCTAACGCTTAGTCCAAAAGGCAATACGAATATTATTCTCTTGACCAAGGTAGTTGATACGTACATATAAACCATTACCGTTAAATTCTTTCCTTTTTTCCTGATAAGGCCATACCAGACTACGCATAGGTATTTTAACGAAACCTGATATGTGACCCAGCTTAGTACGACCCTTTAATTCGTTCTGCAATGCACAATAGATGTCATGCCGTGTGAGTGCTCTGGCTCTAACCTGAGCAGCCCATAGTTCTTCATATGTCATTTGATTTCTCCCCAGTAGTTGTAAGCATCCCCTAAGTGTTTACGCCATGCTTCCGGTAACAGTACGTTGCCTGTTACATTAATAAACTGGTATGGGTCTAGGTAGTCATTATTCATGACTTTGAAATCCCACTGTGGATTAGTAGACGCATAGGCAATGAAACCTTCAATGAAGCCATAAATGGCTCCTTCTTTAATACGGTTACCATTGCCATCTCTTACTGGAATGGCAAAGCTATTACCATAATGACCATAGGCCATACCCCAACGAGCACCATGCTTCTTATAGGCTAACTTGGCAGCAGCATTGGTATGCTGGCCTAATGTGTTAGTAGTGAATACGAAGATTTCTTTCATGAGTTATCCTTTTGGATTTTCTACAAAGTAGTTATACATAGCCTGCACTAGCTTCTCTTTAATAACCTCACCATGACATGGTTTCGGATAGCAGAAGCACTGTAAGGCCAGTCCTTTCTCGTCAATGGCTTTATTACCTAGACGATTAAGTTCATCCAGTACAATTGGATTACCTTTATCAATCTGTTCTTGTAGCCAGACCTTATACTTAGCAATTACTTGCTCTCTGGTTCCATGTTTACCAATAACGAATGGATTGCCTAACGGTGAACCACGTCCAATATACTCACCGGATTTACCATGATGTTTATTAACAATGGTAATATTCATTTCATTAGTCCTTTGGTTTAAGTACTTGGAAAGCATATACAGGACGTTTACTACGCCATTGACTCATAGCTAGTTCACTAGCAGGAGAGCCATCATGTAAGTCGTATACGAATGTAATCATATACTCTGGTTCTTCTGGGAAGTTCTCTGTAGAGAAGGGTAGACCTGCTTCCTTTAATACAGGAACCAGTGGTGATTCTGGTTCGCAGTAAATAGTGAACTCTTCGTTGAATGCTTTACTAGTCTGAGATACATAATCAATATTACGCATCATCTTATCGACATCAGTAAATGTATTATCATGTACTACTACGATGTTATTCACTCTACTTTCTCCAGGGTTAGGTATACTGTATTCGGTTGAGGTACATAGTCACAAAAACCAATTTCCTCTTGTCTTCCACTGGACTTCCAAATACAGTTTTCGGTTAGCTTAGGCTTTCTACTAAATCCAATTAGTGATGCATTTTTACTCTTCTGAGTACGAGGTAATATGGCTACATACTTAACCCATAATGGGACTTCAATAGTTTGTCCCATATAGTTAAATGATTTAGTTACAGGGAATGTAATAATCACTTAGTACCTCACCACTATTACTTTCTTATTATTGAACCGAGTCATAATATCAATCATGTGCTTGGTTCCTTTGGAATTACCATCCCAGAATGCTACAAGAACATCTGCGAATTTAGCCATTTCAATATTACGTGCATAGCCTGCACGTTTACCTAGTCTGTCCCAGTCAGCAGGGAATTCATGAATTATCATTCCTGCTTCATTCCAGAGATTATATGCTGTAAGGTCTGCTCCTCTTGCCATACCACATACGAGTTCAGGTGAATCAGTTATTTCACCTGATTCTACTAGCTTCTGTAATTCAGCAATCATACGATTGGTGTCAGTAAAGTCACGTCCACCAGCTACAATCAGTTTCATTTCTGATACCCCTGTATATAGTAAATACGGCGAATACGTTGAGTAGATGCCTTAACAGCCATCTGTTGATTCTCTTCTTTATGCTGATTATTTAACAACTTATCCCATTCTTCCTGGTTCCGTTGTTTCTGCAATATACGACTACACTTCTTATGATTAGCAACTCCTCTTCCTTTATTGCAAATCGGGCAAATACCATAATTAGTGCTGTATAACATTTTGTTTATTCCTTAATAAGCATATTCAAGTGAGGTTTTACCGTCTGTATGGCATACAGATACTTTACTATCTATGAAGTACATTTTGTTATTAATACGCACCTCATCAATAGAGAAATTACTAAAAGGTTTAGAGTACACCTTACGAACAATAGTTCTGTTAGTACTCTTTAGCTTAATTCGTGCGTAACCTTTTCGGTCAACAAATATTTCATTACCTACTATTACATCACTAAGGTTGTTCACCTAAAGCCTCCATTAATATTTTACGAATAACGTTAACATCAGACTCAGTGCCAATTAAACCAACAGGTTTCTTAGTACCATCTGTTACAAAACCAGCAATTCTTTCCATCTCTGCTGTAATTAATTTGTCACCACTAATAAGACGATTACGTAGGTAAGCTTCATAAGCTACCTCTATATCCTCTACTGTGGTTCTTTCATTACGAGTGAATGGATTACTTAATGGGAAGGGTAGATGTACCCGTATATTCCTGTCAGCTACTTTAGCTAAGTGAGGAAGTATACATACTATTTCATTCATGAATGTCTTTACTCCGTAAGGGATGGGATAGTGCCATTAAGTTACAGGCACTTGTTAATTGATAAGCATCTTTGTGAATTATGGCATCATGGTTACCCACTGAGTTATATTCACTGGATGTAGCTACTGCATACTCTTTCAGTATCTTAGTTACTTCGTATGCCCCGTATATAGCAAGCAAGTTCTTAATTTGTTCCTGATGTACTGATAGCATCATCTTCTCCTATTTAAATACATATCTAACTATTCAAAAATAAAAAATAGGAGCCTCCTATTGGAGGACTCCTAGTTCTACTAATGCACATAGGATTAAAGTTATAGACCAGCCCATGTAAATGAATATGGGAAGTTGACTACACAATAATATATGAACCATAAACCATAGCCTATGCTCATTCCCTTAGTTAATGCAGTAACATAGCCAAATATTGCAAAACCCCTGGCATCATTATTAGTAACAAAGGTTTTAGTGATATTACCGGCTACATTAGTGAGCCAAACGTTCAGGTACAGCAATACTATAAAAATTATAAAGTACATGATTAATTCCCTAAGATTGGATGATTGAAAGTAACAATCTTACGTACTGGTTCAGATGCCTGTTGCTTAGCGACCAGACGTTCTTTCATCTTCTGTACGTCAGCTTTATTACCTAAAATAAGTGATTTACGCATTATATTAATCCTTACCATGATTAGAGTGGAAACCATATTCATTGTTAGCTAACTCTCTAGCTTCTACAGCTTCTTCGAAAGTGTTGAATCTGCCTAAATGCTTTAGCTTACCATTAATCTTTATACGAACTCTCCATTTACCAGCTTCATATCTTACTCCCGTTGCACCTGACGTATTATTAGAAGCTCTACTTCTATTACGATTGTTATCTTGGGAAGATACTGCCCTTAGGTTTTCTAAACGGTCATCTGTTCGTATGTGATTGATATGGTCAACCATATAACCGTCGGGCAATTTACCGTTGTGCATTTCCCAGATTATAGTAGCTGCCTTAAGATGTCGGTATTTTACTTGGACGTATACATATCCACTGTACGTGTCAAAACTTCCAGCAATATCTCCACTTTTAGCTCTGCCACTACTAACCTTCCAGTAGAGTTTGCCTTCACAGTAAGAGAAGAGTTCATGCCAGTCCATATTTGGTTCCCATGATTAATGACTTACGCATGTTTAGTACTCCACATAAAGTTAAAAGGTTTATTGTTACGTACAATTCTTACAACCATTTTATAGCCATTGAGTTGCACAACACCATAGTGTCTTTTCTGTACTCCAGTGTGATATCTACGGAAGATACATTCTTCAATGGCATCCTCAATGTTAGTGAATATCACTGGTTCCTCTTTGCAAACTCTTCTGCTTCTTTAGCCCAGAGTTGCTTACGCACCTCTTTAGCTACGATGGAAGCAAACAGACATTTAACGAATACAACCGGTAACTTACAGATAAGTGCCAGCTTAGTAATTACCCACTTGGCTCCATTGAGAATGTAACCACGCAGGCGATACAGTACATAGCAGAGTATTACAAACGCAATGAAGTCCAACATAGTCTTATCCTTTCAGGCAGTCAGTGTGTGCATAGTTTAAGTCATCCCAGGTAAATTCTTTACCCAGTTCTATCCTTTTACCACATTCGTAGCATTTACTTAGTAAGTAGTGCTTATGTACTTTGTGGAGTTTACGTATTTGCTTACGAGTAGGTTTAGCTACAAAGAAGTAGTCATGGCACTTGCCATTCTTGTCTTCTACAGACACTTGCCAACGAGCACCATAAGTCATTTTGCTACCATACATAGCCATGATGTTAATCAGTCTGGTTGGATTATAACGGTTACATAGTACACGCATCTTGATTACTCCTTCATCTAATATAAATCTATATCTATCTGGTTACTGTTTCAGTACCCTTCGTCTAAAGATACTCAAAAAGTAGAAATAGCTTATCGTCTAGTTAAAATAAAAGGACTCCCCGAAGGGAGTCCAGTTGTTGATTAGAAAGTCAGTTTACGAGCATATTTATTCTCGTCTGCTGGGATGTCAGCAGCCTCTGCTTTCACGCGTCGTAACTGAACTTGCAGGTTAATGATACCTTCTTCACCTGGTTCCAGGTTCTGAGCATATTCGATTAACTGTTCCAACAAGTCGTTCTGTGCACAACGCATAGCACGGAAATCAGCATTGCTGCTGTTAGTAGGCAGTGGTTCCTGAGTATCCAGTGGAATACCAGTAGGCAGAGAGATGAATTTCTCATCATCAGAGCCTTCA
>SKEL01003532.1_pt1 | contig 10193 bp, 9 predicted proteins | sample 4826741 | NCBI WGS metagenome assembly SKEL01 (sample SAMN11008810, study PRJNA524170) | human gut metagenome | biome: Human fecal sample; material: Feces; isolation source: fecal sample from pouch patient p33 | host: Homo sapiens | place: Israel: Tel-Aviv | collected 2016-03-22
TATATATAATATATAATATATATGTTTACAATCTGTAAGCAGAAAATAGACCAAATAGGGGGCTTGAAATAAACTGAGTCACTGAGTCACTGAGTCATTTATTTTAAAAAAAGAGGAAATGCAGGAACGGCATTTCCTCTTTTATCTGGGGTATTGCTCTTATTCAGAAGAGCCGAATTATTGCTTATCCGAGTCGATGAGGGCGAGCAGATGCTCTACTGCCACCTCCTGCGGAATATTCTTTTCTACGCAAACCTGCTTGCGGTAAAGACTTACTCGGTTAGGACCGGCGCCTACGTAGCCGTAATCGGCATCCGCCATTTCGCCTGGACCATTCACGATGCAGCCCATGATGCCTATCTTCAAGCCCTTGAGATGCTTGGTTGCCTCCTTGATCTTGGCGATGGTTTCACGAAGATCGTAGAGAGTTCTGCCACAACCTGGACAACTGATATACTCGGTCTTGCTGGTGCGCAGACGAGCTGCCTGGAGTATGCCGAAGGCGGTTTCATCTACTGTCTGCGCAGGGATGTCGCCATCGTTCATCAGCCAGATACCATCGGTAAGACCATCAATCATCAAGGCACCCATATCGGCTGCTGCCTCCAGCTGGAAGTCGCTCTTCTCCTCCTTGCTGTGCTGGTACATCTCGGCAAAGATAACAGGGTTCTTCAAGCCGGCATTCATCATCTCGTGAACCAATGCACGCTGGTCGCCCAGGCGGTTCTGATGATTGCTGACGCAGATAACCACCACCTCAGGATGAGCCTTCAGGCAGGCGATATACTCCTCGGCAGGAGTTCCAAACTGCAGGGTGAGGAACTTGACGTCTGCCTTGATGCTGGCGATGAGCGGCATTGCCATGGCAGGGAAGATAGGGTAGAGCTTGGCACCTGTGGTTTCAGGCTTGCTGTTCAGCGTCTCGTAAACATTGTAATCTACGATGTAGCTCTGACCTGGCACAAACTGCTTAGGCATCTTACCGCCTATATAGATATAATCAGGAGTAGCATCCTTGTTCTCACAAATGGTGCTCTCGCCGTTGATTCGGTTGCTGATGACTACAGGTACGTTGCTGCCGCCGATATTGCCTACAGCCACTGTTTCGCGGCGGGTAGGGTGCAGCCAGTCGAAGCCAGGATAAGCTGCAGCCGGGATGAGTAGCTGACCCTTCTTTCTGCCGATGTAATCTACCAGATGACGAGCCACCGGAATCTCTGCAGCAGGCTCCTCGCTGAGGCTTACACGGACTGTATCGCCGATACCGTCTGCCAGCAGGGCACCGATACCTACGGCACTCTTGATCCTGCCATCCTCGCCTTCGCCTGCTTCGGTTACGCCGAGGTGGAGTGGGTAGTTCATGCCTTCCTTCTCCATTTCTTCTACCAGGAGGCGCATGGAGCGGACCATCACAACGGTATTGGATGACTTGATGCTGATGACTACATCGTGGAAATTCTCCTTCTTGCAGATGCGCAGGAATTCGAGGCAGCTTTCTACGATGCCCTCAGGAGTATCGCCATAGCGGTTGCGGATGCGGTCGGAGAGGGAACCGTGGTTCACGCCGATGCGGATGGCAGTATGGTTCTCCTTGCAGATGTTGAGGAAAGGCACGAAGCGCTCCTCAATCTTCTGGAGTTCGTGAGCATACTCCTCATCAGTATATTCCTGCTTGATGAACTTGCGGGCAGGATCCACGTAGTTGCCAGGATTTATGCGCACTTTCTCACAATAGAGAGCAGCCACGTCGGCAACGTTAGGATTGAAGTGAACATCGGCAACGAGCGGAGTCTGATAGCCGTCGGCACGGATGCCGGCATTGATGTTCTTCATGTTCTCTGCCTCGCGGGAACCCTGTGTGGTGAAGCGTACCAGCTCGCCGCCAGCCTTGATGATTTCCTCTGCCTGACGGACGCAAGCCTCAGTATCATTGGTGTTGGTGGTGGTCATCGACTGGATGCGGATAGGGTTATCGCCACCCAGATCGATGGCTCCGATATGTGCCACAGAAGAGGCACGGCGGATATAATTGAATAAATCTACCATAATGTATAAGAATAGAATATGCCCCAAAGGAATGGGGCATATCACATATTAGATTAATTACACTTGAAGTCGTATTTCACCTCAGCCAAATCCTTGTTGGCTTTCTCTATCTTGGCACCGAGACCCGCCTTCCAAGCTTCTACCTTCTGAGCCACTTCCTCATCGGCAAGGGCAATCATCTCAGCAGCGAGGATGGCAGCGTTCTGAGCCGCATTCACACCAACAGTAGCCACAGGAATGCCAGGAGGCATCTGGATGATGCTGAGCATGGCATCAAGACCATCGAGCATACCCTTGATAGGCACACCGATAACTGGCAGTGGGGTAGATGCTGCGATAACACCAGGAAGGGCGGCAGCCATACCGGCAGCAGCGATGATTACCTTCACGCCACGCTCCTTGGCTCCCTTGGCAAATGATTCTACTGCATCCGGTGTGCGGTGTGCAGAGAGGGCATTTACCTCGAAAGGAATCTGGTTGTCGTTCAACCACTTACATGCTTTTTCCATAACAGGCAGATCGCTGGTACTGCCCATGATAATGCTTACTAATGGTTTCATTTCTTACTATATTATGTTATTAATTCTTTTTTCTATGTTCCTTGTACGGCACCGGAATCAGGTGTCCGGGATGACGCAGGTTTCAGATGACCAGTATGGCGCAGGCGACTCCTACGAGGAATCCCGTAACTACCTGCGAGAGCGAGTGCTGGCGCAGTATCATGCGCGCCGTTCCTACGGCTCCTGCCAGTATCAGCACGAAGCAGAGCCACCACAGCGGGTTGAAGGAGAAGGCGATGGAATAGGATACCAATCCGCCTGCCACGCCTCCGATGGCGGCTGTATGGGTACTGATCTTCCACCATATATTGATGAGGGCACATACCATCTGGATGGTGAGTGCCACTACCACGATGATGCTGATGACGCGGGGAGTGTTGCGGTACTCCATCCAGAAGAAGCAGGCGAAGTAGCACACGATGGAGATGATATAGGGCACGAGACGGCGCTCCTTTCTGCCCAGTTCGTGGGATGTCCATCCCTGACAGAGCCGGTAGAGATGGATGAGCAGCGAGGGTGCCACCACGGTGAGCAGATACACCATGGCAAGCATCACCAGCTTGTACATCATCGGCAACAATGACATATAGCTGAAGATGAACAGTGCTATCAATCCCATTATCGGCAGATAGAAGGGGGTGAAGATCATGCTCATGATTCGTGCAGTGAATATGATATTCTTCTCTTTCATTTTCTTAATCGTGCTACTGGAATATTGAATTGTTCGCGATACTTCGCTACGGTGCGTCGGGCGATAGGGAATCCTTTTTCCTTCAACGCCTTTGACAATGCTTCATCGCTCAATGGTTTCTTCTTATCTTCGTGCGCTATGATTTCCTGAAGGGCAATCTTGATCTTACGGGTTGACAGTTCCTCGCCATCCTCGGTGGTATAGCCGTCGGTGAAGAAGAACTTGAGGGGGAAGATGCCCCATTTGGTCTGTGCATACTTCACGTTGCTCACTCGCGATATAGTGCTGATATCCAATCCGGTTCTTTCGGCTACATCCTTGAGAATCATCGGTTTCAGGTCGGCTTCGTCTCCATCCAGGAAAAACTGTCGCTGGATGTCGATAATCGCTTTCATGGTTACGATGAGGGTATGCTGCCGCTGCTTGATTGCCTCGATGAATCCCTGTGCCTTGTCCACCTTTCCCTTGGCATAGAACAGGGCTTCTTTCTCGGCTCTGCTCATCTTGTCCTTGTGATTGCGGTATTGCTCTATCATGTCGGTGAAAGATGGAGATATGGTGAGCTCCGGAATGTGACCGCGGTTCAGGCTGAAGGTGATGGAGCCGTCGTCGTTGGTATCTACGATGAAGTCGGGGGTAATCTGCTGGATGTTTCTGCCTTCGGTTTCTCCCATCGAAGCACCTGGTTTCGGGTTCAGTTTCCTGATTTCCCGCTGCAGGGTATCAAGCTGGGTATCATTGAGTTCCAATCCTGCCTTGATCTTGTCCCAGTGCTTCTTGGTAAACTCATCGAAGTAGTCGGTGAATACCTCTTCCATGGTCTTGCGGAGTACGCCTTTCGGCATTCGCTTTACCTGAAGCAGGAGACATTCCTGGAGGCTCCTTCCGCCTACGCCCGCAGGGTCGAAGCTCTGCAGGACATGGAGCACGTGCTCTATCTCCTTCTCGGTTACATCGATGTTGTGATAGATCATCAGCTCATCGCTGATGCTGTCGAGATCCTTGCGAAGCAGGCCGTCGTCGTCGAGCGATCCGATGAGATATTCCATCACTTCCTTTTCCTTGTCGGTGAGGTTCTGCATATCCATCTGCTCCTTCAGCTTGTCGTAGAAGGATGTGGTGTCTCCATATACCATTTCTTCGTATTCGGCTGTGTCCTGGTTGCCGTATTTGTCGGAGCTGTAATCGGGCATCTGGTCATCCTGTCCGATGCTTTCCAGTGCCTGGTCGAGCTCGTCTTTTCTCTCTTCCTTCTCCGACTGTGCCTCGTAGGCATCATCAGAATCTGTATCACTGTCGCTATTACTGCTATCTGCACCAGGTTCCAGCGGAGAATCTCCATCGTAGCTTTCGCTGAGCATATCGTCTGGATTCTCACTCTCCAGTGCAGGATTATCGTCCAGTTCGGCATTGATGCTCTCCTCGAGTTCGGTGAGGGGCATCTCCAGGAGCTTCACCTGCAGCATCTGCTGGGCGGAGAGTTTTTGTAGCTGTTGCAGCTTCTGTGCCTGTGTCTGAATGAGTTTTTGAGCCATATCTTTATTCTTGAGTTGAGCTTTTGCTGTTTATATTTCTTTTTTTCTGTTCTGCCAGCAGTGTTTTTTCTGCTTGCAGTATTCTTTTTTCCGTTCTACTTGTAGTATTCCTGCAGGTTGATGGCAAGCTGGTTCAGCTTGTCTGGGTTTCCGTTACCATATCTGTGCCAGATATCCTTGCATGCGCTAATCAGTTTGCTGTCAGGTGCTTGCTGGCGGTTGAGATAAGGGTCGCAGTATTGGTAAACGCCCATCACTTCTGAAATCAGCTTGGGTGATACCTTGATGAGTTTTCCCAGGTTGATGATTTCCGGTGTTTCAGCCACCATGGTGATGGGAGTGAGCTGGAAGTAGAGGTCGAGGATGATGATGAGCTTCACGGGGTTGAGCGATGGCTCTTCAGCGAGAGGTTCCCAATCTTTCTCGAACGACTCCTTTACTTCTACTCCTGCAAAAAAATCCTTGGCATTTCCGCATCCGTTCATGGATCGGAGAATCTTGATGTCGCGGGATAGAAGACGTGGATTATCGGCATATTTATCCCATAGCCGCTTGATGCGAGGCGTGATGCGCTGCAGCTTGAACATCTGTGCGTGCAGATATTCCGGCTGGATGTGCAGTTCCAAGCTCAAATCGACTATACCCTTTGAATATAAGGGCTTTACTCCCATCGGCTTCTTCTGGTAGAGCTGGAGTAGCAGGAGCCAATAATCGTCGTTCCAAAGAGGATGTTTTGCCATATTACCTTGTTATTTATTATCTTTTGCAAAAGTACAACTTTTCGGTGGTAATACAAAATTATTTAGTGTATATTATCATAAAAATGAGGGGATTATGCCTAAAATACCTCAAGAATGCCCGTAGGAAGGGGGCGGATTGTATATAAGAACTTGGCGGATTGCATATAAAAAAGTAGTGCGCAACTTCGATTCTCTCGAAATTGCGCACCTTTAATTCTATATTCCCAAATTTTTCATAACTCAAAGGAGATTATCGCTTTCACAAGCTACTCTCCATTGCTGCGCCCGAAGCAGTCATTTTACTGCTCACAGGCATCATCTTGTTATCCGATACATGTCTTTTTTTACCTTAAGTTACGCTTAACCTATCGACATTATCCTGTTCTCACTGAATAAACAATCTTTTTTTCTTACCTTAAAACTAATAACCTAAACTAAACAACTAACAATCTTAAACCTAAAAACCTAATAACCTAAACAAAATTTCTTTTTGTCGTCCTTGAATAAACAATCTTTTTTATTACCTTATAACTAAAACCTATAAACAACTAACAATCTTAACCTAAAAACCTAATAACCTTTTGTCTTATTGACGATGCAAAGGTACGATGATTTTGCCATTCCACCAAATCTTTTATGGAGAAAATGCGAAAAAAGCCCGAATTTTTGATGTATGTCAACTTTGTGTGTGCGCACACAAGTGTTATGAAACAGATATTTGACCTATATCAACCATTTTACTCCCTATCGAAGAGAAAGGCTTCTTCGCTCATGAATACGGCAATGGTCTTGAGGCGGAGATAGTCTTCAGAGAGATAGATGAGTCCCTGGTTGCCCCATTTCTTTCCTGCTGAGTTGCGGCATACGTAGTATCGCTGCTCGTCTTTGAGGAAAGTGCCGATGATTTCCATCACGTGGTCGTCGGTGGTGCGCAGCTGCTCAAACTCCTCCTGGCGGGAAGTAGGGGTTACGGGGCGTTCGTTTTCCGGGATATCCACATAGTTGTCCTTGGCGTGGATAAAGCCTTCTTCCGAAATATCGCCCTCCCAGCATACCGGGTGACCGTTCTCTATTGCTTTCTGGATATGGAGCATCATCTCATCCAGCGGCAGATTGAGGTAGGAGTCGTGCTGACGGTTGTCGGGAATCTCCAGGGCGAAGTACTCGCGGTAAGGGTGATGGGTGAAGCTGGTGAGCGATACATACTCTTCCGGGTAGCATACGCTGTGGGCGAACTCAAGCGGGGTATATTCGGCACCGAGCATGTGAACCTGCTTGGCTGGCATATAGCCCATCTCCTGATTGAAGAGATTGTCGAGGTCGTTCTTCAGCTTTCCGAATCCCGACTTCTGTGAGATGGCTGCATCGCAGAGCTGCTCCACCTTCCTGCAGAGCGTCTTGTAGTTGATATCCTTTGGGTCTTCGTAGCTGTCGTAGGGTTGTGCACCATACTTATCTATATAATGTATGAGCATGGAAGCCATACCTCGCATGCTGATGGGCTTGCTGCCTTGCGAGAGATAATACTCGATGGCTTTCTCCTGCAGCATCATTCGGGCAATGTAAGCCACGGAGAGGTTTACGGAGTCACCCTTCATGATATGTTCGCTCTCTATGGTAGCGAGCATGGCGTATGCCCAGCTGAGTTCGCTCTCGCCCTGATCCTTGATGGGAGTGGTGCTGATGAGCCTTACATGGGCGGGCAGATTGTCCTTGCCCCCATCCTGAGAGGAAGGAGAGGATGATTTGCCCTGATATCCGCAGCTTGCCAGAAGAAGTGCGGCGAGAAGGTGGAGAATGATGCTTCTATTCATATTATAGTTGTTGTTTATACCTTATTATATATATAAGCAGTTCTGAAGTTAAAGGAGTTCAGAAGTTATCACTCCCTACGGTCGTTCTCTCTAACTTCCCTTAACTTCCCATTTAGTATATAACAATAAAAGTTCCGCTCCACACATCTGGATGGAACGAAACTTCTATCATCGTATTTATGCTTTGTTTTCCTTTTTCGCAGCTCGCTTAGGGCTGGAGGCGATGCTCCATACTCCCGCTATGATGAGCGGAAGACTCAATATCTGGCCCATATCCATAGGCAAGCCTGCCTCGAAAGCCACCTGAATCTCCTTGGTGTATTCCACGAAGAAACGGAAGGTGAAGATGAGAGTAAGGCAAAGGCCGAAATAAAGTCCGCTTCCCACACTTTTAGGACCCTTCTTCTTATAGATGAAGAGGATGAGGAGGAAGATGACGAGATAGGCTATCGCCTCGTAGAGCTGGCCGGGATGGCGAGGATACTGATCTTCCTTGACGAAGATGAATGCCCAAGGCACATCGGTTACCTTGCCGATGATCTCGGAGTTCATCAGGTTGCCCAGGCGGATGAAGCAGGCGGTGATGCCTGATACGATACCCATGTTGTCGAGCAATGTCCAGCCGCCCACCTTCGTCTTGCGGCAGTAGAGCCAGATGGCGATGAACAGTCCCAGTACGCCTCCGTGGCTAGCCAGACCTTCATATCCCGTGAATTTCCAGCTGCCGTCTGCCATGTGATGCATCGGGATGAACATCTCGACTACGTGATCCCACTGGGTAAGGAAGTATTCCGGCTGGTAGAAGATGCAGTGTCCCAGTCGGGCACCCGCCAGGATGCCGACGAAGAGGTAGATGAAGAGCGGTTCAAACTTATCCTCGCCCAGCTTCTGCTCCTTGTAGAGGCGGTGCATCATCAGATAACCCAGCAGCAAGCCTACCATCCAGCAGGTGGCGTAGTATCTGATGGAGATAGGACCCAGGTGAGCCAGAACAGGATCCGGGTCCCATACGATATAGTTAAGCAGATTTGCCATCATAATTGTTATACATTGAAACGGAAGTGCATGATGTCGCCATCCTGTACGATGTACTCCTTGCCCTCGATGCCGAGCTTACCAGCCTCGCGTACAGCAGCTTCAGAGCCATACTTGATATAGTCATCATACTTGATTACCTCTGCACGGATGAATCCCTTCTCGAAGTCGGTGTGGATCACTCCGGCACACTGAGGAGCCTTCCAGCCCTTGTGATAGGTCCATGCCTTGACCTCCATCTCACCGGCGGTGATGAATGTCTCGAGGTTCAGCAGGGCGTATGCCTTCTTGATGAGTCGGTTTACGCCGCTCTCTTCCAGGCCGAGCTCTTCGAGGAACATCAGTTTATCCTCGTAGGTTTCGAGAGAAGCGATGTCTTCCTCAGTCTTGGCAGCGATGACCATGCACTCGGCACCTTCTTCCTTGGCGATTTCCTCTACCTTCTTGCTATACTCGTTGCCGGTCTTGGCAGAAGCTTCATCTACATTGGCTACGTAGAGTACTGGCTTGGTAGTGAGGAGGAAGAGGTCGTGAGCCACCTTCTGCTCTTCCTTGGTTTCGAAAGTAACGCCACGGGCGTTCTTTCCCTGCTCCAGAACAGCCTTGTAAGCCTCCAGAACGGTAACCATCAGCTTGGCATCCTTGTTGCCGGCAGCAGCAGTCTTCTGCTGCTTGGCGAGCTGAGATTCGATGGTTTCCAGGTCTTTGAGCTGCAACTCTGTATCAATAACGCTCTTATCCTCCAATGGGTCAACCTTGGCGCCACCTTCGCGCACGATGTTGTCATCGTCGAAGCAGCGGATTACGTGGATGATAGCATCGCACTCACGAATATTTCCTAAGAATTTATTACCAAGACCTTCGCCCTTGCTGGCACCCTTGACGAGACCTGCGATATCTACGATTTCGCAAGTAGCTGGGACGATGCGTCCTGGGTGAACAATCTCTGCCAACTTGTTGAGTCGCTCATCTGGTACGGTGATGACGCCCAAGTTTGGTTCGATAGTACAGAAAGGGAAGTTAGCTGCCTGTGCCTTTGCACTAGACAGACAGTTGAACAGTGTAGACTTACCCACGTTTGGGAGACCTACAATACCACATTTTAATGCCATTTTATTTTTAAACGTTTAAATATTTGGTGCAAAGGTACACATTATAAATGAAAGATACAAGGAAATCGTGGAAAATTAACTAAAAATCATAGATGAGAGAAATAGATGTAGGAAAAACAAGTGAAACGCTGAAATGCTTGCGGATGCAGGAAGGTATAGGAGAAGACGTTGAGGTATATAGGGAAAGTCATCTAAGGATATAGGAGAAGTACCTGGAAGGAATAACAGAAGTCTTTGAGACATATAATGGAAGTTGCTGGAAGATATAGGAGTAATTGCCGGAAGAGTTAGTTCCTACGACCGCACAACAGCTGTTGTCCGCTTGCACATCAGGTGATGTGCGCTTGCATAACAGCTGATGTGCGGGCGTAGTTCAGTTGTTGTGCGATGAATTTCTTAGAACCATGGTGATCATTTTGCTGACGTCAGCAAAATGTTACGAGACCTCTTGCCCTGCTTTAGTTTTCATTCTCTAGGACAAAGGAAAATAAAGGTCTATCACAAAAATGATTTTTAATAGTCTTGATGTAAGATTCGGATTTATTACAGCTATTTTGCACGTAATCGTAATATGACTCATCTGGAGTTCTATTATAATACCAATTATCATCAGAGTACTCTATAGTAGAATTTTTCATACGATATACATCACCTCCTAAG
>SKEL01003534.1_pt1 | contig 10186 bp, 9 predicted proteins | sample 4826741 | NCBI WGS metagenome assembly SKEL01 (sample SAMN11008810, study PRJNA524170) | human gut metagenome | biome: Human fecal sample; material: Feces; isolation source: fecal sample from pouch patient p33 | host: Homo sapiens | place: Israel: Tel-Aviv | collected 2016-03-22
CATATCAACTGATAAATAATCCCTGTGCAGTGCAGCCGCTGTTGCATAAAATTTCGCTCTGCGTCGAGTGTTTCTTAATCAATAATTCCGCTGATACTCCGGAAAAACGCGAGTCTGTTCTCATGCCTGAAATGCCCACACCCCACGCAAAAACAATTTTTTGCTGATTTTTCTTTATAAATAGAGAGTTATGACAAATTAGTTCTTCTTGCTCTCTTTGTGATATTTAAAAAAGCGGTGTCGGCGCGGTGTTGTAGCTGCGCCAACACCGCTTTTTAGGGGTGGTACTGACTATTTTCATAAAAAACATCATTTTATATTAGGGGTGCTGCTAGCGGCGCGGTGTGTTTTTTTACAGGACGCCCCTGGGGGCGCTGCTAGGGGTGTCTGTTCAGATATGTAGCAATGAGTCAGGGATTCACGAACTGAAAATGTCCGAAAATGTGCCTTATGGGCACCGTATGTAACCAAACCGATCGCCATTCACTTTCATGCATAGCTATGCAGTGAGCTGAAAGCGATCCTGACGCATTTTTCCGGTTTTTACTGGGTAAAACATCTCTTTTTGCGGTATCTGCGTCAGAATCGCGTTCAGCGCGTTTTAGCGGTGCGCGTAATGCGACGTTATGGTAAATGACGCTGAAAAATGATCTTTTACGCTCATCGTTTATGAGCAACAGATGTCCTAATCATGGATTTGAACTATAACCGCCGCTGAATTGATCGCATGAGGTGTTATGAAAACGGTGATATAAGTAAACTTTTTCTTGACTTCCTACTTATTATCCTATAAAATAAATCCTTAGGATTTATTTTATAGGATATCAAAAATATAAAAATGGCAAATGCTTGTTTGTTATTATTTTTTTCTTGACAATCAATCTCTAATAGAATATACGTCCTAAGGACGTATATTCTATTAGAGACTAAACCGAAAAGGTTGAATATGTATCTTATCGAAGAAGCGCTAACGTCTTGGTTGTTGAATGAATATAAAAAACCAGTCATAACCAAAGAAGAAATCTCTTTGCAGATTTACCTTTTTTATTTAAAAAAAGAATATAATGGTGAGAGGATATATCAAATTAGAAAGAACAAAGCAGGACCTAATGAATTTGAAAAAAATATATTAAAATTATTAAAGTCAGGGGTTTTATCAAGAGTTGAAAGTAACGATAAGCATCATGCTTACCCCCATTTAATTGGCGGTTTCTATGAGGTCTTTTTTGTTAAAGGTAACGATGGTTCTCCGGAAAATGATATAGTGTGCTCTACGTATCCATATGGATACTTATCCTATTTATCCGCTATGGATTGGCATAACATCACAGATAAAATACCCAAGATAATCCACTTTACGACATGTCGTTCCGAACAGTGGAAGAATAAGTTCTATCATGATTTTCAAAAGGATAATCCTGATATAGACGAAGCCAAACAATTCATGCCTAGATTTCCAAGAAATTCTGAGGTCAATGGAATAAAAATTATCGTTACACAAGAAACAAATTATGTTGAGCCAATGAAGGCTCGTAATTCCCCTGTCAGGGTATCATCTATCGGTAAGACCTTTATGGATATGACCAGGCGGCCTGATTACTGTGGTGGTGAGGAGCATGTATTGGAATCATTTATTGAGCACGGTAAAAAATATGCACCTCTGATTATAAAGGAAGTCGATAAGCTTGGCCGTCATATTGACAAGGTAAGGGTTGGATTCATTTTGGATAGAATTATTGGGGTTAATAATAAAAAAATAAGCGAATGGAAACAAGAGGCGGGTAAATACAGAGGTAGTTCGAAAGTGCTATCTCCAAAGAGTCCATTCTCACCTTACTTTGATGAAGAATGGTTTATTTCTATTAATGTTGATATGGTTAAGTCTTATGGAAAAAGAAATTAATAATTGGATCGAAGAGTCTGGTGGGAAGTACAGGTTGATGCGGCAGGCTGTACATATAATACTTAAATCTATTTCTATAGAGGAGAGTTTGAATGAAATGATGGTTATGAAGGGAGGGACTCTTCTTGGTGTTAAGCATGGTAGTGATAGATACACAAAGGATATTGATTTTTCTACCGAAAAAAAACTTTCTGAAATTGACTTGGGGGATTTTTTCAATAGGTTTAATGACTCAATGGATGTTGCTGAGGCTGAATTGGGATATGGTATTAAATGTAAAGTTCAATCTCATAAAATTCAACCTAATGCACAAGGAACATTTCCAACTGTACAGATAAATATAGCCTTTTGCGATCGTTCTAATGCGTCTGCAATGAAAAGGCTTGAATCTAATCAATCACCTTCAGTGATAAATATCGATTTTAGCTTTAACGAAAAAACGTATGATTTTGACTTTTTATCATTAGATGGTGATGATGACAATGATAGCGTAAAGACCTACAGCTTAACTGATTTGATGGCTGAAAAATATCGATCCGTTTTGCAACAAAAAGTTAGAGAGAGAAATCGAGAGCAAGATATATATGATATCAATTATCTTTTAGGTAAATATGAGTTTTCTCGGCAAGATAAGTATAAAATACTGGAGTCTCTTTTAAAAAAGAGTGAAGGTAAACAATTGGATAATCTCTTAAACGTTAAAGGTATAAGGGATGTAGAAATTATCGAGCGTTCCAGTCAGCGATATCAGGATTTATCATCCACCGTTAAATCATTACCTCTTTTTGAAGATGCTTATGAAAAAGTTGCCTGTTTCTATGAAAGTCTTCCGTGGGATATATTCAAATGATAGCGTTCAGTTTTAGTGATATTGGTAACAGATGTGAAAACTTAGACTTATTATCTACGATAAATTGTCAAAATGATGTGTTTGGAATGGTTATTATGGATGGGTATTCCTGCTCTGAGTGGAATATGAAAATTCTCTCTGGTAGGTTAGATAAGTGCGTGTTTTCTGGTGATCTGAATAAAGATATTATTGAACCATGCAAGTCAGTTCCTGTTAAGGCTGCAGTATGTTTCCTTTTTAAAAATAATACGCACCTCCATATATATAACGCAGGAGATTGCCGTGTATATAACAAAAGTGGAGTCCTTCTAACAGAGGATAACTCGGTTGCCTGGAAAAGATTAAAGGAAAATGGAATCGATAATAAAAAAATACCTCACCTCGTTTGTTATTGCCCAGACAGAAATTATCTAACATCATTTGTTGATTTCTGCTCTGATGAGATAATTTTCAATCATTCAGTTTTTGATTTAAATGATGAAAACAAAGAGGTTATTTTATGTACTGATGGGTTTTGGGAGCATTTTAATGATGGTACTGTTATTGACCTCATGAAAGATAACCCAGAATCTAACTTGGCTAAATTTACTAAAAATATCCCGGGTAACGCAGAGAATCATACGGTTTGCTACGTTAGATTCCCTTCTTGATTTCGTGTTTTTTGAAGAAGCTATTGAGATCTTCGTGTCATATAGATAATCTCTTTTCTGTAAAAGAAAAAAACCGCCTTTGCGGGGCGGTTTTCTCTTAGGTTCAAAGAGTTTGCGGCTCGAAGAACCAAGGTAACTGGCTTGGAGGAGCGCAGTCACCAAAACCTGTTCTTTCAGTTTAGCCTTAACTGGCGCATGACTTCAAGACTAACTCCTCTAAATCAGTTACCAGTGGCTGCTGCCAGTGGCGTTAAGGCGTGTCTTACCGGGTTGGACTCAAGACGATAGTTACCGGATAAGGCGCAGCAGTCGGGCTGAACGGGGGGTTCGTGCACACAGCCCAGCTTGGAGCGAACGACCTACACCGAACTGAGATACCAACAGCGTGAGCTATGAGAAAGCGCCACGCTTCCCGAAGGGAGAAAGGCGGACAGGTATCCGGTAAGCGGCAGGGTCGGAACAGGAGAGCGCACGAGGGAGTCACCAGGGGGAAACGCCTGGTATCTTTAAGTCCTGTCGGGTTTCGCCACCTCTGACTTGAGCGTCGGTTTTTGTGATGCTCGTCAGGGGGGCGGAGCCTATGGAAAAACGCCAGCGGCGCGGCCTTCCTCCTGTTCCTGGTCTTTTGCTCACATGTTCTTTCCGGCCTTATCCCCTGATTCTGTGGATAACTGTGTTACCGTTTTTGTGTGAGTCAGTACCGCTCGCCGCAGTCGAACGACCGAGCGTAGCGAGTCAGTGAGCGAGGAAGCGGAAAAGCGCCTGGACATGCATTTTCTCCTTACGCATCTGTGCGGCATTTCACACCCGGCATGGCGTACTTTTCATACAATCCGCACTGATGCCGCATGGTTAAGCCAGTATACACTCCGCTATCGCTACGTGACTGGTTCAGGGCTTCGCCCCGAAACCCCCTGACGCGCCCTGACGGGCTTGTCTGCTGACGAAAACGCCCACGGGAAAGCCGTGACGCCTCCGTCAGCTTCGTTATGTTCCTGTTTCACTTTCGGCCTCAAAGCGAATCTGGATGCTGTTCTGGAGTTCTTCTGCGAGTTCGTGCAGTCGTTCGCACATGGCCGCCTGTTCGTCGGCATCCAGAGCATCCAGTTTTTCAAGCAGTGTCAGGCTCTGGCTTTTGATAAATCGCGCCATATTCAGCGCAGTTTGTTGTTGTTTGTTCACCTTCCGTTGTTCTCCGTCAGTTCCGGGTGTCGGGGGGACCCTGAGCAGGTGGTAATTGTAAGACGTTGCGGGCGACGGTATTACAATTGCACATCCTGTCCTGTTTCTTTAGGACGTATCATGGCACAGCATATCAACTGATAAATAATCCCTGTGCAGTGCAGCCGCTGTTGCATAAAATTTCGCTCTGCGTCGAGTGTTTCTTAATCAATAATTCCGCTGATACTCCGGAAAAACGCGAGTCTGTTCTCATGCCTGAAATGCCCACACCCCACGCAAAAACAATTTTTTGCTGATTTTTCTTTATAAATAGAGAGTTATGACAAATTAGTTCTTCTTGCTCTCTTTGTGATATTTAAAAAAGCGGTGTTGGCGCAGCTACAACACCGCGCCGACACCGCTTTTTAGGGGTGGTACTGACTATTTTCATAAAAAACATCATCTTATATTAGGGGTGCTGCTAGCTGCGCGGTGTGTTTTTTTACAGGACGCCCCTGGGGGCGCTGCCAGGGGTGTCTGTTCAGATATGTAGCAATGAGTCAGGGATTCACGAACTGAAAATGTCCGAAAATGTGTCTCATGGGCACTGTATGCGCCCAAACCGATCGTCATTCACTTTCATGCATAGCTATGCAGTGAGCTGAAAGCGAGCCTGACGCATTTTTCCGGTTTACCCCGGGGAAAACATCTCTTTTTGCGGTGTTTGCGGCAGAATCGCGTTCAGCGCGTTTTAGCGGTGCGCGCAATCGGATGTTATGGTAAATCCAGCTGATTGGCAGGTATAAAAAAGCCGTCCGTAGACGGCCTAGTAAGTTACTTCGTCTTTGTCATCACTACCAATTCCCATCGGATGTCACCTGGGACATTATGCTGCCTATGATTTTGCGGTGGCAAAGGATCATCTTTATTGCACGTCACTTCATCACCACAGTTCGTGCAGCGGTAAATGCCGGAAGCCGGACAAGTATTTCCCGGCTTATAGTAATACCGCCATACACTCCCTTCAGGCTCGGTTGTTTTTGTTAAAAATTTCGCTGTGCTATCTACATAAAAGGCCATGTTGCTTTCCTTACATAAACTAAGTTAGGGACCGAAGCTTGCATGCTTCGGTGGTTATTGTTTTTTCTTTTCCCGATTAATTGGGATCTTAAACATTCCCCCGTTAGGACGGGTTATCCGTTTGCCCTTTACCGTTATGTAAGGGCGAAAAATGTATGCCTGAGGCTCGTCCGTCTGCATGTTGCATTTCCTATTTTCGCCACATGAATGTTGATTTTTGCTATCAAAATTGTACTGTAGCAACCAACAGATCTTGTGGCTGGCTTTATCAAAGCACTTGAGGTGGTACTCAAGCGCCGCATTTGCGTATGGTTTGTTACGGGTTAGTTCTGGTGGTACAGGCTAACCCACTTACTTCAACAATTTTTGCTTCTCCTCATTCATGTTTCACTCTCTACGTATTTTTTTACAGTGTCAGCGCCACTGAGCATAAACGCGACAAAAAGGAACCATCCCCACCCAGATACCGAGTGAAAAGCCAGCACTGCTGAGCTAATCACTGAGGCAAATGGGACCATTTGGTATAGAAAAAACTTCATATACACCTCTTTTTAAGCTGGTCGTTAACTTATCTACTCATAATGTGCTGTCTATTGGACCCTTTTGTTGTTTTAGTACGGGGTTATGCTATTCTTAATCTAGAATTTTGTCAATATTGTGCAATTTTTGAGTTTAAGGGTGTTGTTAGGGGTGTTCTTATGATGGTTAACTTTAGTCTTTCAAACGCATTTTCCTTCATGGAAGCTCAAAATATGAGCATGTTGGCGGTGTCGTCATCGAAAGACGATATAAACTTGGCTAATGTAGTGTCAGTAAGGGATGAGCGGATACTGAAGTCTGCTTTGATTTTCGGAGCTAACGCTAGCGGAAAATCTAATCTCATGAAGACAATATCTTTAATGAAAGATATTGTCCTGCATTCTGTGCAAGCTATCGAAAGTGGCATTACGAAGAATGTAGTCCCTTTTTTACTTGATGAGGCGGGGCCTACTAAACCATCTGAAATGGAAATGACTTTTATTGCGGATGGGATTAAATACAGATACGGATTATCTTTATTTCAAGGGAAGATAAAAGAAGAGTGGTTGTACTACACGCCAAAAACAAGGGAGACTATTCTCTTTGAGCGAGATGGTCAACTTATTGAAATAAATAAAGCAGCATTTAGCGAGTCAAATCTTTTTATAAAGGATGGGGTCATTCAGAAGACAAGAGAAGATGTTCCCTTTGTTTCTGTTGTTGCTGGATTTAATGGGGAGCACTCAAAGCGTGTTGTGAATTGGTTTAGTAATGTGGTATTTATTTCTGGTTCTAACGAAGGAATGTTTACTGGAATTACCATGAAGCTTATAAATGAATCTGAAGATTTTAAAGCTTGGCTAAAAAAAATATTACCAGCCTTTCAGATTAATGATATTTATCTTGATGAAGTTGCGCCTGAATTCCCGTTTGGCAACATAAAAACAGATGATGATAATTTAAAAAATTTATTCAGCTCGATTCAGAATTTTGCAAAAAATCAAAAAGTATTTTCTCTTAGAGTCGTGAAAAAAACTGCTAATGGGGAGATTTCGGTTCCCATTGATTTTGAATCAGAGGGGACCAAAAAGATAGTCTATCTCCTTGGGCCTATTTATAACGCCATGATTAACAATAACTTATTATTGGTTGATGAGTTCGATTCAAAGTTCCATACCCTTTTATCTAAGTTTTTATTTAGGATATTTCATGCGCAAAGTGAAGGGTTTAGCCAAGTAATCGCTGCAGTTCAGGATGTTAATTTAATGAATACTGATTGCTTTAGACGAGACCAAATTTGGTTTGTTGACAAGGATGTAAAGTCAGGGAGTAGCCATCTTTATTCTTTGGTTGAGTACAAAGAGAAACAAAGATCATTGAAGCCATCATATGGGAATGATTATTTATCAGGTGCTTTTGATGCAATCCCGTTATTTGATAATCTTAATGAATTTGAAAAGCTAATGCCTGAGGGATGATTATATGCCAAAGAGAGGCAAAAGCATTCGAAGCTCTTCGAGGAATGAGGAAACAAAACCTTCAAAGAGCACAGCGAAAACGACTGATAGATTTATATCTATTAGTTTTAAGCATTTTCATAACGTCGATGATGTTGGGCAGTCCATAAATACATGGAAAGATGATGGTAGCCTACCTGATCTCATTGAAAAATTGGTTTATCTAACGGCGAATGGAATCACTAAAGTGATTTCTGACGGTGTGTTTACTAACTACACTCGATTTCCTGAGTCAGCTGTAAACGATTTTAGATGCCCAGATGAGATATCCTCTGATGAGGATTGGGGGGTTATAAAAAACATTGGCGGGCAGAAAAGAAGAGTCGCCGGATTTCTGAGAGATAATGTGTTCTATATCGTGTTTTTTGATAGAGATCATCGCTTCTGGAAGAGTCAAAAATAGATGAGATACAGTTGTATTGTATGTTAAGAAAAGATCTTCTTGAGATTGTGATGCTCTCGTCGTAATCTCTTGCTCTGTAAACGAAAAAACCGCCTTGGCGGGCGGTTTTTCGACGGTTCTAAGAGTTGGCGCTCTGTGAACCAAGGTAACTGGCTTATGAGGAGCGCAGTAACCAAATCTGTTCTTTCAGTTTAGCCTTAACAGGCGCATAACTTCAAGACTAACTCCTCTAAATCAGTTACCAGTGGCTGCTGCCATTGGCGTTTTGTCGTGTCTTTCCGGGTTGGACTCAAGACGATAGTTACCGGATAAGGCGCAGCAGTCGGACTGAACGGGGGGTTCGTGCATACAGTCCAGCTTGGAGCGAACTGCCTACCCGGAACTGAGTGTCAGGCGTGGAATGAGACAAACGCGGCCATAACAGCGGAGTGACACCGGTAAACCGAATGGCAGGAACAGGAGAGCGCACGAGGGAGTCACCAGGGGGAAACGCCTGGTATCTTTATAGTCCTGTCGGGTTTCGCCACCACTGATTTGAGCGTCAGATTCCGTGATGCTCGTCAGGGGGGCGGAGCCTATGGAAAAACGGCCGCTGTGCGGCCTTTCCTTCTTTCCTCCATGCGATTACTCGGTTTTCTCGAGCGTTTCTACGCATGCTCCTGCCGCTCGCCGCAGCCGAACGGCAGGAGCGTAGCGACTGAGTGAGCGAGGAAGCGGAAAAGAGGAGATCCCTACACTGACCACTGACGCTCTGAGGCCTCTTATGACGAAACAACAGAAAACAGCGCTGAACATGGCTAAATTCATCCAGAATCAGTCTCTGCTCCTGCTGGAGAAGCTTAACGAGCTTGATCTCGATGTCGAGGCCGACCTTTGTGAGAAACTCCACGATGATGCGGAGCATCTTTTCCGTACACTGTCCTCGAGACTGGATGCATTACAGGATGGTAACTGATGGCCAGAGTGTCTATTAGTGAGGCTGCCCGACTGACGGGTAAGAGTAGAACAACACTGCACAGGTTAATTAAAGCAGGTGACCTGTCCACCTGTAGCGGTGAGCGCAATGCAAAAATGGTAGATACTTCAGAGCTTTTACGTGTCTTTGGCCCCTTTGAGCAACCGAAGGGTGAACACCATTCTGGACAGGTCTCTGGACAGCGTGATACAGCCTCTGCTGACCAGAGTGAACAGGTGATCCGTCATCTGAAACAGGAGATTGAACACCTGAACACCTTACTTTTGTCCAAGGATTCGCACATTGACAGCCTGAAACAGGCCATGCTCCTTCTTGAAAATCACCAGGCAAAATTAACTGAATCCCCGGCGCCATGGTGGAAATTCTGGAAAAAATCCTGACCCCGTCATGCTTCAGTTTTCCTCTCCGGCCATCCCAGGGAGTTCCTGAACCTTCCCAAAAATCGTCAGATCTCTGAACGCTCCTCACCACTAAAAATACCCACACCCCACGCAAAATTAAAATTTTGCAGATTCCTTATTTACAACAATGGGTTAATGAAAAATAAATGTGCGGTGATGTGTTACAAAGTGCAGATCCAAGTCGTGGACGACTCTATGGCGAATCGCTGACGAATTGCCCACGATTCATATGTGAATCACGCTTTATTATCATATTGTTATGATGAATCGACTCTTGATTCAATTCATCACTTTGGGTGTTTTTTGCTCATGGTGACTCTTGATTCAATTCACGATTCGAATCGCCGGTGAATCGTGTGGTGAGTCGTCCGGCGACTTGCCATAACGTGATTGCCGGCCGTCGACGAACCCGATTCCTGAAGGTGCTGAAAACCGGTTTTCCGGCTGCGCCGGCAACGCTTCACGGCCACGCAATAAATTGCGTCCCCGTTCACCGTTTTCGGAGGAGAAGAACGCCGGAAACAGGACTTCCCCTGGCTGAATGGTGTGAATTTCCGCGCTATGCACTTGCGCGCATACTCATGCATGCCGTAAAAACAGAGCCTGCGCGTTTCTGGCGGGTTTTCGGGTGGTTTGTTGCCTGTTTTACCGGTTTCCCGTCAGAAACGTCCTGAGTCCGTTTTAGCGGTGCGTACAATTATGATTTTATGTTAAATTGTTTTAAGT
>SKEL01003542.1_pt1 | contig 10169 bp, 13 predicted proteins | sample 4826741 | NCBI WGS metagenome assembly SKEL01 (sample SAMN11008810, study PRJNA524170) | human gut metagenome | biome: Human fecal sample; material: Feces; isolation source: fecal sample from pouch patient p33 | host: Homo sapiens | place: Israel: Tel-Aviv | collected 2016-03-22
GTTGTAGACTTAATGGAAGCAAATTTCGGATTTCATGATGCGCATATTGATGAAATTATTACTAAAGATGATAAAACCAAGATATTATTTGAAAAATCTTGGGGAAGCCAAATAGAAATGACTTTTGAAAAATATGTTAGCTATCGTGTTGAGCCTTATGATACTTTAGCAACTGACTGGTGGGGTGATGGCTCATTGTTCTCAAAAAATGGATTTTGGTTTTTATGTAATGGTGAAGATGTTGATACAATTAATGACGCAAAAAATTGTGGTATATACTTTTCTGGTAAAAAAGTTAGTTATCGAGTATTTCCAGCTTGCTATTAAAGTTTCATATGCGGAAACGGACAATAATCATCATACAATCCATAATTCAAATTTCTATTGAAAAACCGTCGTAATTATTTTCAATTACAACGGTTCTCCTTTTGTTTAATTATCAAAACAGTTATATTATTAGGTAATTTTGAATGAGAATTATGCTTAAGCTATTTCATTCGAACGTAGCATATAAGGTCAGCAATCAATATCAGACATATCCTGTAGAGAGTCTCTTAATGCTTTGCCACCTATACGATAATTTAACACTTTATCTACAGAGTTTATAAAGACTGGGTGATCAAGGTCACTTAAATCAGTTAGTATGAACCAATCTTTTTCATCAGAAGCGGGTTCTAAAAGCCATTTTTTGCCGTTCAAAGTGAAATTTATTTCTAAATGCATTTCTACAGCTTGTCTGAACGCTTCTGCATTTATGAAATTTCCATCATCATCAAGTACATAATTGTAAAACATGGTAACGCTTGTTCCTTTTATGATTTACTTAATTAATTCTCTTATACCAATTTGCTCGAGCATGACCATTGGCAGCAAAGAAGAAAGTTCTTTTAGTTGAATAATACTTATTATCATTGATGACTACCCAGCCACCACCAGTACTCATTAAGTAACGGGAAATCCAGATCTTAGCTCCTCTTTTAATTCGACCATATTTTTTAAATCTGTTGTTAGCTTCACAAGTACCGGTTTTAACTTTGTAAACATTAATCGGTTTAATCACTTTAACAAATCTTGTGCACGCATCAGTATAGTTATTGCCATTTAAATAGTGGCTTGCTGATACGGAATTTCTATTAAATGTTAGTAAGACTAACAAAAATACACAAGACGAAAATAATTTTAAAAGCTTTTTATTCATTCCTATATTTCCTCTCATAATCATAATCTTTAACTCCCAACTTATCCTATTCAAGTATAATAAATATGAAGTAAAAGTACATATCAATATAGTAGATTCTTTGAATTAGGTTTAGTGTTAGAAACATGCAAAAGAATAGTAATAATTATGAAGTAAATAACGTCAGTATTAGTTCAATTCTTAACTGGATTGACAGTGGGGAGATTGGATTACCAGAATTACAACGTCCATTTGTCTGGCCGACTAAAAAAGTAAGGAATTTGATTGATTCACTCTATCGTGGATACCCTATTGGGTATATTGTTACTTGGAATAGTCCATCTGTAAAATTGAAGAATGGCACTTCAGCAAGTGGTAAAAAAGTTATTATTGATGGGCAACAAAGAATTACGGCCTTACGTGCTGCAATTACAGGTGAGCCCGTTTTAACTAAAAAATTTGAAGAAATAAGAATAAAAATAGCATTCAATCCTCTTAAAGAAGAATTTCAAACTTTAAATCCGGCAATAGCTAAGGATTCAATTTGGATTGATGATATTTCGGAGATAATTAGTAATACATTCTTTTCATATGATTTTTATTCAGATTATTTTGCTAAAAATCCATCTCTAAACGATGAAGATAAGAGAAAAGTCCAGCAATCAATTGCTAAGTTAATGCAACTACAAAATTGCAGTGTCGGTAATATTGTTTTAGGTTCTAACCTTTCTATTAATGATGTCACAGAAATTTTCAATAGAATTAATTCAGCTGGAACCACACTTTCATCAGCTGATTTTGTTATGTCCAAATTGTCGGCTGATGAAGCGCACCATGGTAACGAGATCAGAAAAATTATTGATTATTTCTGTCAAATTCTTCATCAACCTGATCTACATAAAAATATTGAAAATGTTGACCCTGAATTCACGTTCAGTCTAAGTTACGACAAAATTAAATGGGTAATTAATGATCATGTTCAAATTTATAGACCGACATTCAATGATTTACTTCATGTAATGCTAGAAACTAAATTTCAACGTGGGCAATTATCTGCTATGGTTAGTCTGGTTTCTGGTCGAAACTTTAAAACTCGTGAATATGATGAAGAATCTTTGGAGGATACATATTCCACGCTTTATGATGCAGCATTTTTAGTCACAAACAAAGTTAATTTTGAAAACTACGAGATGATCCTTCAAAGCATGGGAATGATTGATCATCAAATTTTAGTTTTAAAGAGTTATGGTAATTTGAATTTTGGATACACCTTATACTTATACCTTAAAAAGAATACCAATCTTCCAGAACAAGAGATTGAACAATTAGTTAAGAAGTGGATTGTTATGTCTGCATTAATTGGAAGATATAGTGGTTCCTCTGAAACACATGCGGAAATGGATATTAAAATGATTGCTGACAATAAGGATCATGTAAAAGAAACAATTGAGTCAGTTTTGAATCAAAATTTAACTGATGACTTTTGGAACGTCAATTGTATTAATGCATTACGTGGTACTTCAACACAATCAAGTGTATGGCGTCTTTTCTTAATGGCACAAGTACGCGACAACACTGTGGGTTGGCTTGAAAATGATCAAACAGTTAGAAGTATGATTACGGGCAATGGCAATATTCACCATATTTTTCCAAAAGCATACATGAGAAAGAATGGATTTTCAGAAAGAGAATACAGCAGAGTTGCCAATTATACTTGGTTGAATCAACCTAGAAATATTCAAATAGGGGATAGGGCTCCTAAGGATTATCTTAATGATGATCAGGTCATTAGTTATGCTACTGATAAATCATTTGAAGAAAATGCCATTCCAACTATGTTGAGAAACGCAACTTTTGAAGATTATCATGAATTCATTGAAGAAAGAGTAAAGCTAATGGCTAATAAGATTCGTAAGTATTATGAGTCTTTATAAGCTTCTTAGTTAAGGATTACACTATGAAAGTATGGGACAATACAACCTTGGTCAGTGTGGTTGCAACTCAAAAAGAAGGGTGTTTATTATGCCAACGAAAATTTATCACAGTTACTTCATCCTCGTGATCATTTACTAGAAGATGAATTTACTAAATCCTATTTCTGGATGGCCGAGCAGATGCAAGAAAAAATTTCTTTACCTCCTAAAAGTGTAACTGTACCTATCTGGTGCTGGTATGCTTAAGATAAGCATGTTGCACCTCATAATAGATATTATTCAAATCAAGCTTGTATCGAATTAGAATTGCCTGCAAACAAAATTTTATTAAGCGATTTTGATCTATGGCATGTAGTTTTAATGAATGGTTTTGTACCTCCAGATGATATGGATTTTGAAAAGTATTCTAAGGCAGATGACAGAATTGAGGCTCTTCCAGAACTTGAAAAACGAAAGATAATCGAACAATCTTGGCAACATATTTTGGATGTAAAAAAAGATGGTCAATGGATTCAAGGATGTATTTGGCAAATTAACTATGACGATGTGATTAAGGTTTACCATCATCATGACAATCATCGCTTAAAAGTTTTTACACCTAAAAGAAAAATATTTGATTAACGGAAAATTCATGTGCAATATTTTAATCGTGCATGGATTTTTTCAATATAAAATGTAGTTTGATGGGCGATGAACAAATATAATCTAGTTATGATTCAATATAAGGAAGGTGATGCAGATGAAAACAGTCCAAGAGACATTGCGTGAGATGGATAAAAAAGAATTACTGCGAAAGTTTTTCTATGAGCATCCTAACAAATTGGATAGTTTTGATGATGATCTAACAATTGCTCAAGCAAAAGAAAGAGCAAATAAAGTTATTGGAAAATATATAGAACGTCTCGAAACCATGGAAGTCAAGCCAAATGATAGACAAATGATTTTTTACATGTATGAATATTTGGGTAGTTACAAATTAGACCAAAATCGTGGACTGTGTACTGTAGCTGATCTTCAAGAAAAAGGCATTGAAGCACCCAATTATGGAATTGAATATACTCCTCAAGAAGAAATCATGGGTTACTGTGTAGCTGATACAGAAATGACACAGTATTACCTCAATGATCTAATTGTTGAAATTATATGGGATGCATCATTTTTCGGAGTTAAACAAGAAAAATTGCCTGAAGCTATTAAAGAATTAGAAGAAGCCGACAAGGAAATAGATGAGGGACTGGAAGAATCTTTTAACTCATATGAAGAATTTGAAGATTTTTTATACGGTGATGAACCACGACCACCGAAATTAAGCAAAGAAGACTCTGCTGAAAAACAAAAGATAATTCAAGAAGTTAATCACTTGCATGAAAAATTCAATCATCATTTACAGCAAAAAGAGATTGATCAGATACTTAAAGAATTTAATTAGAGATAAGATGTAAAAATGGACGAGAATTTTCAGAAATCAAATGAGCTACTAAACGCAGGTGCTGAGGCATACCGCAAAGGTGATTATGTGACAGCGCAAGAGTACTATACTCAAGCAGCTAAACTTGGAAATGTCCAAGCTATGTGCAATCTAGGTTACATTTATGAATATGGCCGCACTGGTAAGCGAGACTATAAGAAGGCTTTCTATTGTTTTAAGAAAGCTGCAGATAGTGGTAGTGCAGAAGCTTGCTATAAAGTTGGCGATATTTATTTTTACGGGGATGCAGGAGAGAAAGACTATGGTCTAGCATTCGAATATTATTAAGAAGCTGTGCAACTTCTTAATCAAACAAACGACGATGATGATATTATGTCAGATATTTATTATCGCTTGGCCTTATGCTGGTATAAAGGATATGGCACGGATCAAGATATATTAGTCGCATTTCACTATATTAATGAAGCTGAATTTTATTCTTATTGTGATCGTTTTACAGATAAATTCATGCGGCAATCAATAGCTAAGAGAATTGAATTATTAAGAAGCGAGATTAAACACAGCTTGGATGAAGCATTAGAAAACAAATAACTACAACTAATACAATTATGATTTTTATCAGGTCATTGAAAAATAAAACTCAATCATAGAAAGGACTACACCTATGCAATTTCACAATCCTAACGATACTATCCATGTTCCACCACAAGATATTTTTGAAGACTTACTTGATCAGGTCGAAAAGTTGCAAACGCAAGTGGATGAACTCAAGCGGCTTCAATATAGTAATTCCAGCAACGCACGTGATGTTTTCCTATATGGTTGTGAATTAGCTGGCAGTCAATATCTTGATCTAGAGGATCATGTTGTGCCAAAGCTGCATGAAAATGATCCGCTAGCTTTAATGCGTGAGCCCAATAATGAATTTGACGAACATGCAATTAGCGTGTACACAACAAGTGGACTCAAGCTAGGATATTTACCTAAGAGCAATAATTTGATCTTAAGTCGTTTGATGGATGAAGGTAATCTTTTGTTTGGCAAAACCAAGACTTTTCATTGGGACGGCAAGCGTTTGTATTTAGTAGTGAAAGTTTACATGAGAGCATAACAAAAGGCATCACATTGAAGTGGTGCCCTTTTTGCTTAAGCGATTTGTCTAGGATTTACGTCGCTCGCATACTCTTTTAGTTCACGCATACTGTATTTCTTTCCGAAGATACTATCTTTATTAGGAACCAAACGATAGCTATTCTTTAACGTCCTCATAAATTTATTGGTAAAAACCTTTTTCTTTTGGCCATAAAGCGTATGTTGATTCAGCCATTGTTCTGCTTGATTTCTTGATAGATATTTCATGAAATCTTCCTTTCCAATATTTAGAATTGCAGGTACTTTGACTGTATCCCTGTACACACTATTGTAGTGCTTTAATAGCTGAAAGTATAATGACAGCTAGAAACATTTTCTCTGGACACTTTTTAGCTGGTAAATAAATGATAAAATATTGTTGATTAGAAAGTTGAGGATGAAATGAAAAAAATCGGGAAACTATCGTTAGTTTTGTTAGCTGGCTTAGCTTTAACGGGATGCAGTCAAAAGTCTAAGCAAAATACTGCACCAAAGAAAAATGCAACTACAAAAACTGTTAAAAATAATAAAAAGCCTACAAGAATGGGGCATTTATCTGCTCAGGACTTAACTCCACAAAAAACTGTTGCAGTTGTAGTTGCGTATGCAGGTAATCGTTACTCTGGCAGTTGGAATAAGGCTTTGCTTGATGGCAAGCAAAACGGACTCGAAGTTGACTTGAAGAATCAATCAGATTATTCATATATGAATGAAGGTAGCGGAGTAGCCTACATGGTTTCAGAAAATGCAGGATATACTCTGAAACAAATAAATGGTAAAAATATTTATTATCTCTTTTTAAATGGTAAAAAGCTAGAATCAGTTACTATGAAAGAAATGGTTGCCTATCTGAATAAACGGGATTCAGATAAGCTGGTGACTAATTTGGCTAAAAATGCCAAAGTCAACGATGAACGCTCAGATTCTAATAATGTTTCTTCAAATTCTACTGGTAAAAAATCTAATTTGCCTGGAGATGATGGCTTATTAAATGTGCCGACAGAACTACAAGGGACTTGGTACACTTATCCTGCTGCTGATAATAAACTGGAAACTATTAAGATTAGTCAAAATAAAATCGATAATGGTTACAGTTCACTAGAATTACATAAGATTAACGCTAAATTTGCTAACGAGCATTTATATAGCGACATGTCCAAGTCTTATAGAAATGCTACTAAGAACTGGGGCATGGCACAGATGATAGGGAAGAAGATCCATAACATTAATTACTTGAATGTCCGCACCTGGATGCAAGGTGCTGGTGACGGTATTTATTATGGTGCTCATATTGAAAACGGTCAGTCAGTTGTAGTTATTGGTGAAGGTGCAGGACTATGGACAAATAGTGTTGCTTGGAAGACACCGCAACTTGCACAACAGTATAAGCACAAGAAATTTAGAGATTTATTCTATCGAGATGACCAATAAAATGAAAAAGATACCTTTAATCTTAATGCTAGGACCACAAGCGTCTGGTAAATCTAGTTTTATTAAGATGAATAATTTACAAAACTATACTATTTCTGGAGATGAAATTAGAATTCGCCTAAATGGCATCAATTCTAATAATGGTCACCCTCAGATAAATTTTGTCCCACAGACAGAATCAATTGTCTGGCATATTTTTTATGAGGAATTAGACACGCGTCTGCAGAATAAATTGCCAACTGTCGTAGATAATACAAATTTGGCTGCTCATGGTTTCAATCCAATTAACGATATTCTCAAAAGAGTGCCAGTCGATTATCAAGTATATGTCATTGATTGTTTTAAGCCATTGCTGAATTCTAAAGATCCATTCAGTGAAAAGTCTTTGAATCATGCCTTAAAAATTCTTGCACAGCGCAATCATGATCGAGAATATTCGGTGAATATGGATATAATTAAACGATTTGTTGATTATTATAAAGATTTTAAAATACCAGATAAAGTCAAAGTGATCAGTTCTGCAGATTTGCAGCAAGCACAGGATATAATCGATATGGTGTTAAATTATCGATAAACATGTTTTTCAGAGATTTTGATATAATCAGGACAGAATAATGGATGAAGACGATAAATTCCAAAAATCAAATAAATTATTAGATATAGGCGCTGAGGCCTACCGCAATGGTGATTACCTAAAAGCACAAAAATATTATGAATATGCAGCAAAGCTAGGTAACACTCAAGCTATCTGTAATTTGGGCTATATTTATGAATATGGTCGTACAGGGAAGCGTGATTACAAGAAGGCGTTTTACTGCTTTAAGATTGCCGCAGATGACGGTAGTGCAGAAGCCTGTTATAAAGTAGGAGATAGTTACTTCTATGGAGATGCAATAAAACAAAATTACAACTTGGCTCTTGAGTACTATATCAAAGCAGAAGATTTTGCTAATAAATCTGGTATTGATGATGATATTAAATCAGATATTTATTATCGTTTAGCGCTATGTTTGTACAAAGGGTATGGTACAGATGAAGATCCATTATCTGCATTAGAATACATAAATGAAGCTGAATATTACTCTTATTGTGACCGCTTTGAAGATAAATTCATGTGGCAATCAATAGCTAAGAGAATTGAATCACTAAGAGCTGAGATTTTACAAAGACTAGATGAATATTTAAAAAATTAATAACATCGACGAGTCGCATCCCTAAACCGGACGCGGCTTTTTTAATCTGAAATTTTATTAAAAATAAGACCAGAGCTTTTGTGTTGTGTTTCATTGATACGATAACTACAAACAAGATTATAATAACAATTGCTAGATAATGATGTGAAAAATTTATTCATACATAAGGAAGAATGATTGATATGACTTTGACAGGAAAGAAAACACTGAAAAATAAATTACAGCAAAATGCGGATCAAGTTCAGCATTTTGGAATACGTAAATTATCTATCGGTGTCACTTCAGTGTTGTTATCAACTTTGTTTTACGTTGGTGCGATTAATATAAATACTGTACAAGCAAGTACGGTAGATAGCGGTGTGCAAACTGCGAAAGTAGTACAGAAGAAAGCAGATTCTTCGGTGCAAGCTGGTTTAAATAAAGATAAAACAGATGATGTTTCTGGTAAGGCTGCTGAACCAACTTCTCAAGAAAACGATAATACTGCAGATAATTCTGTTGAAAATCATACAGAAAATAATTTGACAGTCTCTAAACCCGAATCAACTATTAAAGCTAGACAATTAGCTGAAAGCAAAGTAAAAAATTCTAATGTTCAAACTCAAAATGGGGGTAGAGCAGCCTAGTGCAACTGCTAAGCCAATCGAAGTTCAGCCTAACCAGGATGCCAATGCTAATAAGGCAGAAATCGGTCAAGGCCAAGCTGAAGAAACTAACCTATCATGATGGTGACTTTATCATCCCCGCAGGTTATGAATTAGTAAGTATGTTACCAACCAGCTATAAATTTAAAGCTTCTGACAATGATCCAATTGATATTCATTTGAAGCATAAAGTAATAGTTATCACACCAAATGATCCAAAGCAGTCAACTGATAAGTTGCCAGATAATCCAAGTAAGAATTATCTAACTGGTGTTAGTCAAAATGATTTAAACGAAATGATCAAACGTCAAATTACGGTAGTCAGACCTGATGGCAATACCATTGATGCTAGTCAATTGATAACGCTAACGAGAACTGCGACATTAGATGAAGTAATGCTCATGTACGGTAAAGAAGCAAGCAACCGAAAACAATAGATAGACCGCCAGCACTACACTATTCCGAACCAAAGACCAAAAGATAAGCATTTTGAGAAAATCTAAACTTTTGGATTTTCCTACAATGCCGACTACGGCGGAATCCCTCCCACTCCTTATATATTTCTTTCTGTATACATTGAATTTGTATTTAGTAAAATGCAGACAACACCACGGATCGGCTTTTGGCTGGACAATTCCAACCAAACACCGCAGCAGACAGTAGAAACCATTCTGAACGTTAGGAAGCCGGTATGATTGTTACATATAAGGGGAAGAAAAATTTCTTTTAGATACTTGTTTTCCTAAAACTGATGTGATATAATAATCTCTTGACTAAATTCTTTATTTTGCTTTAAAACAGGTTTTCCTAAAACTGATGTGATATAATAATTCAATTCCAGAAAAGGAGTAAAAAATATGCGGCAAGGTATTCTTAAATAAAACTATAATCAAATAGTGGGAACAAAGGATTATGATAGTCCCTTTTGTAGGGGCTTAGTTTTTTGTACCCAATTTAAGAATACTTTTGCCTTATCAATTTTGACATATCCCCAAAAACAGCACTCACAAACAGGTGTATGCTGTATATGTGTATGTCCGCAAATTATCATCCCCAGTGGTAAAAGTATTTTACTGCTGGGGATTTTTATGCCCTTCGGGGCAGTAAAGGGAGGACAATCACATGAAAATAATCAATATTGGAATTCTTGCCCATGTAGACGCTGGAAAGACGACCTTGACGGAGAGCCTGCTATATGCCAGCGGAGCCATTTCAGAACCGGGGAGCGTC
>SKEL01003543.1_pt1 | contig 10168 bp, 8 predicted proteins | sample 4826741 | NCBI WGS metagenome assembly SKEL01 (sample SAMN11008810, study PRJNA524170) | human gut metagenome | biome: Human fecal sample; material: Feces; isolation source: fecal sample from pouch patient p33 | host: Homo sapiens | place: Israel: Tel-Aviv | collected 2016-03-22
ATATTTGCTGCCATTTTCGTTGTCGTTTGGCTTTCGCAGTATCTGCTCTGGAAACGGAAGATAAAGAAGATGAATGCTCTTGTCAGCAAAGACGAATAACAGAGGCAGAGATAAAATGATATGAAAAGAAAAATCCTTAGCATCTTAGTAGATATTGTGCTGATAACCTTGGGTTAAGATATGTCAGCGTAACGCTTGTTTGCGGCTTTGTGATTTTTCTTGGCGTTATGCTTGGGCTGAAAAGCCCTATGATTGTCGATAAAATTTTCGCCGGCGCTTTATCCGCACTGTTTCTTGCGGTGACAGTATATTTGTTTGCAAAATCAAATATAATACTCGGCAAAAATCCGAAATCTAAGGGTGCTTTTGGTGGCTGCAACCGTCGGTTGACATATTGAATGGTCTGAATTGGTGGTTTGCAACTTCGCAAAATGCTAAAATATGAGCACAACAATCAAATCAACAGGAGGATAAATATGATTTTTGCCGATAAGCTTATACTGCTGCGAAAAAAAGCAGGTTGGTCGCAAGAGGAACTGGCTGACCAAATGAATGTAACACGACAGTCTGTTTCAAAGTGGGAGGGAGCGCAGTCAGTTCCAGACCTCGAAAAAATGATACGCCTTTCCAAACTGTTCGGAGTAAGCACCGATTATTTACTGAAAGACGAAATTGAAGAAGCTGAGCATATAAGCTTGTCCGATGATGCGCCGACATTAAGGCGTGTATCTATGGATGAGGCAAACACTTTTCTTTCTGTAAAGCTGAGGACAGCTAAAACAGTAGCGTATGCTGCCTTTTTGTGTATCTTATCTCCGATAGCCCATTTGATATTGGGAGCAATCAGCGAGAGTATGGCAGGTGGCTTGAACGAAGATATTGCAGGTGGAATTGGAATGATTGCTCTTATTATTTTTGTAGCAATAGCCGCCGCAATGTTTATATCAAGCAGTAGCAAAAGCGCCCCTTTTGCCTATTTGGAAAAAGAAAAATTTGAAACTGAGTATGGCGTGAGTGGGATGGTGAAAGAGCGCAAAGCGCAATACAAGGATTTGCACACGAAACATAATATCGCGGGAACTTGCTTATGTATTGTCGCTTTGATCCCACTTTTTATCGGAGCAATAATTGACGCGGATAACGACCTGTTCCTCACAATCATGCTTTCTCTTTCATTTCTCATTGCGGGCGTAGGCGTGAGTTGCTTTATCAAGACGGGCATTATATGGGCAAGCTATGAAAAACTGTTGCAGGAGGGTGAATATTCTAAAGAGAACAAGGAAAAACCGTCATTTTCATCTGCTATTTATACAGCATATTGGGTAGTTGTAACGGCAGTTTATTTAGGATACAGTCTGCCATCGAATAATTGGGGACAGAGTTGGATAATTTGGGTTGTTGCAGGAGTAATATTTCCTGCGGTCATTGCGATTACTAGTGCCTTTGAGAAAAAATCAAAATGAAATCAGAATTATTAAATTTGGCAGCACAGCCCTCCAAGCCCGTTTAGGGTTTGGAGGGATTTTTATGCTCTTAGCAGTGTTTTTTATTATCAAAGGCCGGATTGTAGGCATAAACATTTTTCGGAAGGCCTTCCTGAACATGGACGAGTGCTTCACCGAAACGCTGGAAGTGGACAATTTCGCGTTGGCGCAGGAAACGAATAGGATCACAAATTTCCGGATCGCTTATTAAGCGCAGGATATTATCGTAGGTGGAGCGTGCTTTTTGTTCAGCAGCGAGATCTTCCGTCAGATCAGTGATGGGATCACCCTTGACCTGAAAAACGCAGGCATTAAATGGGATACCGCCAGCAGCCTGAGGCCAGATGCCGAGAGTATGATCAACATAATATTTGTCAAAACCAGAAGCCTTAATTTCTTCTACAGAAAGATTTTTTGTCAGCTGATAGATAATCGCGCAGACGATTTCGATATGGGCAAGTTCCTCTGTTCCAATATCATTTAACAGTCCCTTTGTCATACCGTCTGGCATTGTATAGCGCTGTGAAAGATAGCGCTGGGAGGCAGCGAGTTCTCCGTCAGGTCCGCCAAACTGAGAGATAATTACCTGGGCAAGCTTGGCATTTGTCTGTGTGATATTAACAGGATATTGAAGACGCTTTTCATAAACCCACATTAGCAGTTACCTCCTTCCCATGGCCATGGTTCATCAGTCCAGCTCCAGTCGCGGTCAGATACGGCATCAGTACGAAAAAGCGGTTTGCCAGCAGCAGCATACTGTTTTCGTGCCTGATTATATTGTGTGGCGTTTTCCTGATATAGATGACGTGCATGAGGACAGTCAGGATGAGTATCCAAAAAGAGAGCAGCATCATCGCAGACAAAACTATGCATATAGACATTACGGTTATTCATACGCGCCTCCTTTCATGCGCTTAGAAAAGCAGCAGGTGGATGTGAAGGGATAATCGAGGGCGGCAAAGACTGTTCCAACGTTCAGAGCCTTTTGCGGCGGATAAATATCGCCAAAGGTCTGTACCGTCACATAAGAGATTCCGACAGGGCGGCTTGGAATGTTTACTTCAACAGGAGAAGTGCGATTTTCGCAAGAGCAGTTTGCTGCCATTCTATGATAATTCCCGCGTTGGATGCAGGTTCTATTTCCATTGTAGTCCATAGAGACTCCTTTGCGTGCTTTGTACTTGATATAAGATATGACAAAAAAAGACTGCGTGACAAAAAAATCAATAGAAATGCTTGATTGTTACTCGCATTTGCGATAGAATAATACAACATATGTGCAAAATAGGGATTTGCACTTATTATAACAATTAAGAATTAAAGCTAGAAGAAATACTGGCAGAAAAAACAAGAAAACAAGAAGGAGGAGAAAAGGTTGAAGGAGCGGATCGAACAGTTGGCAGCCGGAGAGGTGCTGGTAAAAAAGCCAGAGCTGGATTTTTCACCGGCATATCTGGAGGGAAGAGTGGAAGCCGGTACTGTGCAGAATAAAGAACTTGTGATCCGGGTACGAAACAGAGTACCCTTTAAAGGCTTTTTCTACTCAACAAATGAAAGAGTAAAAATAGAAACAAAGCAGGCGGCTGGTCAGAGTGCAGCTGTCTTGTTTGAGATTAACACAATTGATTTAAAATCGGGCGATGAGATTACTGGTGCAGTCGTTGTGGTTGGCAATGCAGGTGAGCAAAAGATTGAGTACCATTATAGTGTAGGTGAAGCGTCAGGCCAAAAGGCAATGCCGCATACACTTACAGAATTTGGTGCTTTTTATCTGGAAAATCCGTCACAGGCACGTCACCTATTTGTATCAGACAAATTTAAAGAGCTTGATTTTATGAAGGATCAGGTACAGCGCACGGCTCTCTACGAAGGACTTCTTGAAGGAAGTTCTGAGCATCAGGCATTGGAAGCCTTTGCTGTTGCTATGGAGTTAAAGAAGCCGGTGCAGCTTACAGTACAGGCCAAGACGCTGTCATTTACCGAGGAGGAGCTGCCGCAGGATGGCATTGAGCTTGTGGTGACAGCAAGTACATGGGGATGGTTTGCGGCACAAGTCAAGACAGATGTGCCATGGCTTATTTTTCCTCAAAAAAAGATTACATCGCGCGATTTTTCAAATCAGCAAGGTGTACTGACAGCATTTGCAGATGTAGCAAAGATGCATAATGGGCGTAATACAGCGCATGTGCAGATCGAAACACCAATGCAGACACTAGAAGTTTGTATTCAGGTCAATCGCGATTATAAAGGAAAAAACACAAAGAATGCACTGCGTTCAGATGGCAGGCCGCCAAAGGCAGTTGTACGTTATCTGTATCATCTTCTTCTTGCATATTTAAATGAGAGCCACGAAGAAACAGAGATTTTTTCACAGATGGATCAGTGTCTGGAAGAAAATATGAAGAAATATCCGGCTAGTTCAGGTCTTTTTCTGTACCGTGTATGGCTGCTTGCTAAGCAGGAACGTATAGATGAAGCAAAGAAGCTTCTTGCCTGGTATAGTTCAAACTTAACACGCATCAGCACAAAACGTCAGCAGGAAGAATATCTTATGACGCTTTATTTACAGTGGGAGCTTACAAAGAAGGAGCATGATAAAAAAGAAGCAGCGTCAGCTGCGCTTGAATTGCAAAAGCAGACAGACAGTCTTGTCGCTTCTCTTGTATGGCTTATGACAGAGCATGATTTAAGTGATGCTGAAAAGCTAAGACAGTGTGAACGTTTGTATCGCATTTACGGTGCAAAGCCTATTATCTATGCGTATGCAGCAAAAATCTGCAGGGAAAATCCAGATGAAATCAGACGTACAGGAGAATTTTGGATTCAGCTTTTATCATATATGCTTCGCTATTCATGTCTGACTGCGGAACTTGCAAATCAGTATTTAACACTTCCTCTTGCAGGTATTGAAAATGCGCAGCTTTTATATCATGTAATGAAGCGAATGTATCGCAGCTGCAAAGACAATCAGGTACTGACATTGATTTGTTCAGCACTGATTCGCATGGGAAAAACTTCACCTGCATATGCTTATTGGTTTGAGCTAGGCATTGCACAGGAGATCAATCTGACAGGACTTAATGATGCGTTTATGACTTCAATATGTGATCAGATTTTAGATCGTGAACTTCCAAATAGCATTCTTTTATATTATTCATTTAAGAATGATTTGGATAATCATACAAGATTGAATCTTTATACATATATTTTGGAGCATTTTCCAAAGGAATCTGATATGTATCAGGCATATGAGCCGCAGATGGATGAGTTTGCGATTCGCCAGCTCTTAGATGGACGCATCAATGCGAAGCTTGTACCGCTTTATGACAACTGGCTTAGTCCAAGCCTTATTGATGAACATCTAGGTCATGTGCTTACAACACTTTTATTTTCAAAACAGATTACAACAACGCTTCCTTACGCAAAAAAGGTTGTTGTACATTATGCGCAGCTTCGCCCAGAGCAGAGTGCGCGCATAAACGGTGGCGAGGTTTGCATTCCTGTTTATGCTAATGATGCAGCGATTCTTTTTGAGGATGCATATGGAAACAGATATGCTGATCCAGATATGAAAACAGTACTTCTTATGTATCGTGAGGAACTAGCTGCTGTCTGCAGACAAAAAGTTCCAGAGCAGCTTATGCTTATGATTAAGGAGTCTGATGATTTTTATACAAAGCCCTTTGCAAATCAGGAAAATCTGCAGCTTGCAAAGCAGCTTCTTGAAAAAGCAGAGGTTACACGTTCCTTTAAGCATGTGCTGACAGAGCGTATGGTTGAGTATTGCTATTTCCATGAGGAACAGACAAGAGAGCTTGACGCATGGCTGGTATCACTTAATCCTGGTGAGCTGACGAAAAAGACACGCGTTTATCTGATTGAGCTATGTATACTTCGCGGCTACAGCAAGGAAGCATTTGAATATGTCAGCGCATATGGAAGTGATGGTATTAGTCCAGATCTCTTATTAAAGATGACAGTGCGCCGTATTACAGAGACATTATACGAGTACAGCGAAACTCTTATAACGCTTTGTGTGCGTCTTCTTCAGGCAGAGCAGGTTCATGAGACACTTCTTCGTTATCTTTGTATGCATTATGTTGGACCAACACAGGATATGTATAATCTTTTATGCGCAGCATATGATGCAAAGGCAGACAGTAAAGATCTGGCAGCGCGTGTTGTAACACAGATGCTTTTTACAGGCAAAATTGATCATTTAGAGGAAGCTTATGAGATTAGCAAGAAGTCACATTGTGTATCTGGAAAGCTTGACCGCGCAGTGCTTGTGGTACGCTGCCACGAAAGCTTGATGAAGGAAAGTGTGCTTTCACAGGAAATGCAGGATACATTAGAGCAGCTTTTAATAGAGCAGCAGGATCTTCCAGAAGTTTTTTCACTTGCTATTCTGCAGCAGTACAGCAGACAAAAAGAGCTGTCAGAAAAAAGCAGACACTTATGTGAGCAGTTATTATATGCTTATTGTGCAAAGGGTATTTATATGAAATGCTTCCATGGTCTTAAGGATATAATTGAGCTGCCGCATCAGATGGAGGGACGCATTATTGTGCAGTGGAATGGTATACCAGATTGTCATGTATGGCTGCGCGGTGAGCTGATTCCACGAGGAAAGAAGGTTACATATGAGATGCAGGAAATTTATCCGGGTATCTATACAGCTGGTGTGTTCCTCTTCCCAGATGAGATGGTGCAGATAAGTGTGCGCTGTGGTGATGGCGATGAGGAAAAAGAGGTTAAGGAAGTACTTCTTGATCCATCCTCGTGCTATTGCAGAGAGGGCAGCATTTACGGTGAGATTCAGAAGCTGATTGAACTTGAACGAAAGGAAAATTACGACCAGTGGAAGGCAGAATGTGCCAAAGCGATTCGAAACCGTGAGGCAGCCAAGGAACTGTATGTGTTATTATAAAAGGACGAAAGATTATGGAAAAACTGATATTAGGTTTTGATTTATGCGATGATGTGACAAAAATAAGCCGGTACCGTCTTGATAACATGAACCCGGCAGACATAAGCTTTCCTCAGGCGGATAATCGTACAGTCATTCAGACAGCGCTCGGACGAAAGAAGGGTCAGGACGGATGGCTTGTAGGAAAAGAAGCCTATGAAGCTGTGCTTGAGGGCGGAGGAGCTGTAGTTGATAAGCTTTTGACACTGCTTACAAAAAAAAGCAGCGTGGCAGTTGGTGACAGGCGATATCAGCCAGAGCAGCTGTTAGGAAGCTATATAGGAACTCTTCTTGAAACTGTTTATGAACAGTGTGGCACGCGAAGCGTTGCCAGACTTGTCTTTACTCTTGAAAAGACTGACCCTGCAGTGATGGACAGCATTATCCATTGTATGGACAGCCTTGGCATACCAAGAGAAAATGTCAGCATCATCAATCACACAGAAGCTTATTTGTATTTTGTGCTGCGCCAGCCAAAGGCGAATTTTGATAATAGAGCCTTACTTTTAGACTGGTCTGGAACTCAGCTTAGCAGCTATGAATTAAATTTGATCCGCAGTGTAAATCCGCCTGTAATTAAGGCAACAAGACAGGTGCTTGAAACTAGTCTGTCGCAGGATATGATGAGCAATGAGACTCATCGCAGGATGGTAGATTCAACAATTAGAGAGCATCTTGAGCAAATAATTGATCACCGCGGTGTAAGCTCTTTGTTTGTCAGCGGCAAGGCAATGGAAAACTGCCAGGAATGGGGAAAAAGTTTTTTAAATGCGCTTGCAGTCGGAAAGAAGGTGCGAAAAGGCATCTTTTATGAGAGCAACGTGTTCGCAAAGGGAGCTGTGATTAATGCAAACAATGAGCTGCACGGCAGAAATTCGTATCCATACACAATTATATGTGAGGGACGTGTCGGTGCCTCAATTTGGATGGATACAAGTGTGCACGGCAGCAAGAAGGTGTTGATGCTTGCAAAAGAAGGCAGCAACTGGTATGATTGCCGTACAACAGCCGACCTTATTTTGGATGAGGCATCCTCAATTCGCCTGAAAATAAAAAAGACAGGTGAAAAGCTGACTGTATTTGAAAACATCAGCCTGGATGCATTTCCAAAGAGGCCAAACAAGACAACAAGAGTTCGTCTGATTTTGACATTTACATCTGAGCATACAGCAATGGTGCGTGTGCAGGATCTTGGATTTGGCGAATTTTTCCCGTCATCAGGTATTGTTGTCAAAAAAGAAATTAAAATAGATTAAGGAGGCATCGGGAATGGAACAATATATTCAGTGCGGTGACATTGCCGAGAATCCGCTCTACGTAAAGGAACTAGGCATCCATATTTACACAGCGGAAGAATTCTGATATTATATATTCAACAATACGTATCTGCTCGGTGAGGATTTTATCCGTCAGGAGGTCATTGACTTTTTTAGAGTTGAGCTTCATATGCCGGAATTAGCAGATAAAATTGTAAAATTCTACGGATCAAGTGCTGACATGGGTGCAGTTTTGGTAATGATCATGCGTGAAATTGGTTACTATGAAGAAAACCAGATTCAGCAGTTTCAAAACCGTCTTGACCGTATGAACCGTCAGAGCCTTTTGGAGCGCAGCAAGGAAAGAGGAGATCTTTTGCTTGATAAAGGGCGCTTTGAATGTGCGGTTCAGATCTACAGCCAGACACTGCAGATGCCAAGAGATCTTCGGCAGAAGCCTCAATTTTATGGTCAAATTCTGCAGCATATGGGTGTGGCCTATCTTCGCATGGGATATGCGGATGAGGCGATGGAATGTCTGGAAGCTGCTTATGCAGAATTAAAGCGAGAAGAGATACTAGAGCAAATGTATTATCTGGCGCTTCAGACAGGAAAGCCATTTGCAAAGGAACTTGAATGCGTGGCGAGCAGCCAGATTTCCAGATGGCAGGCCCATTACATGGAGGTTGAAACACGTCTTCAGGAGCAAAGTGAGCAGGAGACTGTTGTGCGCAGTATCGGAGAGGATAATGAAATCAATTTAAAGATTTCACAGGATTATCTGACGCAGCGAAAACGTGCCTATTGCCATATGGTAATGGACGAGTAAGAAAAAAGAGCAAAGAAGTGAGGAGACTTATGAAAGAACTGGACAAAACATATAATCCGTCTGAGATTGAGGGCAGGATTTATGACAAGTGGATGGAGAAAAAATATTTTCACGCAGAGGTAAATCGCGACAAAAAGCCATTTACAATTGTAATGCCACCGCCGAATATTACCGGACAGCTTCATATGGGTCATGCACTGGATAATACCATGCAGGATATTCTGATCCGTTATAAGAGAATGCAGGGCTATGAGGCACTTTGGCAGCCGGGAACTGATCATGCAGCAATTGCTACTGAGGTTAAGGTAATTCAGAACTTAAAGACAAAGGGCATCGAGAAGAAGGATCTGACAAGAGATCAGTTCTTAAAGTATGCATGGGAGTGGAAAGATGAGTACGGCGGACGTATCGTGCGCCAGTTAAAGAAGTTAGGTTCCTCTGCTGATTGGGACAGAGAGCGCTTTACAATGGATGAGGGCTGCTCTGAGGCTGTTAAGGAGGTATTTATCCGTCTGTACGAAAAAGGCTATATTTATAAGGGAAGCCGCATCATCAACTGGTGTCCTGTTTGTAAGACATCTATTTCAGATGCCGAGGTTGAGCATGTAGAACAGGAAGGTCATTTTTGGCATATCAAGTATCCGATCGTAGGTGAGGAAGGTCGTTTTGTAGAGATTGCAACGACACGTCCGGAGACTATGCTTGGTGATACTGCAGTTGCCGTAAATCCAGATGATGAGCGCTATAAGGATATTGTAGGCAAGATGCTTCTGCTTCCAATTGTTAATAAGGAGATTCCGGTAATCGCAGATCCTTACGTTGATAAGGAGTTTGGAACTGGCTGTGTAAAGATTACACCGGCACACGATCCGAATGACTTTGAGGTTGGAAAGCGTCATAATCTTCCAGAGATCAATGTCATGAATGATGACGGAACCATCAATGCAAATGGCGGCAAGTATGAGGGAATGGACCGCTATGAAGCAAGAAAGGCTATCGTAGCAGAACTTGAGAGCATGGGTCTTTTAGTAAAGGTTGTTCCTCATGTTCATGCAGTTGGAACACATGACCGCTGTAAGACAACTGTAGAGCCGCTTGTAAAGCAGCAGTGGTTTGTAAAGATGGATGAGATGGCAAAGCCGGCAATCGCAGCATTAAAGGAAGGCCGTCTTAAGTTTGTTCCAGAAAATTATGGAAAGACATATTTGCACTGGCTGGAGGGAATCCGTGACTGGTGTATTTCAAGACAGCTTTGGTGGGGACACAGAATCCCGGCTTATTATTGTGATGAGTGCGGTGAGATGGTTGTATCAAAGGATGCACCGACATGCTGCCCGAAGTGCGGATGTACACATATGACACAGGATCCAGATACACTTGATACCTGGTTCTCCTCTGCATTATGGCCATTCTCTACACTTGGCTGGCCGAAGAAGACACCAGAGTACGAATATTTCTATCCGACAGACGTTCTTGTAACAGGATATGACATCATTTTCTTCTGGGTTATCCGTATGGTATTCTCAGGTATCGAGCAGACAGGAAAGGAACCATTCCATACTGTATTGATTCATGGTCTTGTAAGAGACTCACACGGCCGCAAGATGAGTAAATCACTTGGAAACGGAAT
>SKEL01003551.1_pt1 | contig 10144 bp, 7 predicted proteins | sample 4826741 | NCBI WGS metagenome assembly SKEL01 (sample SAMN11008810, study PRJNA524170) | human gut metagenome | biome: Human fecal sample; material: Feces; isolation source: fecal sample from pouch patient p33 | host: Homo sapiens | place: Israel: Tel-Aviv | collected 2016-03-22
GATAAATTACGGAATGCTCTTGACGTAGTAGATAAGATCATTGCCGGGGGAACGCTTGACCGCAGAGATATTGAACTTCTCATAGAAAAAATTGTGGTGGATGAGGATGGAATGCCGGAAATTACTTTAAAGTATGGACTATCCAATCTGATTCATTATAGTCCTGCCGATGAAATGAACCGCAGAGAAAATACGATAATTGCTATCGTAATGAAGCTGATTGCTGAGGATGAGCGTGGCTACACATCTGCCAAGTATCTGTCTGAGCACATCACAGATCTTGGATTCCAAAAGACAAAACAGAGTATTCTGCCCTATATTGAACTGGCGAAAAGTCTTGGGATTCTGGAACCCACAGAGAACTCGTTGAAGCCGTACAGAATCGTAAAATCAAAAGAAGAAATTACGGTGCTTGTCAAAGACTATCTGCCGGATACGTCAGATATCTCAGCAGAAACCACCGCAAAACAACTATCGGATGAATATTTACATTGTAATAGAGGCGACAGGCGGCATGCCTGAAATGGTATTCGAATATATCTTAAAGCAGAATCACATTGACCCAGCCTCTGATCTTACAATTGACCAGAACATTGATTTCGGTTCTACAGCTGCAGCCTTTGCTGAAGAAAAAGCAGACTATGACTTCACGGTAGAATTTGAACCAGGCGCAACCAACCTTGAAAAACAAGAAAAAGGATATGTTGTAGCTTCTCTTGGAACTGACAGCGGATATGTCCCATACACTGCATTCTCTGCAAAGAAAAGTTACATCTCCCAACATCCGGAAATCATTCAGGGATTTACCAATGCTTTGCAAAAAGGTATGAATTATGTAGCATCTCACACCCCGGAAGAAATTGCTCAGGTAATTGCGCCTCAGTTCAAAGAGACGACATCGGATACCATTACAACCATCGTATCCCGTTACTATGAACAGGACACATGGAAGAAGGATCTAATCTTCCGTCAGGAAAGTTTTGATCTTCTTCAGGATATTTTAGAAGATGCCGGAGAACTAAGAAAACGTGCTCCGTATAAGAATCTTGTAACGACAATTTATGCCGAAAAATCCGCAAAAGCAGTCAAAGATACAACGCTTTCACATTAACAATAAAAAATAATGTTGCAAACATTTCTTTGGTTTGCAACATTATTTTTTGACTCTGTCTTCTCCTATACCATCGCTGTATCCAAATGCTCTTTCACATAACCACTGACTTTATCTCTCGGCATCTCCATCACCACCGCCAGTTCCCCATACAGGAACTTTTCAGCACTGGACATATATCTCTCATCGATATTAATCGTCTTTTTCCCTGCCTGGATTCTTTCTTTATTTCTCCCATAAGATGTCTTGATCAATGAAACCCATTCTCTGCACTGATTGTGTAATAACGCATTTTTGTACATTGCTTCCCGCTGCTTTTCATTCGTCACACCGATTGTATCAATCTCCGACATCTCTTTGATCAGATTCTCTGCTTCTTCTTTTGTAATTAACTGTCTGATCTGCTCCCTCTTGTTGTCAACCGGTGTATATACCGTTCCGGCTGCATCATATACCGGTTTTAACGTATAATACTCTTTATCCGAACTGCCCATATCAATCTTTCCAATATTTACCACTTCACAGACGCCCTCCTTATAATGCGCCACATAATCTCCTATTCTGAACATTTCTGCCTCCTGTTCTTAACACTTCTCTCATGGTAACTTCTGCAGACGTATGACAACGCTAAAAGGGCGCACAATCCGAAGTTATATCGAACTGCACGCCAACTTTTCTGGTATCGTATTATGAAATTTGTAAACGCGCTGACATAAACTCTTGATATAGCTATTATAACATAACTCTTGATATCAGTGTCAACCAACGTGAAATTTTTTATGCATTTCTTCTTTAAATTCTTTTCTTTTGAACATGATAAGTCCAATCATCAGCAGAAAACTACAGCCGATACAGATGACAGACGGAGTTCTGTAGCGGATCACCCCTGTCATGAGCAGTACGAACGGCAGTATCATCGAATATACCGACGCCATTACATAATATATCATATACTCTCTTGGTGATAATGACCGTATTCGGGATATGATCAGCATTACAATCTGGATCAATAGGCAGATATCCGGGATTCCGATATTTACCGACCATCCCCTCCATCCGGTTCCCAGATCCCATAACACGCAGATGCCGGACATGATCAGAAGCTGCCACGCCGCATTCTTCAACAGGTTAAAGCGCTTCACATACCCAACTGCCATCGTCAACCACATCGTTGCACAGCCGGACGCTACATATACCGACCAGTGTACCCCAGGGGATATGATGATATCGGTCATCATACTGAGCACAATTGCTGCAATACAGCAGAATGTAAATATCTGCAACACTTTCTTCCCTTCGTAATTTGCTTTTGCATCCTCCGGAAAATCCGCTTCTGTAACCGTAACCTGTACGCCGAGTTCTGTCAGTATCCGGTAAAAATTCCGCTGGATATTCGTACTGTCATATCTTGATGTAAAACTGAGTGAAAGTGTATCCTTAAAAGAACAGATACATAATTCTGTCCGGTTCGTACTGGTATACACTCCGAATTTTTCAATATAGTCCGCATAATCTTCCGGCATCTTTACTACACTCATATTAGAAAGCACAGCCGTCACTTCCTGCTCTGCCATCTTAGCTCCTGCACGGATACACCGGTTCTTAAGTTCCAGAGGTGCCCACTTTAAAATTTTATGCTTTTCTATTGCGATCAATTCATTCATCCGACCTGCCATATGTTCCTTAGACAGATTCTCCCGAAAATATATCTTAACTGCTTCCAGTACATCTTCAAACGAATCTTTTTCTTCTCCAAACTGATATCCCGGTTCTATATAACCAAAGAAATTCAGCATCGAATCGGATGGAAATATCTTTCTTAAATTCACCGGAACCATCAGTATGACCGGCTTTTTTTCCTGTATCCGGCTCATTTCCTCATGAATTGCACATATGAATGCCGTCGTTAAAAGCACCGACATGGATACTCCCTTTTCCCTGCTGATGCCCAAAAGTTCTTTTACCGGCACAGTCGCCTCATTGACTTGCAGTTCTTCGTATCCCTTTCCGTTCTTTTTAATCTGAAATGCCTTGATCTTCTTCTTTTTCTTTCTTGGAAAATCCGGATCGTAATAACGGCTGAAGCTGTCATCCTCCTGATCCTTTACCGTCAGATACTGATCTGATAATTCAACCGGTTCAAGTTCATCCTTATGAACCAGATGCAGATAATTCTTCACCAGTTCCCGCAAGAATTCCGTCGCGCCAGTTCCATCAGTCAGTGCATGAAATACTTCAAAATTAATCCGTTTTTTATAATAGGTCACTTCGAACAGAAGCGTCTTTTTATCCCGTACATACAGACTGCTGCATGGTTCTTTATATTCTTTTCTTACTATCGGTCTTAATTCGCTTTTCTCCAGATAGTGCCAGAACAAGCCTTTTCTCATGACCGACAGGAATACCGGATATTTCTCAATTGTCTGATCCAGTGCCTCCTGCAGGACATTTTCTTCCACTTCTTCCTTCAGTTCACAATAGAACCGGAATACTCTGGTATCTTTCGGACTGCTGGCAGCAGAAAATAACTTTGCTGCATTATCCAGACTTCTCCAGTAAGCACGTTTTTGTTCAAACACTGCTTTTCCCCCTTCTCTCTCCCGCTGCTATTCACCATCCGCCGGATTGACATTCTTTTCGCTTTCCTTCTGTCCATAGCTGTCAAGAAAGCGGTTAATAATCGCGAAGCTCTCCTGCACATGGTAATATTTTACCCCCAGTGCAAAAAATCCGTGAAGTGCATCCTGAATCCGGTGAATCTCCACCTGATTTCCAGCTTCTTTCAGACGCCTTCCATACTCTTCCCCTTCATCTCTGAGCGGATCACATTCTGCTGTTAAGATCAATGTATCCGGCTGGTTACTGTAATCCGTTTCCATCAGAGGTGCAAGATATTTACTCCTCTTATCTTCTTCTGCCGAAGCATAAAAATTAATATAATCCCTCATCTTTCCAGCTGTCAGAAGATACTCTGTTCCATAGCGTCTGACTGACAGATATGGGGAATTCTCACTGTAATCATTATTCACTGCCGGATAGATCAGAATCTGTCTCTTTGGCAGAAATTCTCCCTGATCTCTTGCCATCAGTGAAACAGCTGCTGCCAGATTCCCACCTGCGCTGTCCCCGATCAAAGTGATCTTGTCCGGATCTGTATTCAAAATGAACCGGTTTGTAAACATAGCCTTTGCCGCCATATAACAGTCATAGAAACCTGTCGGAAATGGATATTCCGGTGCCAGCCTGTACTCTACCGATACAACAATATGATTTGTTGCCGATGCCAGACGGGCACAGATTCTCTCATAATTGTCAATACTTTCCGTTACCCATCCGCCTCCGTGAAAGAACAACAATGCCGGGAGATCATCTTCCATCTTCTCTCCCGGAAGGAATATCCTCACCGGAATCTGATGATCACCGTTATAAATCTTATAATCAATCGTCTTATAAAAGATTTTCATTGGATCGATTGCCTTTAAATTTGCCAGGTGCCTCGAGGCTTCTACTTCAATGCCGTCAAAAGACAGAGCTTTCAATACTCTTCTCATGGATTTATTAATCGCCATACTACTTCCTTTACCTGTAACTTTTCTTTCTGATTTTCCTTATCTGATATATCCTTCTTCATACGCTTTTGCCTTATTAAATGCATATAATTCTGCAAATGTCGCCTCCCTGTACGGATTTACATAGAATATCCCAACGATTCCACAGGTAATTGCAGACAGTAATATCCATCCGATAAATGACAGATCCAGAATAAATGTCTCCATCTTCTGCCCGTCCATCATACGCTTACTGATCTGAAATGCTTCTTTTCTGTCCATTCCCGGATTCTCTGCAAGAATGTAAGGAATCATCAGGTATTCATAATGCTTCACGATTCCTGGAATCACCAGCAGTAATGTCCATAAGGATGTAAAAAGTTCTCTTAAGAACATGGTCAGTACAATATTCACATAATGTCCGGAACGGAATGCATCAAACATGGTTCCGACTGTTGGATTCTCTGTCTTATTGAGAACAAAGAACCTTTTTCCGCCTACTTCCAGAAGACTTCCCACAAATATCTCCAGTGCCAGAATTATGAGAGTCACTATAATTGCTGTCATTGTAATCGCCAATCCGGCAAACAGATATCCAAATCCATCTGTTCCATACAAACTGTTCTGCGAAGCACTGCCTCCGGCTCTTCCTCCATTCACACCACTTAATCCTGTGATAATTCCCATGATCACGGCTACAGCGACACATGACCAGTAATTCTTTTTAAATGCAATCCTGCCATTTGTTTTCAGTCTGTCTCTTGTCCAACTCATATCATATCCTCCTTGTCTATTCTTTTGTTATGTCTGCATTCTGAATCTTTTCATTCAGATCATTCAGATATACCCAACGTTCCATCTTTTCATCCAGTTCATTCCCTGCCTCTTCTTTTTCATCCATGAGTTCCCGTAATTTCACTGAATTAGTCGCATTAGCTGCAATCTGTGCATCCAGCGTCTCGAGCTTTTCTTCAAGCTTTGCAATATCATCGTCGATGGTCTCAAACTCCCGCTGCTCTTTATACGTGAACTTAAGTTTCGGTTTTCTCTGCTTCCATGTATCTTTGGAAGAACTTTCCCCTTTCGTTGATTGTCCTTCTGTTGCGGCGGCATGTCCTTTCAATGACATCTCCGTATCCAGACCTTCCAGTTCTTTTCGAATCAGATAATCAGAATATCCTCCCTCAAACTGGCGTACCTTCCCGTCTCCTTCAAAAGAAAAAATACGGTTCACGATACGATCAAGGAAATACCTGTCATGGGATACTGTTATGATAATTCCGTCAAAGTGATCCAGATAATCCTCCAGAATAGTCAGTGTCTGGATATCCAGATCATTCGTCGGCTCATCCAGGATCAGCACATTCGGCGCACTCATCAGCACACGCATCAGATACAATCTCCGCTTTTCTCCTCCGGAAAGCTTCTCAATCTTCGACCACTGCATGGCCCCGTCAAACAAAAAGCGCTCCAGCATCTGTGATGCCGTGATCTTTCCGTCAGATGTAGTGACATATTCCCCTACTTCTTTCACATAGTCGATCACTTTCATGGACGCATCCATATATTCGTTCTCCTGCGAAAAATATCCGATCCGGATGGTCTGCCCGATTTCTATTGTTCCACTGTCTGGCCTCACGATCCCATTGATGATCTTAAGAAGTGTTGTCTTGCCACAGCCGTTCGGACCGATAATTCCAATGCGGTCATTTTTCAGGAATATATAGCTGTAATCACTGATCAGCTTTCTGTTATCATAAGATTTGCTGATATTCTCCAGCTCGATCGTCTTATTTCCCATACGGGATGCTACGGAATCCAGTACCACTCTCTTTTCTTCCTGAATATCCTTGATCTCCTGCATCGCTTTGATCCGGTCAATATGTGCTTTCTGCTTCGTGCTTCTGGCTCTTGCACCTCTTCCCAGCCATTCCAGCTCCGTACGGAGAAGACTCTTTCTCTTTCTTTCTGTCGCCAGTGCCATGTCCTGACGCTCTGCTTTCAATTTAACAAATTCGGAGTAATTTCCCGGATAACTGTATAGCTTTCCCTGATCCACTTCCACGATTCTTGTTGCCACACGATCCAGAAAGTAACGGTCATGCGTAACCATCAGTATTGCCCCTCTAAAGCCGATCAGATATTCCTCCAGCCACTCTGACATTGCATTGTCCAGGTGGTTCGTCGGCTCATCTAAGATCAGTATGTCAGCCGGTGTCAGCAATGCATTGACCAGTGCAATCCTCTTCTTCTGTCCGCCGGACATATGCTCTACTTTTTCATCATAATCATAGAACCCCAGCTGATTCAGCATAGATCTGGCATCTGCCTCGATCGTCCACTGGTTCAGTTCATTTACATTATCTGCAATTGCTGCGCGAAGAACTGTCGTTCCTTCTTCAAATTCCGGTGTCTGCGGAAGATAGCAGATCTTCACCTGCTTTCCCATACTGATCTTCCCTTCATCATATGGTTCGATTCCTGCAGTCACTTTTAACAGCGTAGACTTTCCCATCCCATTGATTCCGATCACACCGATCTTCTCATTTTCATTGATACTGAATGCAACATCAATTCAGAAGAACACGGTCTGTATAAGCCTTTGTAATATGTTCCATCGTAAGTAAATTCATACGTTTGTTCTCCTTCATGTATCTTTCGGATACTTTTATAAGTCAGAAAAGAGACCGGAAACACCGATCCCTTTTCGTTCTCCACTTTCTATTATATTTTACAGAAAGATATATTTCAATATGAATAATACCGCAAGTACATACATTAATGCGCTGATCTTCTTTTCTTTTGCCTTTCCAGTCATCAGATTCAGGATCACGTAAGAAATCACTCCCATAGAGATACCTTCTGAGATGCTGTAGAAAAATGGCATAGCCAGGATACAGATGTAGCATGGCAGTGCTTCTGAAAAATTATCAAAATTAATGTGCGTCACATTTGTCAACATATAGAATCCCACTACGATCAAAGCCGGTGCTGTTGCAAACGATGGAATTGCAAGGAAGATTGGTGACAGGAACAACGACAACCCGAATAAAATGGCTGTTGTTGCGGAAGTCAGCCCGGTTCTTCCTCCTTCAGATACGCCTGATGCACTTTCCACGAACGTGGTAGTCGTTGTTGTTCCAAGAACTGCTCCGACGGTTGTTGCAACCGCATCAGCCATCAGTGCCCCTTTGATATTCGGAAGATGTCCTTCTTCATCTAACATACCTGCCTTGGTAGATACACCGATCAATGTTCCGATCGTATCAAACATATCAACAAATAAAAATGCAAAGATAACGACGATGAAATTCAGGGAAAATACTCCGCTAAAATCAAGTTTACCAAATACCGGCATGATACTAGGGATTGAAAATCCACTGCTAAAGTCCGGAAGCAGACTGTAGAATCCAATCTCCGGATTCGGCACATAGATACCTGCCATCTGGCAGATACTTCCTAAAATCCATGTGAGCAGGATTCCCCATAAAATATTTCCCTTTACATTCTTAATTACCAGAATTCCTGTAATTCCCACACCGATCAATGCAAGAAGAACCGTGATTCCCACGTTATTCATGGATGCTTCCACACCTTTTGCACTGTTGTACCCATCAATTGAGAATAACTCCAAAAGCGTAGAACCTCCCACTACGATATTTGCATTCTGAAGTCCGATAAATGCGATGAACAATCCGATGCCGACACTGACTGCAGACTTCAGATTTTTCGGGATTGCATTGAAGATTGCCTCACGGATATTTGTAAGCGAAAGTACGATAAATACGATACCTTCTACAAAGACGGCTGTCAGTGCAACTTCCCACTTATACCCCATTCCGAGAACAACGGTATATGCAAAGTACGCATTCAATCCCATTCCCGGCGCCAGTGCAAACGGATAATTGGCAAAGAATGCCATCAGAAACGTACCGATCATTGCCGCCAGTGCTGTGGATGTAAAGATCGCACCGGAATCCATCCCTGTCGCAGACAGGATACTCGGATTGACCGCAAGGATGTACGCCATGGTCATGAACGTAGTGATACCTGCCATAACCTCGGTCCTGACATCCGTCCCGTTCTCACGGAGCTTAAATAATTTTTCCAACATGTTACTCTTTTCCTCCTTATACTCTCAACAACAAGATATTAACTATAACTTACTGTATTTCCCTTATTTTTTTTCTCAAAGCAAGTACCTGGTTCGGTGCTACAGACAACTCATCGATCCCCATCTGGATAAACTTCTCAGTCAGACTAAGATCAGCCGCCAGATCACCGCATAATGCGATTTTCTTTCCTTCCAGGTGGATATTATTGGCAATAATACGGATCATCTTAAGAAGCGCCGGATGATGTGTATTATAAAAGCGCTCCAGTCTGCTGTTTGTTCTGTCCATTCCGAGTGTCAGCTGTGTCAGGTCATTCGTTCCGATACTGAAGAAATCTGCTTCTCTTGCCAGCTCTCCACTGATCATAACCGCTGCAGGCGTCTCGATCATAACACCGATCTTAATCTCTTCATTGAACGGAATCTTCTCGTCTTTCAGTTCATTCTTTATCTTTTCCAGAATCAGTTTCGCCTGTTTTACTTCTTCCACATCCGTGATCATCGGAAACATGACCGACATATTTCCATATGCGGATGCACGTAAAATTGCACGGAGCTGTGTCTTAAATATCTCATCTTTATCCAGCGATACACGGATTCCCCTATAGCCGATCTCCGGATTTCTATCTTCTCCGAGCTCTAAACATTCTGCCTGCTTTTCGCCTCCTAGATCTGCGGTACGGATTACGACCTTTTTGGTGCCCATTGCCTCTGCTGCCAGACGGTATACCTGGAACTGCTGTTCTTCTGTCGGCAGCTTTGTCCCATTTTCGATATACAGGAATTCGCTGCGGAATAATCCGATTCCTCCGGCATCACTTCTCAGTACATTTTCTATATCTTCCCTGGTTCCGATATTTGCACAGACGTCAATCTTCTGTCCACTCTGTGTAATATTCTCTTTTCCCTTCAGACGTTCCAGATTCTGTACCTGGGTATGATTCTCATCCTGCTTCTGCTTCATCTTGGAAATCGTCGTATAATCCGGCTCAATATATATTTTTCCCTCAAAACCGTCGATAATAATGGTCTTGCCTTCGTATTCTTTTTTCAGGGATTCTCCCAGTCCGATCACCGATGGTATTCCTTTTGTTCTTGCAAGCACTGCCGTATGAGAATTAATTGTTCCGTATCTGGTAACAAACCCAAGAATCTTGCTCTTATCAAGCTTTACTGCCTCACTTGGATATAATTCACCGGCTGCCAGTATAAACGGTTCATCTGTCAGCATCTTATCTTTCCATGCCCTTGCAAGAATCCGAAGTACCCTTGTCGACACATCTTTAATATCTGCTTCGTGTCCCTGTACATAACTTTTATTACTTTTTGCCGCACTTGCCAGTACATTTTCCACCGCATTTTTTACAGCAT
>SKEL01003553.1_pt1 | contig 10138 bp, 7 predicted proteins | sample 4826741 | NCBI WGS metagenome assembly SKEL01 (sample SAMN11008810, study PRJNA524170) | human gut metagenome | biome: Human fecal sample; material: Feces; isolation source: fecal sample from pouch patient p33 | host: Homo sapiens | place: Israel: Tel-Aviv | collected 2016-03-22
GTTAATTTGGTGCTACCGGTGCAACTGGTGCAGACGGTAAGAACGCTGAAGCAGATGTTAAAGACAACGGCGACGGTACTCACACAGTAACAATCAAAGATGGTAACGGTAATACCACAACGACTATCATTAAAGATGGTGCAACTGGTGCGAAAGGTGATACTGGTGCAGACGGTAAGAACGCTGAAGCAGACGTTAAAGATAACGGCGACGGTACTCATACTGTAACTATCAAAGATGGTAACGGTAATACCACAACAACTATCATTAAAGATGGTGCAACCGGTGCTAAAGGTGATAAAGGTGATACTGGTGCAACAGGTGCAGATGGTAAGAACGCTGAAGCAGATGTTAAAGACAACGGCGACGGTACTCACACAGTAACTATCAAAGATGGTAACGGTAATACCACAACGACTATCGTTAAAGATGGTGCAACCGGTGCTAAAGGTGATAAAGGTGATAAAGGTGATAAAGGTGAAGACGGTACCAGCATCACAGGTGAAGTTGTAGATAACGGTGACGGTACTCACACTATTACTATTACTGATTTAGGTACAGGATCAGTGACCACTACTATCGTTAAAGATGGTAAAGATGGTGCAACTGGTGCGACCGGTGCAACTGGTGCTGATGGTAAGAACGCTGAAGCTGATGTGAAAGACAACGGCGACGGTACTCATACTGTAACCATTAAAGATGGTAACGGTAATACCACAACTACTATCGTTAAAGATGGTAAAAACGGTAAAGATGGTGTGATGACTTGGGATATTAAATCTACAGGTAACACAACTGAAGGCTCAGCAGATACAGCGAAAACTATTAAGCATACTAACACCGTTGATATGGCCGCAGGTAAAAACTTAACTGTTAACCAAACCAACAACAGTGATGGTGCGAAAGTTGAATTTGCCTTAAACAGCACTGTAACCAACTTAGATAAAGTTGTTGTTAATGGTAAAGATGGTGTAGACGGTAAAGATGGTGTAACCATTACAGCACCTGTTGAAGCTAAAGATGGTAAAGATGGTTCAGACGGCAAAGTTGGAATCAGTGGTAAAGACGGCAAAGATGCAGTTTCTATCTCTGGTAAAGACGGCGTAGGTCAAATCGGCTTAACCGGACCGAAAGGTAAAGACGGTAAAGACGGTGCATCTATCAACATCACAACAGACAACGGTAAACAAACACTTGTAAACCGTGAAGTTGGTGCTGATGGTAAACCAGGTGAAACTACCCAACGTATCATTTACGTACCAACAGACAAAGATGGTAACCCTCTCAAAGATGAGAACGGTAAAACAATCAAACGTGAAGTTGCAACCATGGATGATGGCTTAATCTTCGGTGGTAACACTGGAGAAGCACACAAAGCAGCACTTGGTACACAAGTGAATGTTAAAGGTGCAGATGCTAATACTGATTGGAACAAGTTTGATGCTGGTCAAAACATTATGACTAAAGTTGATACTGCTACGAAGACTATTACAGTTGGATTAGCGAAAGACTTGAACGTTGATAATGTAGATGTTAAAAACAATGTAACTGCTAAAGGTACAATCTCAGCACCAACATTCAAAGCTGGTGACACCACAATTAACAATGGTGTAGTGACTAACTTAACACATCATATTGATAACCCAACAACTGTTGTGGATGACAAAGTGTTAAATATCACTGATGAGAAGAAAAAAGAAGCTGCAACAGTTCGTGATGTATTGAACTCAGGCTGGAACTTACAAGCAAATGGTAAACCGGTTGATGCTGTAACACACGGCAACAACGTGAACTTTGCAAGTGATAAAGGTACTGTGACAGTTAAAGCGAACTCAGATGGTAAAACATCTGTTGTGAACCTTGATGTTAACGTTGATAACGATACCATCACTGTGAATAATAAAGGCCAATTAGTCGCTAATGGTGCAACCAACTTTAATGTTGCAACTAAAGATGGCGGTAACAAAGTGGCTAAGAAAGGCGGTAGCTCAACAGCGAAAATTACTAGCGGTAAAACAATTACTTATACTGCAGGTAAAAACATCGCAATTGAGCAAAATGGTGGTGAAATCCTTGTTTCAACAACAAATGATGTAGACCATAACAGCGTAACCACAAATAACTTAACTGTTAACAAAGGTGGTAACATTGATATGGGTGGTAACCAAATTCACAACGTGAAAGCGGGTACTAAAGATACTGATGCGGTTAACGTATCTCAATTGAAACAATCAATTGGTGACGTACATAAACGTATCAATAAAGTGGGCAAAGAAGCTCGCGGCGGTATCGCAGGTGCTAACGCAGCAGCAGGTTTACCACAAGTTTACATCCCAGGTAAATCAATGGTTGCCGCTTCTGCAGGTACTTTCAAAGGTGAAAGCGCTGTAGCAGTAGGTTACTCACGCTCAAGCGACAATGGTAAAGTTATCTTCAAACTTCAAGGTAACGCGAATACCCAAGGCGACGTAGGTGGCTCTGTGGGTGTAGGTTACCAATGGTAATTAACTTTCCATTAAGATAGATAAAAACCCAGCTTCGGCTGGGTTTTTTATTTGTATCAAATTAAGGATGAAATGGGATAGAATGAGCACATAATAATATTTCTAAAAAATAGTTTTTGTGATTAATTAGACAAGCTTAAGGATATGTAACCCAAATGACCACTTCAGAAAAAATCAATATTGCGTTTGCGATTGATGCAAAATATACCCCGCATTTGGAAGCGTTGATAAAGTCAATTTGTTACTATAATAAGAATGTAAACTTTTATGTTTTGCATAATGATATTCCAGAAGAATGGTTTGAAGGGATTCAATGTAAATTAGAGAAAATGGGAAATAATCTATTTTCTATTCATATTTCTGACGATATTTTTAAAGACTATAAGACGTTGGAACATATTTCTTCGTCGAGTAGCTATTATCGTCTTTTGATCCCAAAATTGATTAATCAAGCACGTGTCTTGTATTTAGATGCAGATATTATAGTGAATGGCTCATTATCTGATTTTTATTATAGTGATCTTAATGGTGCTCCTGTAGGCGTTGTGAAAGATTATGGAATGGGTGAAAACTTTCCATTTCCTTATTTAGATGCATCCGTTTCCAAAAAATATTTCAATAGCGGCGTTCTACTGATTGATTGTGTTACATGGCGCAATGAAGGTTTAGTCGATACCTTATTACAAACTGTTGAAGAGTATGGTGATCAAGTGTTATACGGTGATCAGTGTATTTTGAATATTGTTTTACGAGAACAGGCGAAATATTATAGTTTCACTGAAAATGCACAGGTGCAATATATTGAGGCAATTAAAAATCGGCATAATATTAAATCAATTAACCTTGATGCAACCCCAACAATCATTCACTATGCTGCAAAGCATAAACCTTGGGATAACCAGAACCAAACATTATTTGAACGTGAAAAATATTGGTTTTTCCGCCATCTAGATTGGTCTTATCTTATTATGCGACCGAATAAGATTTTATAGTGTGATCTTAATTCTTAATAACTAGCGCAATTTCTCAGCAAGCTCTAGGATAAGCTTTGCGAGTATAGGTAGTGGATCGTTATTTATGAGATCTTGATATTTAAGTGCCAATTTCGTGGAACGCAGAGGTTGCTGGCAAGCGATCTGTATTTTTTTCTCATCAGATGCACGATAGTTATAGGCAATTAGGCGGAGCTCATCAAGGGATATGTCCAGATTATGGGCGAGTAAATCACGTAATTGATTTTCCCAAGCGGAATCACGATATCCCTTTTTCTCCATCACCATGGTGATAGATTTTTCCAAGACTTTTTTAATTTGCTGAATTGTTGAGCGAATAGGGTAGTGCCCCAACCATAAATCATTTGTTTCAATGAATTCTGCATTGAATCGATTAATGAACCAATAATAGAATTGTTGGTTATTTGAACCAATAAATACGATACTTTGAACTTCTTTGCCTTCTTTATCTCGTACGGAATGGCTACCTATAGTCAATGTACAGGTTTCAGCAATCGCTCGTGGAATAATGACTTTTGGGGTGAGAATTTCTTCTTTCCGTTGGTCGGTAAAATGAAAAATAAAATCAGGGTCATATTCGGTGGAATGCGGTAGATAGCCTCGCCAGGTGTACATGCCTACACGGTCTTGAGGAATAAGAGTAAGAAAAGAATTCAATTTCTCACGGGAATGACAATAAATAAATTCATCAGCATCAAGTGGAAAAATATAATCAATGTTAGCATCATTATTGAGAATATGCTGCATCATATGATTTAATACGCGTTCAGGAGCAAATTCAAGTTCATTGTAATGATAGATATGAATTGGTAATCCCTCTTGTTTTAGATGTATGAGAATTTCACGCGTATTATCACTGCTATTGTGGTCAACAATATGAAGTTCATCCAATAAGGTTAAATTGTGTCGAATAAAAGTTTCAATAACATCACTTTCATTACGCACCATGCTTAAGCCAACTCGTTTTTTACTCATCTCTTATTTACCTTATATTGAACGCCTAATATTTTTAAAGATGCTCTTTTGCTAACTTCAAATTGTCTAGTAATAGTTTTCTGTTTGGTTCTGGTACGGCTGGATTAAATAATAATTCGATGCAAAGATCATGGCAAAGCTGATAATTACCCACCGAATTCGCACTCATCGCCAGTTCTTCTTTAGCTTTCCATCCGTAAACAGAGTGATCCACAAAAAGAATATCTTTTTTACTTAGAGGAATGTTTGCCGCTACAGTTGCATAAATATAAGCCAGTCTGGCTTTATTGTTGTGGCGTAGTAGGCGCGCTAAATGATAAAGACTTTCCGCACGTTGTGGGCGATATTCATAAGTGGATAGCAATAAATTTTGTATCTCATTGAGTGAAGCATTTAATTCGATTTTTAATAAAGCGATTTGAAGGAATGAATAATAGACTTCTTCAGACCATCCACCGAGATTAGCTCGAATTGCATACCATTCAATGGCTTTTTCATACATATCTGCATCACGATAAGATTGTGCGGTATAAAACGCATAGCGATCTTTAAGATCTTCATCTTCAGGTGAATAGAAGGCTTTTTCTAACACTTGAGCATCTTGGAAATATTTTTGTGGGTTGTTGCTACGTGCCCCAAAACGACCACTAATGACATAGTAATCGCCGAATATTTTTTGCTCAGTGATAGTCGTTTTACGTTGTTCAATGAATTCATGTAATACGCCACGCCAATAGAATGAACCATCATTACGAAACATGAGTACTCGGAAGTAAACATTTGAACCTGTAATGCTATTTGCCATGCGCAGATAATAACGATCGCAAGTCAGTTCTTCAGGCAACACAAATTCCCCTTCAAAACGATCATCGGCATCAAAGATTAATACATAATCTGTTTTTCCTTGTGCATGTTGTAACGCACAGTTACGGTTATGGGCAAAGTTAACCCATTCATCGTGGTGAATTTCGCCTTGAATGCCTTTTTCATCAAAGAATTGTTTGATAATGTCTGCGGTATTGTCATTGGATCCTGTATCACTAATGACATAATAATCTAATGGAACATGAGAAATAATGTTCTCTAATGTATCTCGGATGATAGCGGATTCATTTTTAACAATCATATTTAAACAGATTGTTTTTTTATCAGTTCTTTGCGTCATTTTTATACGTTTCGGGAAATACTTGTGAAGTTGTAAATTTATTTTTTATGGTAGGGCATTATAGCGAAAATACATTTTGCTTGCTGAAAATTATGCGAAAAATGACCGCACTTTTTCCTCGCATATAGACAATTCCAATCACATCAATTTATAGCTTTCTCGTTCAGTTTTAGGCACAATAGAGTAAAATTCCAATGAGTAAAAAAGGATAATGAAAATGACTAAACATTATGATTATATTGCTATCGGTGGCGGTTCAGGCGGGATTGCTTCAATTAACCGTGCGGCAAGCTATGGTAAAAAATGTGCAATTATTGAAGCAAAACATCTCGGTGGCACTTGTGTGAACGTAGGTTGTGTACCGAAAAAAGTGATGTTCTATGGTGCACAAATTGCAGAAGCGATTAATAGCTATGCACCAGCTTATGGTTTTGATGTAGAAGTGAAAAAGTTTGATTACGCGAAATTAGTTGAAAGTCGTCAAGCTTACATCAGTCGTATTCATACGTCTTACAATAATGTGTTAGCGAAAAATAATGTGGATGTTCTAAATGGTTTTGCACGTTTTAAAGATGCGAAAACGATTGAAGTGAGCTATGCAGATGGTTCAACAGAATTAGTGACAGCCGATCATATCTTAATTGCTACAGGTGGCCGCCCAAGTATTCCTGCAGTAAAAGGTGCAGAATACGGAATTGATTCAAATGGTGTATTTGCTTTAAATGAATTACCAAAACGTGTCGCAGTAGTAGGTGCGGGTTATATTGCAGTTGAATTAGCGGGTGTTTTAAATAGCTTAGGTAGCGAAACACATTTATTTGTGCGCCAACATGCCCCATTGCGTAATCAAGATCCATTAATTGTGGAAACCTTGGTTGAAGTGTTAGCACAAGATGGTATCCAATTACATACCAAAGCGTTGCCAGAAGAAGTGGTTAAAAATGCGGATGGTTCGCTTACCTTGAAATTACAAGATGGCCGAGAAACTACAGTGGATACGTTAATTTGGGCGATTGGTCGTGAACCTGCTACTGATGTGATTAATCTTGAAGTAACAGGTGTGAAAACGAATTCACGCGGACAAATTATTGTTGATAAATACCAAAATACAAACGTGCCTGGCATTTATGCTGTAGGTGATATTATCGAAGGTGGTATTGAATTAACACCAGTTGCCGTGGCAGCAGGTCGTCGTTTATCTGAGCGTTTATTCAATAACAAACCGAATGAGCATTTAGATTACAACCTTGTGCCAACGGTTGTGTTTAGCCATCCACCAATTGGTACGGTGGGTTTAACTGAACCGCAAGCGATTGAGCAATATGGCGAAGAAAATGTGAAAGTGTATAAATCCTCTTTCACCGCAATGTACACCGCGGTTACTGAACATCGTCAACCTTGCCGAATGAAATTAGTGTGTGTCGGCAAAGAAGAAAAAATCGTAGGCTTACACGGCATTGGTTTTGGTGTGGATGAAATGATTCAAGGTTTTGCGGTGGCAATCAAAATGGGTGCAACTAAAGCAGACTTTGATAATACAGTCGCTATTCATCCAACAGGTTCAGAAGAATTTGTGACAATGCGTTAATTACAGATAAATAAAGTGCGGTCAAAATCTCTGATGTTTTTGACCGCACTTTTTATTGTGATTTGTTATTAGGCTGCTGCACGATTGCCTAATGTACCATCATCTTCCATTTCTTTAGCCACACCGACGACCTCAGCAATTTTGTCTCCTTCTTTAAAGAATACAAAACCACCATGTTCCATTTTGACCCAAGGTTCATCTTTGGTGAGAGGGAACGTCGTAATGATGGTGACTTTGTCGCCATCTTTTGCGTAATCATTAAAATCGATGACACCATCATCATCAATGCGGTGCGCTTTACCAAAAGGGGCTTTACGTGTTAAGTAATGCAAATTGGTTGAGCAGTGGACAATCATCCATTCTCCGTTTGAAAGAATGAAGTTGAAGGTGCCTTTTTGTGAGAGCTCTTTGGTAATGTCTTGGATAGCTTCAAAAATTTCCATTTCAGACGGTTTACGACGGAAACGATTTTTCAAATATTCAGCCATATAACAAAATGCCGTTTCTGAATCAGTTGAGCCAATAGGCTGGCAGAAACTCTCAGACATATCCGGTAAGTCTTTTAAATTACCGTTGTGAGCAAACACCCAGTTTTGTCCCCAAATTTCACGAATAAAAGGATGGGTGTTTTCAATGGTCACACCGCCTTGCGTTGCTTTACGAATGTGAGCAATCACATTGAGCGATTTAATTTTGTATTGTTTTACACAATCCGCAATAGGGGATTGTGATGCTGCGTGGTTATCGCGAAAAATACGCACACCACGACCTTCAAAAAAAGCGATACCGAAGCCATCTGAATGGCAGTCGGTAAGACCAGCACGACGACGGAAACCTTCAAAAGAAAAGACAATATCCGTCGGTGTATTACAGTTCATTCCGAGTAATTGGCACATAAATTCCTACAACTTATTTTTATATTTTTATAACCTTATAATGTGTGCTGATTTAACACCATAATGCGTTGAAATTCAAGATGGATAACAAAGGATTTTTAGAAGAAAATGTTACATAAAATAACCTGAAAATCTTTCTGATCTGAAGGCTAGGGATGAGCACTTTATTAAGTCAATAAAAAAGGCGTGTTTATCACGCCTTTTGCTATATTTTTTAAGATTATGCTTTAATTTCGGAGCGGCTTTTTAAGAAAAAGAGTGCGACTGTTGAGATCAACATCACAAAGCCAACGCCAACATATAAACTCTGTTTGTCCCAACCCATATCTAATAATTGGCCGGCAATCGTTGGAGCAAGAATTGCACCAATACGACCGATACCAATCGACCAGCCCACACCGGTGCTACGAATATCGGCATCATAAGTAAGTGGGTTTAAGGTATAAAGACCGCTGATACAGCCATTCATGAGTGCACCAACTAAAATACCGAATACCATCGCAATCCATAAAACGGATGAGGATAAGATAAAGGTAATGATTGCTGCAGAAGATAAGACAGTGAATAAAATTAACACGCCTCGTGCTGTCCAACGGCTAGCCAGTAAGCCATAGATTAAGGCGCCACAAGTGCCCCCTAATGAAATCATCATTCCGACGCTCACACTTTGTTCTGTTGTCATGCCCGCTTCTTTTAATAAGGCTGGAGTCCATGAGCTGATAAAATAGAAGCTGAACATGATTGCAAAGAAAGCCGTCCAAATTAACAGGGTAGAATGTAAGTATTTTTCGCTGAATAATTGGCTAATAGGTAATTTACTTTTAACTTTTTCTACTTTTGCAGGAAGTTTCCAATCACCGGCTAAACCAATTTTTTTTGCGATTAAATTTAACCGCACTTCTGCATTTTTAGGTTGTTTGGAAGTGAGGAAATCAATGGATTCCGGTAACCAAATAAATAACACCACTAAAAGTAAACCGGTTAAGATAGCACCTGCTAGGAACACAGAACGCCAGCCATATTCACCTTGCAACATCACGGCGAACATACCGCCTAATACCGCACCGATACCAAATCCTGCTGCATAGACACTGATCGCAAAACTGCGCCATTTACGAGAAGAATATTCACTGGTGATCACGTTTGTACCCACTAAAATACCGCCGACACCAAGCCCGGTGATAACTCGCCAGAAACCGAGCCATTGATATTGTGAGATAAATGCTGAACCTAACATCCCAATAGCGGAGAGTGATACTGCCATTAATAACAATGGACGACGACCAATTTTATCCGCAAGTGGAGCAAGGAAAAGTGAGCCGGCAGTCATACCAAACAAGCCGGCACTTAATAAATAACCCAACTCAATCCCCGTGAGTCCAAATTCGCCACGAATGGCTGTTGCAGTAAAGGCCAGGGCTAATACATCAAAGCCATCAAGTAAATTCATGATGGCAGCCATCACCACAATCATCCATTGATAAGCCCCCATTGGGCTTTGTTCTATTTTGGCTCTAAGAGAAAGGGTTTCAGTCATTTTATTTCCTTAAGTTAAGCAAACTGGCGAGAGCTTGCGAGAGATTGAAGTTTACGCAAAATCATGCTGAGTACCACGCCATAAGCGGGAACAAACAAGACAATGCCGACAAATAATTTAAATAAGTAATCGACAAATCCAAGGCTAAACCAATGTTCCGCCATAAATGGATCGCTACTTTGATAGAATGCTACGCCAAAGAACATGAAAGTGTCGGCAAGAGAGCCAAATGTCATGGAGCTGCTCGGGGCAATCCACCACGTTTTTAGTTGGCGTAGGTGGTTGAATACTAACACATCTAATAATTGTCCGAAAACATAAGCACAGAAGCTGGCGAACGCAATACGGAAAACAAACATATTAAATTCACTTAATGCACTTAAGCCTTGATATTGTCCATTAGAGAAAACAACTGAAACAATATAACTCACGATAAGTGCTGGAATCATTACGATAAAGA
>SKEL01003552.1_pt1 | contig 10137 bp, 10 predicted proteins | sample 4826741 | NCBI WGS metagenome assembly SKEL01 (sample SAMN11008810, study PRJNA524170) | human gut metagenome | biome: Human fecal sample; material: Feces; isolation source: fecal sample from pouch patient p33 | host: Homo sapiens | place: Israel: Tel-Aviv | collected 2016-03-22
CGGATGCTCGCGTCATAGCTAGGTATAATAGGAAATTCTCGTTGAAAGCCTTCGGCAAAGCACCTTCAGCAAGGGTAATACCTGCATCGGCTAACTCTTGGCGTTCCTTATCCTTAATAAGGCCTTCATCACCCATGCTTTGTGGGAATACGCCTTGATTGAGGCCCATGACGAATACCTTAGGCCACCATTGGCTATAACCACGTTCGATGGTGGTAATCACCACATGATCTAAGGACGGAGGAATCATAGAATAATTTACATCGCTCAAGCCCTCTTCGAGGAGCAACATCATCTCATCCAGTGTCAACACTTCGTCCTTCATGACCATAGAGATTTCGTCTATGAAAGAAATAACCGCATTGTACATCTGTTCATGGCTGGCTTTAGACTCTTGATCCCCCACCGTTTCAGCGTCTTTTGCCCATTCATAGAGACGCTCGGGCACTTGTAAGGTTTCTAAGAGACCATACAGCTGTGCACCCCACTCAGCGCCCGTATGTCCTTCGCTATGAGCGGCAAAGTCAAACCATGGGGATAAAATCTCCATAATAGTTTGTCGAGCTTTATTAACACGTGCTCTACGCGGTGCATCAACGTGACCTTCTTCATCTTGCCCCTCATGAAAGCCCCGTAAATACGGCCAGCTTTCACGTTCCCATTTATAATGGTCGATACCAAACTCGAGTACATAGTTTTCTAATTCATCTACGGCCTCACGGGTAAGGGGCATCAAGTCTGTTTTGAGCAATAAGAACATGCTGTCTCGACTGTAGCTATAGCGCACGATATCAAAGAGCGCCGTCAACAACTCGCCTAATGGATGGTTTTTCATAGGCCGCTGACGGTCGATAAAATGCGGAATGCCATACCGACTGAAGACCTTTTCTAAGGTATCTCCGTACGTTTCCGACTCGCGAAGCATGATGCATACATCGCGGTAACGTGCCTCTGGAGAGGACTCTACGTAGGCTAAAATACGGCGTGCTACTGCATCAGCTTCCCGTTCGCGGTTGTAACCACGAATGAGCGGAACAGTAGTGTCAGTAGAATTTTGCTTACTAGGGCTAGTAAAGTAATTCGCTTCTAATTCTTGAACGATTTGAGGACCCCGTTTACCATCAAATCCAACCCAGTTAATGCTAGAACCATAACGAGCCAGTAAGGTATCGTATATTTCTAAAGGACGACTAAAGAGATGTTCCCCTCGACGTGCTAGGTTCAATGCCTTCGGAGCCATTGGCAAGTCGATGGTAATAACCGCTTCTTTCGCCAAATCAAACAAGGTATAGATCAACTCGTAGTGAGTAGGCGTAAACCAATGAAAGCCATCGATAAAGACGTGACTATTTTCCATCAGTGGCGATTGAGGCAAAGCCTCCACGATTTCCATGATAGGATCTATGTCGCGCTCACCATGACGACTGATTTCCTCTTCATAGGCGGCCATACAAATGGCAAGTTCCTGCAATTTCTTTTGTAATACTTTATTTTTAACAGACTCTGCCCCACGTTCAAGGTCATTAGGACCGACGCGGAATGCGCGAAACTCAGAAAAGAGCTGTTGCAATACAGAAGAAAACTCAGGACGTTTAGTAGCCTGTTCTAATAGGCCCAGCTCCTTTTGTTTCCGTTTCATTACAAGGCGCAACAACATAGACCGGCCAAAGCTAGATAAGCTTGATTGACCGGCTCCTTTAGAGCCTATGGATTGATATACTTGGTAACCCAAACGACCAAAACCTACGACGCGAACCGTAGTAAAACCTTTTTCAGGCATAAATTCTGCCAGCTCTCGCTCTACCCGATACGTAGCTGGCTCAGGAACGAGTAAGATTATAGGTTCCCCTGGACAATCGGTCATGACTTGACGTATCCGTTCATATACGGCACGTGTCTTGCCTGATCCTGCTCGTCCATAATAGACGCTAATACTCATGAGACCTCCCTAGTGAAACTTTCACCATCTCAATTTATATAATTTATATAATTCGCAAATTTCATCTTATTTATATATTTTTTGTTCTTAGGTATAGCCTAAAACTATTTTTTTCGATATAATATATTACTATACGTAAGTATTATTATATAGTAATATGATATTCTGTGCTTAATTCTGGGGTAAATTTAAGCTAATTGTACAATATTTGACTCATCTGATTATATTTGTTTATAATTAAGAAAAAAATTTATATTTTATTTACAATTAACAGAATTTCATATATAATACATGTTAGTATTTGTGTTATTTGTAAAATCATGTATTTAGGAGTGAACTATTATGAACAAAAAACATTTAGCAGCTGCTTTCGCAGTATTTGCAGCTACAACTATGTCTTTCTCTGCTTTCGCAGCATCTGTTGATGCTAATGCACGTGCTTACGAACGCGCTGCAGCTGAGCAATATACTTACGCAGCACCTCAAGCGGCTACACCAGCGTACCAATCTGGTTATGTAACAAGCGCACCACGCCCTGGTTACAAACCATTACCAGCGGTACCTTACACAGCAGGTGACATGGCTCAACAAATGCCTGTATCTAAAGAATTAGGCGATCCAATCTTCGTAGCACCTGAAACAACAGCTGTAGGTCTTCAAATCATGGACCCTATCGCTACTAACAGCCAACCTGTATACCAAGAAACTGTAACTTCTGTAACAGCTAATGGTAACGGCAGTGCATATGTTTCCCGTTATAAAACTAACCAATTAAACGCATTCGACTTGTTGTTGAACGGCAAATCTTACACTTACGACTTGCCTGCATACACTAACGGCTACCAAGTGAAAACTGCTAGCTCCTACAACCGTGCTGGCGATGGCGTTGCAAATGTATTCTCTACAAACGTAATCACTGAAGCAGTTGTAAACAACAACTCCTTGCGTATCACTGTTAACATGACTCAACCAACAGCTGTAGCAGCTGCTAAATTGCGTTCCATGCAACAAACTGGTCAAGTAGCAGGAGGTGAAGTAGCTGCATTGTTCGCTTACAATGAAAGCTATGATGGTGTAAAACAAGCTGCTCAATATGACGTATTCAACAACGGCAACCGTTACATCGTTGTTAAATCTGGTGCTGTAACTGTTCCAAACGGTGCACAACACCCTTACGCAACTGCATTGTTCGCAGTAACTGACGACACTGTAGCAGCTGTAACAGTATCTGGCAACACTGCTGATGCTTACGATTTAGTTAAAGGTACTGCATACGCAATTGCACAATCTGCTCGCGTATCTAACGCACGTACTCGCTAATTCTAACTATAATTCGTTACGAATTAACTATAACGTGAAGTCTATAAACCTTCACACCTGAAGACTATATAAATCACCAAAGCCCCGAATGAGATATCTCATTCGGGGCTTTTTTATGCATCTTACCAATTGAATTCTTTTTATGCATCTTACCAATTGAATTCTTAGATTTATTTTTTTACGATAATCTTGTAAATACTTCTAACGCTTTATAAGCCATCAAACGATAGCCTCTTGCATTAGGATGTACTTCACCGGCAAAGACAATTTGGCCGATTTGATCTGCTTCGTATAATGATGTATAAAAGTCTATAACCTTCAAATCATGCTCTGCAGCATAGGCTTTCAGTTGTTCATTGACCTCTCTCACCACAATGTCGAGTCCATCCATATCACTATCGATTTGTGTTTCTAAACCAATAATAACCTTCCCCTTTGTGCTCGCTAGTTCAATAGCTTTCACCAAGGTCTTGAACACATATGTACTATCTCGACCTTGTAATATATCATTAGTACCACACATTAAGAAGATATGACGCGTGGAATCAACTACAGCGGTAGGTAGCCATTTTTCAATGTTATAAATCATGCCCTGAACGGAGCATCCGTCTTCACCATAATTTGTAAAATGTACACCCTCTATAGATGCATCACAAATTTCAACCCAACCTTGGCCATAAGGCACATCATAACCGCGGGTAATGCTATCGCCAAAACAGATAATTTCCATATCTAAACCTCCTGTACTATGCATTAATCATATAACAAAATGACAATTATATACAATATACATACTATGGATTTTTATATGCATTTTTTATAGAATTACATGTTTGACTATGGTATACTAATTCCACATAAGAGAGGTCAAAGATGAGAAAACTATATCCCTTTTTAATACTAGCATTAGCAACATTACAATCAGCTAGTGCAATTTCACAATATGAATTAGAGAACAAGCCTACTCAATACCAAGTTGCTTATAATAGCCCTTCGGAGACTGTGTATATCGACTTAAGTACACTTAGCCTAGCACAGTCAGGTCCTACATATAGTACGCTTCACGCCCGTACAATTAGTCTATATAAAAAGCAGAATATTATCGCTGATTATTCAACTAATTATACATACCATCGTGGTAACACATCTAAAGATATTTACCTCATGGATTGGCATGTAGCACCGGCAAAATTCTACCAAGTAAATGGCGCACCTATAGGAACTACTAACAATCAGCGTTCTGTTCTATCTACAGGTGCTCACGTCGCTACAAAGGGTTCTCCTATAGCTGAAATAGGGCAATTTATTTTACATAATGCATTGGAATTAGAGCGTATTACCTATACATCTAAGAACCCATACGTACCACCTCGTCCATATAAACCATTGAGTACACCGGCTCCAACAGAAGGTAGGCCATTATTTGGAGTTCAACCACCAGAAGGTGTCTATAAACCGCTAAACCAATTAGAATCTCCTTATACATCTAATCAACCACGGTTATATCCTTCTAAATTAGGTATGTATGGACCCGTTCCAGCACCTCCACAAGGACCTCGACCTAGTGATTGGATTCTCGACATTCAAAATCAGGACATGCCAGATCCAAATACACCTATGAGTGATTGGAGACCGCAACCTGATTATCATGCACCGCAAAAACCATAATCAAAAAATATAGTTACTCGTAACGTATAAAAAGAGACTGAACTGTCCCCTATTTTGAACTGCACCTCCAAAAATTGTGTCCAATTTTTGGGGTGCAGTTCATTAGGAGATCTAATTCAGTCTCTTTTGTTTCATATTTTGTTTGTTTCCATACAATCAGAGGAACCTATTGTATGATGCTTTCACATTATTTAAGACGTACAAAGAACAATGCAATAGCACCGATAACTGGTGCAATGGCAAGGGTCATCAATGCAGATTGATAACTGCCTGTAGCTGTTAACATGCTACCTAATATCATAGGTGCCAACATAACGCCGATCTGATTAAACAAGTTTACAAAGCCTGCAGTTGTACCGCGTAAATGAGGTGCTGCAGATTGAATTACGAGAGCATTTGTTAAAGCACTATGCATGAAAGCACCAATACCAAGAATTGGACCTGTTATAAAGAGCATATCTGGATTTGTGGTGCTCGCAAAGAGGATCAATGCTGGTGCAAATAAGAACATAACAAGCGCCACCAAATGGTTCTTCTTAATCGGTAATATATCGGACAAAATACCGATAGTCGGTTTCGCAATAAGCGCGGCTAAACCAAAGGCAGACATTACATGGCCTGCATAGATGGCATTAACGCCGAGCTGTTTAACCATGTACAAGTTTGACCATTGTGCCACGGCCCAAGTAGCACCGGTAGCAAAGAAGCCTGCAAAGGCAAGACAACAAATGTTGCGATTCTTCAAAACATGTAACAAGTTTTCCTTTAAAGAAGTCTTTTCCCCTATATGAGCAGATGCAGCACTCACCTCTGCTTCTCGTTGAGCTAAAATCTCAGCACTTGGCTTACGAACCGTAAAGTAGCTAAGAATGAAAACAAGGATTGGTAATACCGCTGTTAAAAGAAATGCATTTTGCCAACCATAATTAGTTGCCACATATGGTGCATAAAGGTTTACAGTGGTCAATCCAAGGGATGTGCAGGACATGAAGATACCCACGGCTGCACCACGTTGATTAGGCCCAAAGTAATCCCCAATAGCACTTAAACAAGATGCTTGTACCGGACCAGATACAATACCTAATAAGAAACGTAATACCCATCCATAGGTGTAATTATCTATAGTACTCATCAATGCCGTAATAACTGCCATGGCAAGTAAGCTTACCAAAATGGTGTAACGATAACCAATGCGATCCGCTAAGATACCACCTGGTAGAACCATGATGGCATAGCCCATATAAAAGGCGGATAAATAAGCCGTACCCATTTGAGGCGTAAAACTCAAGGCCTCATTAACGATAGGCATCAAGGATGCCCAAGATAAACGCATAACAAAGCTAATCAAAAATGTTAGCCACACGCTGACAAGAATTAAAATCTGAGTTCGTGAGAAACTAAGTCGATTCATACGAGCTCCTTTCTACAGAATAAAAACATATAAAGTAATCATACTATAAATAGAAAGAATTTTTCAAATACAAAGCATGACGGATAACATAAAAAAGAACCCTCTACCGATTAGATAAAGGGTTCCCTATAGTACTATACAAGGCACGGGCTCCAATTGCCTTACCAAGTATATTAATAAATCAAAAGAAACGAGCCACAGGAGAATAAATTCTCTTGTGGCTCTATTTCGCATTGGTTGCTTTCTCCGTCTTCTTTGGTCCGGTTAAATCCTTTTTAGTTTTGTTTAAGTCGTTTGTACGAAGAATAATCCACCAGATAGATCTCGATTTATAAAAATATATCCGATGTTCTCAGTTAGATAAAAAATTTCATTTACTTCTTCAGGTAGATCCATTCCTAAGATTTGACCTATGAAAATATATTTTTCTAGAAAATCATCACTCTCTTGCTGTAAATATTCAGGTTGTCCTCCTAGAAAACTCATTTCATCTAAATTCTCAATAGGATTAATTGGATAAAATTTATCTAGGTTAAACTTGAACTGATTTTTATCTCCGATGATAACTCTTGTGTATCCTTGAATAGCATCGTCAATTTCAGTAATACAGTCAAGAAAATAATCTTCTTTATCATAATAAGAAAAAACGTAAATTGCTTTATCTTTATATTCCTTATCCTGAAAATCTGTTTTAAATTGAGGTGCAATAGTTAATAGATTTTCAATTGGTATAAAAGCAACCAATGCTAACTCATGACCATCTGGCGCTATCACTTTATTTGAATAGTCTAAATCTAGCCCAACTAATATATTATTTATATTGGGTTTGCTATCTAAAAAGTTAAAATTAACGTATCCATTTTTTTCCATTTAAATTCTCCTAAAAATTTAAGGGCATTTCTTACCTACTTTTTTCAATTTTCTAAGAAATTTCTTGGCTTCTTTTCTTAATCCGCCTCCAGAAGTTTTGGGTTTGTAACGATAATCCGCTAAATCTTATTAATTAATTGATATTTATCAATATTTTTAATTCGCCTGGTAGTTTGGCACCATTTCTATATGCCTTTTTAGCCCAAAATATGGCTTTTTCTTTATTGCCTTGTGTGAAAAATAAATCGGCTAAATTGGATTGGGCAATTGGATGTCCATTTTTTGCCGCTATCTCTAGCCATTTAAATTCCGAATCTTGATCTAAAGATACAAACATATGGTATTGATATAATTTGAATGCTGAGTTTTTATCTCCATTAGTGGCGTTCTTTTCGAGAATTTGAATTTTTTCATCTGAAAGCCAATAAGTACTACCTGTTGATATAAAGTTAGTCATTTTAAATTTCTTTCCGGATGTTGTTTACATGATATTAAAGAGTTTATCTTGCGAGCGATCAGCCTTCATTCCCATCGGTGTTAATTTCCCGATACTTGGAAAGTATTCGGTTTATTGGCAACTTTTAAGAGGTTGCCGGGGGAATCGTAGTAGTAACTTGTGCTGTTGTAGGTTTTCAGGCGGTTATCTTGAACGGTAGGGATAACGAGTTATTTAATCAAATTTATTTTCAAATCGCATAAAAAAACATCCTTTATACATATTCAATAAAAGAATATTATCATTATTTTCAATAATATATATTTTTTCATATAGAAAATTTGGAAAATCAGCCAATACATCTGTAACTGCACTATCTATTGCTTCATACTCATCATCTGTCAGTGGTGAATCAATATATACATAAAGAGTAAATAATTCTTCGGTCATATCAGATGCAATAAGTCTGACTTTGTTACAAATTGCCCCAAGAAAAGCCATTTGCATACTTAAAATAATTTCTTGTTTTCTCATAATTAATTTCTCAAATAAAATATGGAATTTATGTTATATCAGGCAATGCGGGAACAATATGGACTCCTTTTTTGGATGAATGAATTATTCCCCATTCAGTCGGAGTCTCATCTCCTGTATCCTTATCAACACAACTTCCAATAAATCCTGAGGATTTGCAGTTAGAATGCTCCGACCAGGGATAAAGTTATTATGATCCGCAATATGTTTACCCTTTTTTCCCATATGAATGACTGTTGAAATAGATAGCCCCAATGGGTTACCCCACCCCGCATCAGGCTCATAATACCTGAAGAAGTTGTTATGCAGTCCAGTTACACGGTCGGCATACTGGTTTTGCAGACGGAAGGGCTGGTATACGCTATCCGTTACCTTAGTTTCCTCTTTCAGATGCCCTCAGGCGGTGTATTCGCCGTACCACAACAGATTGCCGTCCTTATCGGTCATTGCTCTTGGGATGCCGATTTGGTCGCAGTGGAAGTAGTGGGTTTGTTGGCGGTTTTCACCGTCTTCGGTTGTCCAATCGCGGACTTGGGCCAAGAGGGGTAGCCGTCGGAATCGGTGTAGATATAGGTATATCTGCCGTCCCAAACGAATCCGGTTTCCTCTTCGAGGTCGTCTAAAAAACAGAAACCGCGTGCATGCCACATACCCCCTACGTCAGAATTGAAGATTTTGTGTGGGCTACGGCTTGTTACAAGGACTAATTATTGCATAATTTGTTGTTTTAGTTTTTGGTCAAAAGAATTTTCCAGGAAAATCAAATCATGCTTGCTAAACAATCCATTATCATTTTCTAATACTTTTTTATCAAACAATAAAATATTCTGTATTAAAGGATCATTTAGTGGTAATTCATTCTTATTTATAATAAAAATAGCGGTTAATGCTTTAAAACGAAAAGCCTCTGGATAAAGTGCTAAATATTTTAAAACTTCTTTGCTACCGGAATGGAAGGCCATAATGATTGGAATATGATCTTGCTGCAAATGCTTTAATACATCTGGATAGATGTTTTTTGCATCATTCTCAGATTCAGGTAATTTAATGGTATCTCCATAAGGAAATGATGTAATAGGGGGAGCTTTAAAAAAATGCGCCTGCGAGATAGATGGTTGTACAAATACTAAATCATATGGATTTGACGACTTATCATAAGGAGGAACATTTTGGGAGAAAAAATTTCCCATTTCAGAATTGTATGCATATAGGTGAAGTATGACCCCCTCGAAAGTACGAGAATTGCTAAAGGATATTTCACCATAAACATATTTTCCTTTTTTAAATTTAATCCTATCTTTTAGAAAATTAGCATCAGGAATATTCAAATTATTTTTTAAATATTCAATAAGCCCTTGAATAAATTCTTTACTTTTCATAATTATCGTCCTTAAAATCAATCTTTGAATACTAAAGTCATAAAGCGAGCAACGCCTTTGGATGAACCCACATCCGTTTGCTTATCCTTATTTTTTGTTGAAACCATATATGCAGCCCCGTCTCACGGTCAGCGTACTGGTTTTAAAGACGAAAGCAGGTTTGCGGTTGAGGCGTACGTCAAGAAACTATTTAAATTCTTCTAATAATTGTTTTCTTAATTCCGCAAATTCATCCGATAAATTATTTTTAAGTTCAGTATAAATTTCATCATCGATTTTACTTTGAGTGAATAGTGTCTTTTCAATATAAGGGATAACTTTTTTAGAACTAATTGAAATTAAAAATGCAATAATTTCATTGTAAATATAAGATTTTTCATTAAGTTGGCTTAGTTTATCTATTAGTAAATTTTCAATTGATTCTGATTTATAATGTTTTCCTTTTAATCCATACAATATCCATGAGATAATTTTGTGATGCTTGCTGTTTAAATTTTTTATAAGATATTCTTTTATATAATTTCTTTTTGGGAAATATGCAGAACTAAATGCAATAGAAATAACTATAGAATATCTATTT
>SKEL01003556.1_pt1 | contig 10130 bp, 10 predicted proteins | sample 4826741 | NCBI WGS metagenome assembly SKEL01 (sample SAMN11008810, study PRJNA524170) | human gut metagenome | biome: Human fecal sample; material: Feces; isolation source: fecal sample from pouch patient p33 | host: Homo sapiens | place: Israel: Tel-Aviv | collected 2016-03-22
CTTTGGAGCAAAAACAATATGATATTTACATCTCCATTTACTATGTGATAAGCTTTTTACGTCATTCATTGACATTGAACCTCCTATGTTGAAATGTTGTGGTTGCCAGACCAACTTCATTCTATCATTAGGAGGTTCTTTCCTTTTCTCTAAGAATTTTTACCAACCCCCAGTTTAACTGGGGGTTTAGTCATGCCTATTCGGCGTACAATATAATAACCCTCTTTACAGAAAATGTAAAGAGGGTTATTTAGTAAAATTCAATAACAACTTTATTCGTTAATAGAATTTAATTCAACGCTATTTATAGATGGTTTAAATACAGTCATATATAAAGTATAGATATTAATAAATGGAATAAATATGGCTATTAACCAATAAGCGCTAAGACCCGTATCATGTAATCGTCTAACAGTACAACTAATATTAGCTAACATATACCATAACAAAAAAATCCAATAGATAACTAAACTAGCCACAATAGCTGTATCTATATTAAAAAAATTTTCATAGAAATAAAACAAAATAGGGTTGAGCGCATATGTTATAATCTGGAACATAAATACACCCCAGTATAACTCTTGTCTTTTTGCTCTAGTTCGATAATCAAACAACTTGTTAATAAACATAGTCCTAAAGGAATCTATGGAATGAGATAAACCAATTCTATCCCAATAATCTTCTCGCTTTTTATCACCACTAGAACTATATAACGGTTCATAGCTGATAATGTATTCTCACTCTTCTGCTTTCCATTTGGCATACCATAACGATTAGATTTTTGATTGGAAGGCACAAATATTAGTAATAAGAGTACTATATACTCGTAGAAAAGATAAATGTAAAAGTCTACAGTCATTCTAAGATCTATATCAGTAAGGTTTTGATTATATCCCCAATAGCCTAGAAGTAATATATTAAAAATTAAAATAATATACTGTAAATATCGACCAAGAGCACTACCACTATAATCATTTAAACGCCGTTTAACTAATTCTGATAAAGCAAACGTACCTAATAAATTAATAATAATTGTCATGATAAGAAATGTTGGTTTATCAATCTCGTAATTAGAGGTTAATATTATATTATCAAAATACGCCTGAAAGGTTTCATTAAAGTTAAATTTTAGGGAATCAATAATTCCAAGAAAGTTTATTACATTACAAGTATAGACTTCTAAGAGAAGAAATAATACCCCTATAAGGTATGAAAATCTTGTTAGCCTTTGATTAAGAAAAAGATTCTTAATATTAGACTTTAATAATAGCCATTCATCAAAAAAGTTAAAGTTAATCATTAAAGCTCCGTATTTCATATATCTAAAAAATATTAATAACAGTACTAACTAGTACCATAACATATTATACAAGTTTTAGCATATATCTTAGTTTAATAGAGTATCCATATCCCCACACAACTCGTAAGTAACGCCACAAGAACTGGTACAGCTGTGCGTTTAAGCAAATCTACGGATTTAATATGTGCCACGCCTGCTACGCCGACCATTACAGGACTAATAGGGCTTAGGAATAGGCCTAGGCTTGCACCGTTTTGCATACCAAGCATAGTAGTAATCGGATCAAGGCCTAGATGGGCTACGATATTAGGTACTAGTGGAACCAAAGTAAATAATGGCGCTACATTGCTACCTGTCACCATGCTAAGGCCTAACATACCGCCCCCTAGCACAGAGGTAAGTCCCATGGAGTTAAGAGATAATGTTTGAAGTGCCCCAAGCAAGGATTCAATAAGACCTAAACTCACTAGTCCTTGTGCAAAGATTTGTCCCCCTATAATAAGTGTCACTGCATAAGAAAACTGATTCCCCATGCCTTCAAAGAAAATAGTTGTACTTTTAAGAACTGTACGCAGATTACGATGACGAATTAGTTCAGCAAACAAGGCAATACCAAAGGCAAGCATCATAGCCAAAGTTACGTTCATTTTCACCCCAGATAAGCCATATTGACTAAATCCCAAAATAAAACACAATGGCAATAATGGGAATATCATATACGGCTTAGGCCCTATTGGCGCCTCTGGAATACTTTCACAAGCATCTATAGCCTTAGGTTCCTCCACTCGGTCACGATATTTCTGCCAGAAAAAGTGTGCTATAGCCGTCACAATGGCGACTAAGAAATAAAGACGCAACTGGTAGCCTACAAAATAGTTTGGCACGGGCATATTCAAGGTCTTTGCAATGAGTAAGGTAGATACTGCACCTGGCCCCACATCCATGAGATGCCCCGTAGCAATAACCGCTGCCGCCCCTACAGGGCTTACACCTAATCGAAGTAACACAGGATACATAGTGACCATCATAAGAAGTGCAAGGCTCAATGGATTAGGTACACAAATGGATAATCCCATATTGAGTAGAAACATAAGGGCCAGTACAATATATGGGCGATTTAGACGATATAAAGGACGTATAAATGTATGTGCCAATCTCGTCCCTGCCCCAATATGCTCCATATATTTTGCATAACCAGCACAGGTCATAATCATGAGGCCTAAATTTACTATATTCTCGGACGTAGTAATTCGCACAATATCCATGGCATCAAATACCAAGACACCTGTAGATTGAGACTCAACGAGTATAGCATCAATCCAATTTGCTTCATAAGCAATAAACATCATGAGAATCCCCATACCAATTAAAACTGGCTGTGGTTGATAGCGCTTCATTAACAATATACCTGTAATAGCAATAATGGTGATACATATAACTATATTCATAAATAAGCACCTCTCAACTAGAGAATATATATTAGACCTATATAAGATGTATACTACACTTGTATTAAACCCATGTTATACCTATATTATACCTATATCATGCACAAAAGATAAATAAAGATACAATGAAAAAGCACCATTATCCTTAAGATAACAGTGCTTTTAAGATGGAAATATCTAATTGATTTTATTATTAAACATACAAACATCTAATCTATTAGACGGATTAGTACGTAAGTTATTACTTATATAATTAAATAGTTTTTATTTATGCTCTTTCAACCATGCAATGGCATATTCTGCATATACGGCTGATGCAGCAGATAGTACCGTATCATCCATATTGAATCGATTATTATGATGATCGTAGGTAGCCTCGATTTCAGGGTTTTGAATCCCAATAAAAGCAAAGCATCCTGGTTTATCTTGTAAATACCATGCAAAATCTTCCCCTGGCATTACTTTACGCATTTTAGAAAGTTTGTCTTTACCTAATGTATCAATAACGACACGTTCCGCCAATTCGCTAGATTCAGGATCATTAATAGTAGGCGGTACTTTTTTTACATATTCTAATGTAGCAGTCGCTCCATAAGCTTCAGCCGTATGTTCTACTACGCGACGTATAGATTCTACATAATACTCTTCTTGGTCAGGATCAAAGAAGCGTATGGTCCCCCCCATTTTAGCTTCACCAGGGATAACATTCCATTCAGATCCAGAGTGAATGTTACCAATAGTGAGTACAAGAGAATCTAAGGCACTAACATTACGAGACACTACGGTTTGCAAGTTCATGACGATGGCACTAGCTACTACAATGGCATCAATCGCTTGATGTGGCTGTGCACCATGGCCTTGTTTGCCTTTTACATTAATAGTAATCTGACTACTTGCAGCCATACGAGGACCTTCTTCTACAGATATGAGTCCTGCTGGTAAGTCAATCCATACATGGCCTCCAAAAATAGCATCTATCTTATCATACCAATCACCAAATTTGATGAAATCTGGTGCACCCGCTCCTGTCTCCTCAGCAGGTTGAAAGGCTAAATATACGTCGCCTTCGATGCGATCTTTCATAGACATTAACATCTTGGCAGCGCCTAACAAAATAGCCATATGACCATCGTGACCACAGGCGTGCATTTTGCCTTCAGTTTCTGATTTATAATCCACTGTATTATGTTCGTGAACAGGCAATGCATCAATATCAGCGCGCAAAGCAATGGCTTTACCAGGTTTATCACCGTGGATGATACCAATCAAGCCGATGCCACGCTCTGTATCTACATGAACCTCTACGCCCATAGATTCTAATTCTTTAGCCAGTGTCTTAGTTGTTTCAAACTCTTCATTGCTCAGCTCTGGATGTTTATGAAAATATCTACGCCACTCTTGAACGTAGCCTTTATATTGTTCGATTAAATCGCGACTATGCATGGTATCGCCTCCTTATAAAATCCCATAATCAAGGGGAATAACAGGGTAAAAGTAAAAGAAAACGACAGGCAGTGCCATGTCGTTTTCTCCATTTCTTATCGGTTGCGCAATACTGCTTGTACCGCTAAGGATACAACAGCTGTTGCAACTGCCACAGCAGCCGTAATTTTTGCTGTTGTGAAAAGTTCTTCTTTTGTAGGTTTTGCTTTTGTAGCAATATCTAATGTTTTTGCTACAGCAGGAACCAATACTTCGTTACGTAAGGATTCTGTATTCATATTTACTCCTCCAATATAGACTGTTTCTTCTAGGGTAACACGAATGAGAACTAAAGTCTATATATTCATCGATTTATTTCAATGGTTATACGGTGACGCAACTATTATAAATAATCATTATGAAAGTTATCCGAAATATTATTTTGCAGCTAACTCTGCAATAGCTTCAGCTACAATAGTAATCGCCTTTTCCAATTGGTCTTGAGGAATATTAAGAGCTGGTAAAAGACGTACTTTATTTTTTGCAGACAAGCATACAACTCCCTTTTCAAGACATTTCGGAATGACTGCTTTTGGATCTACTGTAGTTTCAATACCAAGCATAAGGCCCATGCCGCTCACACCTAGAATACCAGGTTTGTCTGCTAGGGTAGTTTTTACATAGTCTCCTTTTGCTTTTACAGAATCTAAGAATTCTGGTGTTAAACGATTAATGATAGTATTGCCTGCTGCCGCACAGATTGGATTGCCACCAAAGGTTGTAGCATGGGCACCAGCATTTAACACATATTGCATCTTTTCATTGAATAATGTAGCCCCCATAGGAAGGCCACCTGCTAAACCTTTTGCAGTAGATACTACATCTGGCTCAATGCCAAATTGTTGGTATGCATATAAGCTACCAGTACGGCCATTACCTGTTTGCACTTCATCAATGAGTACAAGTTGATCATGTTCATGAGCATATTTAGTTACAGCTTGTACAAATTCTTTATCTAAAGGCATTACACCACCTTCACCTTGAATAGGTTCCATCATGATGGCACAAACAGCTGGATTTGCCAATACTTTTAAAGCCGCATCAATATCGTTGGCTGGCGTATGAATAAAACCTTCTGTAAATGGGAAGAAATGTTGATGGAATACATCTTGGCCTGTAGCAGATAAGGTTGTAATGGTACGGCCATGGAAACTATTAACTAAGGTAACAATGACTTGACGCCCTTCACCGTATTTATCATGACTATATTTACGAGCCGCTTTGATGGCACATTCATTAGATTCCGCACCAGAGTTGGAGAAGAATACCTTCTTCATACCTGTTTTAGCACACAATTGTTTTGCCAATTCAATTTGTGGCAAAGAATAGTACAAATTAGAAATGTGGTTCAATGCATGAGATTGTTTTGTTACCGCCGCTGTCCATTCATCGTCATCGACACCAAAGGCTGTTACGCCAATACCAGATCCAAGATCGATATATTCTTTACCATCTACATCCCATAAAAGAGAACCTTTACCCTTTTCAAAACATACATTGAACCGGCCATACGTATTGGCTATATATTCTTTATCCTGTTGTTCAAAATCAATTGTATTACTCATTATATCCTCCAAGCGTACGGCCTAGCCGTCATCTATCTATATGAAAGGTAACAACTGTCATAGCTGATTACCATCATTATATTTACTATATTACTTTACAAACATTGTGCCAAGACCTTCATTGGTCAATAGTTCGATAAGGATAGCATGGGGAATTTCACCATTTATGATGAATACCTTTTGCGCCCCTGCGTCGATAGCCTCTAAGCAGCAATCCACCTTTGGAATCATGCCACCAGCAATGATACCTTCCGCTTTCAACTGTTCCGCCTCAGCCACGGTAATCTTAGAAATTAAAGATTCCGGATCATGTACATCACGTAGTACACCATCAATATTAGTCATAGCCACCATGGTTTCGGCCTTTAAAGCACCAGCTACTTTCGCTGCTACTGTATCCGCATTAATATTATAAGTCTTACCATCTGCGCCCATACCAATGGACGAGATAACAGGAATATAGCCACGGCTAATGACATCGTGGATGATACTCGTATCAATAGTATCTATAGAACCGACGTAACCAAGTTCTTCGTTTTGTTTGTGAACTTGAATCATATTACCATCTACACCACAAAGACCTATTGCTTTACCGCCAAGATCGGTAAGGTCTGCTACAAGACCTTTATTAACCTTACCGGCTAATACCATTTGTACTACATCCATTGTCGCTTCATCGGTTACACGTAAGCCATTTGCAAAATGGGATTCAATTTGCATAGCATCTAGTGTGCTATTAATAGCTGGACCACCGCCATGGACAAGGACTACTTTCACCCCTACTAACTGAAGTAATAGCAAATCCTTCATAACAGATTTTTTTAATTCTTCATCAATCATAGCATTGCCGCCATATTTAACGACAACGTATTGATCTGTATATTGTTTAATATATGGAACGGCCGCTGTTAAAATATGCGCCCGCATTGCATTTGTTACGTCCTTCATTGTTTCCTCTCTAATCCAATGCTAATCCTGTGTCCTCTGGTAAGCCTAAAGCAATGTTCATACATTGAACGGCAGCACCAGATGCACCTTTGCCTAAATTATCGAAAATAGCATGAACCATAATGCGTTCATCGTTGCCAGTTACATGGATTTTCATGCTATCTGTGTTGCTCAATTGATTAGCATTTAACATGCCTGTATTACTGTTCTCAGTAAATGGTACGACAGTAATGATTGGGCTATCTTTATAAAAGTTTTCCAATGCCTGTTGCACTGTCTCAATGCTTATTGGCTTTTGACATAAACGACTGTGAATACCTACCGTTACTTCCATGCCAGAATAATAATCATCAACGATAGGAATAAAAATAGGTGCTTCACTAAGACCACACACATGCTGTACCTCAGGCAAGTGCTTATGTTGTTGACTAAGACCATATTGACGCGGTGCATAGAGGAAATAATCCTTCGGTTCACTTTCATATTGGCCAATCATCTTTTTACCACCACCGCTATAGCCTGTTAAGGATGTGATAGTGAAAGGATACTCTGTTGGTACAAGACCAGCTTTTACAAGAGGTGCAATACAAGCAATCATCCCACTCGCATGACAACCAGGGTTAGCAATATGTTTTTTAGTAGCGATGGCTGTTTTATAATCCGCACCGAGCTCTGGGAAACCATAGGACCAATCAGCAGCCGTTCTAAATGCAGTCGATGTATCAATTACCTTACATGGTAATTCACCGATAGCGGCTATGATTTCTTTAGATGCAGCATCAGGCAAGCAGAGAAATACAATATCTGCCTCTTTAGCTACCTCTTTAATAGCCTCTACATTTTTACGATCCTCATCAGCTGTAGCTAATAGCTCTATATCTTTTCTATCGGATAACCGTTCATGAATTCTTAAACCTGTCGTGCCTTCATGACCGACAATAAATACTTTATAAGGTGCCATAATAAACCTCATTTCTCACCTATTGGTGACTCACACCTATTTATACAACTCTCAGTTATTACTTTCATCGATTATAAATAGGAAACAAACTATACGATTCATCACCTTCTAGGAAGATGAAATTATTTCAATGGATAGTCACTAAATGTAGCAACCATAACGGCCTTAATCGTATGGAGACGATTTTCGGCTTCTTGGAATGCTAAGGAATTTGGGCCTTCAAATACCTCTTCCGTTACCTCAATACCATTCATGCCGAACCGTTCAAAGATATCTTTACCTACTTGAGTTTCCGTATTGTGGAATGCTGGCAAGCAGTGACAGAATTTTGTATTTGGATTACCTGTTAATGCCATCATTTCAGCGTTAACTTGGAATGGTTTAAACGTATTGATACGTTCTTCCCACATATCGTATGTATCACCCATAGTTACCCATACACCTGTATAGATTACATCTAAGCCTTTAACACCTTCCGCTACGTTATCTGTACATGTGATGGTAGCACCTGTTTCTTTCGCAACTTTCAAACATTCTTCATAGAATGGACCGGCTGGCCAGTATTGTTTAGGTCCAATAAGTCTAAAGTCCATCCCCATTTTAGCGGCACCACTCATTAAGGCATTACACATATTAGATTGACCATGACCCACATAAGCATAGGAGATTTCATTCAATGGTTTATCAATATTTTCTTGAAGCGTCAAAAAATTCGCTAATGTTTGTGTAGGATGATCCATATCGGTAAGACCATTCCAAACAGGTACGCCAGAATAATCAGCTAATGTATCTACATCGGCTTGATCAAAACCTCTAAACTCGATAGCATCATACATAGACCCTAGAACACGAGCTGTATCTTTTAAGGATTCTTTTTTATTCATTTGGGAACCTGTAGGGCCAAGATATGTTGTATGAGCACCTTGGTCCGCAGCACCTACTTCAAAGGCACAACGTGTCCGTGTAGAGTCTTTTTCAAAAATCAACGCAAAGTTTTTACCTACTAATGTTTTGATTTCTTTGCCTGCTTTTTTATCGGCTTTTAATTTTGCAGCCAAGTCCAAGAAGTATTTAATTTCTTCTGGTGTGTATTGAAGCATTGTTTTAAATGATGTATGTTGTAAACTTTTCATGATAACCTCTTATTTCAAACTACTTTTTTTCTTGTAAAAATTCGGCGGCAATGGCAGCCATCATTGTTATACCAGGTTCCAGAATGCTTTCATCAATGGTGAAAGCCTCATTATGTAAGGCCGGATTACCTTCAAATCCAGTACCTAACCAAAGGAAAGCACCTTTTATTTTATGAAGATATGCGGAGAAGTCCTCTGCAGCCATAGACGGGAATTCAGGATGAACCACCGCTTCTTTACCAAGATATTTCTCTACAATAGATGTAGCATAATCAATGGCGTCTGGATTGTTGATAGTAGCACTATGACCACGTTTATAATCTAAGGTACTCTTTGTTTTTAATAACATATCGAGAGCTTGTAAACTTTCACCTAAGCGGCGTTCAATATAATCCCGTTTTGCTGGTTCATAGGTACGACAAGTACCTTCTAGATATACATCGCCACAGCCTACATTATATCGGTCACCACCATTAATAACACCGATGGTACATACTAGATTCTCCATTGGATTTGTTTCACGAGCCACAATAGATTCTACGTTTACAATCCAGTTTGCGGCTGCTACGATGGCATCTACCCCATTGTGAGGTTCCGCACCATGAGTAGCCTTCCCTTTAATGTGTACGAGGAAGTGATCGGATGCAGCCATGAGATTACCTTTTTTAATCCCTACAGTGCCAACGGGTAATTGAGGCCACACGTGAAGACCATATATCTCATCTACGTCATCGAGGATACCGCTATCTACAATACCTTGAGCACCTGGGAATAAAGCCTCTTCTTCCGAAGGTTGAAATACGAGCTTTACAGTGCCGTGCAATTGTTCTTTTATAGACTGTAAAATGGCTGCGGCCCCAAGCAAAATCGCTATGTGGCTATCGTGTCCACAAGCGTGCATAACACCTTTATTTTGGGAGGCAAATGGTAAACCTGTTTCCTCATGAATGGGTAATGCATCTATATCGGCACGCAATGCAATAACAGGACCTGTATGAGCTCCTTCGATCTTGCCGATTACCGCATAATCAGAAATATCATTTACAAAAGGAATCCCTAGTTCGTTGAGAACCTTTTGAATAAATAAAGACGTATTTTGCTCTTCACCAGATAATTCTGGATGACTATGAATATGTCTACGCCATGCTACAACTTGTTCTTTATATTGTGCGGCATATTTCTTAATCAAATCTTGTAATGTATTCATTACTCTATCTCCTTTATACACCATGTGTATATTTTATACATTATTAGTGTATTTTTATAACCTATGTACGTATTATAATACTATCA
>SKEL01003558.1_pt1 | contig 10129 bp, 7 predicted proteins | sample 4826741 | NCBI WGS metagenome assembly SKEL01 (sample SAMN11008810, study PRJNA524170) | human gut metagenome | biome: Human fecal sample; material: Feces; isolation source: fecal sample from pouch patient p33 | host: Homo sapiens | place: Israel: Tel-Aviv | collected 2016-03-22
AGACATTGTAACACCGCCGGACTTCTTGGAGTCATAATCGAAGTAAGCCTGAGCGTACATGTCTGTGTTATCACCGATGATCTTGATGGAGTTCTTGTTAGCACCTACAGTACCATCAGCTCCAAGTCCCCAGAACTTGCAGTTTGTTGTTCCCTCTGGTGTTGTAACAAGTGGTGCGCCTGTCTCAAGAGAAAGGTTTGTAACATCATCAACGATACCGATTGTGAATTTCTCTTTCTCAGTGTTCTCATATACTGCTACGATCTGTGCAGGTGTTGTATCTTTGGAACCAAGTCCGTAACGTCCTGTAAAGATCTTAACATCGCTGAACTTGCTGTCGCGAAGAGCTGCAACAACATCAAGATACAGAGGCTCGCCAAGAGCTCCTGGCTCTTTTGTTCTGTCAAGAACAGAGATCTGCTTAACTGTATCCGGGATTGCATCGATAAGAGCCTGTGCACAGAATGGTCTGTAAAGACGAACTTTAACAACACCGACTTTCTTGCCAGCTGCCATAAGGTAATCGATTGTCTCCTCGATGGTATCGTTTACGGAACCCATAGCTACGATGATGTGCTCAGCGTCAGCAGCTCCGTAGTAGTTGAACAGTTTGTAATCTGTTCCGATCTTCTCGTTAACTTTGTCCATGTACTCCTGAACAACTGCCGGAAGAGCGTCATAATATGGATTACATGCCTCTCTTGCCTGGAAGAAGATATCCGGGTTCTGAGCGGAACCTCTCTGACATGGATGGTTCGGGTTCAGAGCACGGTTACGGAACTCTGCGATTGCGTCCATATCTGCCATATCTTTCAGATCTTCATAGTCCCATGTCTCGATCTTCTGGATCTCATGAGATGTACGGAATCCGTCGAAGAAGTTGATGAACGGAACTTTTCCTTTGATTGCTGCAAGATGAGCAACCGGTGTAAGGTCCATAACCTCCTGTACAGAAGACTCACAAAGCATTGCACATCCAGTCTGACGACAGGCCATAACGTCGGAATGGTCACCGAAAATACAAAGTGCGTGGGAAGCAAGTGCACGGGCAGATACGTTGATAACTCCCGGAAGCTGCTCACCAGCGATCTTGTAAAGGTTCGGGATCATAAGCAGAAGACCCTGGGAAGCTGTGTAGGTTGTAGTCAGGGCACCTGCTGCCAGAGAACCGTGAACGGCACCTGCTGCACCTGCCTCAGACTGCATCTCTGTAACCTGTACTTCCTGTCCAAAGATGTTCTTTCTTCCCTGAGTTGCCCACTCGTCTGTTGCCTCAGCCATTACAGATGAAGGGGTAATCGGGTAAATAGCAGCTACATCAGAAAAAGCATATGATGCATGAGCGGCTGCATGGTTACCATCCATGGTTTTCATCTTTCTTGCCATTGTTTTTTCCTCCTTAAAGGTTTGTTAAAAAATATATTATTTAGGCTTATGAAGGCCTAAAATTCCATTGGTTATTATATCATAGATTCCCAGTTATGTCCATTTTCTTTCATTGTTTTTTGTATATTATCCTGTACAAACGCCGTTATCTTTTTCACAAATAAAAAAGAGCTGTTCGGAATTTTTCCTCTCCAAACTGCTCTCCTTATCATCTCATACGCTTATCCCAACTCACATCCGGGAATCACTTCTCCTCTTTTCCGAAAAGATCCTTCATGGATTTCCGACGGAGCATTGTCCACAGCTGATCCTGGATCTCCTGAAGCTCATCATGTGCATGGCAGGGAACTCCGTCCTGTCCGTTCCTTGGACACTGATATGTGCCGTTCAGGCACTCAATGATGGACATATCCGGATCGATCGCACTGTATATCTCATATAATGACAGTTCTTCCGGATCTCTCTTCAGCGCGTAACCGCCATGAACTCCGCGGTATCCTTCCACGAGCCCTGCATTCTGAAGCTTCTTCAGTATCTTGTATGCAAAGGGTGCTGTGATCGATTCCCTCTCACAGATCTCGCTGACGCTCAAACGCGGCTCCCACATCAATGCGCGGATAACCCGCATCGCATAATCGCTTTCTCTGGTGATAAACATTTTTAACCTCTCTTCTGTTCAACTAAGCTGCTGATTTATGATAGTTTCCGCATTCCATCCGATCTGCCACGTTCCTGGGTGTTTCTGATGTGCCAGAGAGCCGGATATCCATATCCCCGGAATACTTCATTACCACATACGACAGTATAACCCATTTTTTTATATAATAAAAGGTTATTATTTTCCTGTGATTCATAGTAATCCCCTGTTTTTCCTTTATTTAGCCGAAAAAAAGAAAATACAGCTTGCAAATTTTTCAGTTTACGGTACAATAGGAAACGATTGTAATGCTTTCGTATGTAATTGAAACGATATTTATTTAATGAAAAAAGAGGTATGATATGATTTCAGCAAATAACATCACACTGCGCGTTGGAAAAAAAGCGCTGTTTGAAGACGTTAACATCAAATTTACAGAGGGTAACTGTTATGGATTGATCGGCGCCAACGGCGCAGGAAAATCTACATTCCTCAAAATCCTTTCCGGTCAGCTTGAGCCTACCAAGGGCGACATTGTGATCACCCCCGGTCAGAGACTTTCTTTCCTACAGCAGGATCACTTCAAATATGATGCTTATCCGGTTCTGGATACTGTCATCATGGGTAATGAAAGACTCTATCAGATCATGAAAGAGAAAGAAGCCATTTACGCAAAGGAAGATTTCACAGACGAAGATGGCATCCGTGCCAGCGAGCTTGAGGGTGAGTTTGCAGAGATGAACGGATGGGAAGCAGAGTCCGATGCTGCTACTCTTCTCAACGGTCTCGGAGTCGACACTGAGTTCCACTATACACAGATGGCAGACCTTACCGGTAGTATGAAAGTCAAGGTTCTTCTTGCACAGGCTCTTTTCGGAAATCCTGATATCCTTCTTCTTGATGAGCCGACCAACCACCTGGATCTTCCTGCTATCGAATGGCTGGAGGAGTTCCTGATCAATTTTGACAATACGGTTATCGTAGTATCCCATGACCGTTATTTCCTGAACAAGGTCTGCACACATACTGCTGATATCGATTATGGCAAGATCCAGCTTTATGCCGGAAACTACGACTTCTGGTTTGAATCCAGCCAGCTTCTGATCAAGCAGATGAAAGAGGCCAACAAAAAGAAAGAGGAGAAGATCAAAGAGCTCCAGGAGTTCATCTCCCGTTTCAGCGCCAATGCTTCCAAATCCAAGCAGGCGACTTCCAGAAAGCGTGCCCTGGAAAAAATCCAGCTGGATGACATGCGTCCTTCCAGCCGTAAATATCCATACATCGACTTCCGCCCGAACCGTGAGATTGGAAACGAGGTCCTCATGGTGGAAAATCTGTCCAAGACCATTGATGGAGTAAAGGTTCTGGACAACATTTCCTTCACTCTTGGTCGTGAAGATAAGGTTGCCTTTGTGGGTGCCAACGAGCAGGCCATCACAACCTTCTTCAAAATCCTTACAGGTGAAATGGAGCCGGATGAAGGAAATTACAAATGGGGCGTTACCACTTCCCAGGCATATTTCCCGAAGGATAACACACAGGAATTCGATAACGACCTTACTATCACCGACTGGCTGACACAGTACTCCGAGATCAAGGACGCAACCTACGTCCGTGGATTCCTTGGCCGTATGCTTTTCCCTGGTGAGGATGGTGTAAAACGTGTCCGTGTTCTTTCCGGTGGTGAAAAGGTTCGCTGTCTTCTTTCCAAGATGATGATCTCCGGTGCCAATATCCTGATCCTGGATGAGCCAACCAACCATCTGGATATGGAGTCTATCACAGCACTGAACAACGGACTGATCAAATTCCCGGGAGTGATCCTTTTCACCTCACACGATCACCAGTTTGTACAGACAACTGCAAACCGCATCATGGAGATCCTTCCTAACGGCAAGCTGGTAGACAAGATCACCACTTACGACGAGTATCTTGCCAGCGACGAAATGGCCAAGAAGCGTCACGTATTCCAGGTTAACGAAGAGGACGCACAGGATAACTAAATCCCATGCTTCTGTAATAAAAAAACTCCCCTGCTTCCGCCTTTACAGGCAGTTAGGGGAGTTTTTTTATCTGTTTTATATGCGCTTACTCCATGGTGATCGGAGCAAGCTTGCCCTGTGTTACATCCAGAAGATCTTTAAGCGGTACCTTCAGGGTAAGGCCTACTCTTCCACCACTTACATAGATCTCATCAAAGTTTTCAGCAGACTGATCAAACACCACCGGATAATTTTTTTTCATTCCAAGAGGGCTGCAGCCTCCGCGGATATAGCCCGTGATCTTTGTAAGATCCTTTACATGGATCATATCTACTGTTTTTTCGCCTACAGACTTTGCGGCTGCCTTACGGTCCACCTCTTTCTCAATCGGAACTACAAACACATAGTAGCCGCCGCTTTTCCCTTCCATGACCAGGGTCTTAAAGGACTGATCATGAGGGGCTCCTGTGATGTCTGCACAGTGGATCCCATCTATGAACTCTCCACAGTCATATGCGATTGCTTCATATTTTACTTTTTTTCGATCCAGCATTCTCATCGCGTTTGTTTTGGCTTCTTTTCCCATTTCTGTCACTCCTCGGATTTTTCTCAGTTGTCTTTCCACTCATCAAGCTCATCCAGATCCTCATCATTCATCAGATCCGGATCATTCCTGTAATTTCCATATTCTTCCTGCTCATCAAAATCCGCCATATTTTCAATATCCATCCGACGTCTTTTCTGCTGCAGTTTTTCAAAATCTTTATAGCTGTCCCTGTTTTCCGACTCATCAAAACGATCATAGTCTTCATGATCCTCCGGATCTGCATAGCGGGATCTGCTTCCCGTTCCTGCATTCCTTCGTTCCCTAGTGCTGCTCTGACTGTATCTGCGGCCTCTTCTGTCATCCGAAGCATAATTTCTGTCGGAGGTTCTGTTTCTGCCGGAGGTTCCGGAAGTGCTTCTTCTTTCAGTGGAACTGCCTTTGCTGTTTCTTTCGCTTCCGGATCTTTTTCGGCTGTCTGCATAATTTCTTTCTCGTCTGTCAGAGTTGCGTCCTTCTCTGTCAGATGGTCTGCGGGAACGTCTTTCACCCCGGCTTTCCCGGTCATCGTTTGCCCGGTTTTCGTATGTATATCTGTGATCGTCCCTGTTACGGTCAGAGGTGTATTCACGACTGTTTCCTCTACGGTCCCTTCCTGCCGGCTTCCTGGTCTCCTCCGGCAGAGTTCCATCGTCGTCATCCTCTTCTTCGTCATCTTCCTCATCGTATCGGTCTTTGTTGATGGCGAACTGGATAAGCATACCAAGGATCGCAATTCCCGCTGCCATACCGACGCCATATGGAAACTGCGCCAGCCCTGCGATCTTTGCAATGGATAATCCTGCCAGAACACCACCCAGTATACTGGTTCCGACAATGATCACTCCTTTCGCATAACGCATAGCAAGTACTCCCAGTCCCACGCCGATAAGGATGCACAGGAAAAAAGAAAAAGAACTGGTCGGATGAATCAGATAGATACTCAATGTTATTCCGATACCAAATCCCAGTACAAAGATTCCTGCCCTGTAGATCAGAAACGAAACAACAGCCAGTACGATCCCCAGTCCCGCCATGGCACCTGCGATCACCATTTTATCCTGAACACCGGACATATAGGTTACACCAAAGCCGGCGCCTGCTCCGATGATAAATCCAAAGATCATCATCCAGAACCGGAGGATACGATATCCCAGGATACAGTTCAAAAGCCCGAAAACGCAGAGCACTCCATATACGATCACCATCAGCTGGCTGATCTGTTCCATACCTCCTGCTCTCTGCAGTATGTCAAATCCTCTTGACAACATATCCATATTCATAACTTACTCCTCTCTTTCCAAAACCTCCGGAAATCTTCCCGAAGATGTTTCAGAAAATAAAATATATGGTATAAAAATTATCCATCACTCCATAATGATACTCCACCTGACCAAGTCCGTGAAGTTTCATATAATACTGTGCTACCCTCTGTACTTCTCCACCGTCCAGCCATTCCTTACAAGCCGCATCAAAAGCTTCCTGATTGCTGAATTTAAAACGTACCACTGCTGCACCATTATCCAGTCTCATTTTACAGTAGTCATCTATTGTCTGCCAGTCATATTCATCAAAACATCCCTGATTCAAAACATAAAAGTCCAGATCCTTCGCTGTACATTTGGGAACTGTCAGCTCTTCTGATGGTGTATAGGTTTTTTCATATTCTTCCGGGAAAGGACAGAGATAATCATAAATTGTAGTCTTATGTTCTTCCAGCTGAGCTGCATCCCCATTCAAAAAATCCGGCTGATCTCCGTTTGTCGCATCTACATAATAATACGCTTCGCCTATTTTTACAATATCCCATGCATGTCCTTCTGTACTTTCTCTCGTACTTCCATCCACATAAATACATGGAACATCCAATCTTTCCAGAAGATACTGGACAGCTCCTGCATATCCGGCACAGACTGCAGATTTTTTCCAGAAAACACCTGCTATGCTCTGATCATCCTCCCCAGTCTGATACTGGGTATGGTCAATAACATACGTATAAACAATGCGTACCTTCTCGTAATCACCGGCATCCTCCGGGATCAGGGCTCTGACCTCCTGAAAGCTCTGCTCCATGGCCGTCTGTATCTCATCGATCTCGCTGTCTGTATAAGTATAGCCCGGAGTAAAAACGCAGTAATCACTGTCTGAATACGTAGTTTTGTAGATTTTTTCACGATTGTGGACCCAGAATATCTCCGGGTGGTCTTTCAATACTGCATGATAGCTTCTGTCAATACTGTCATCATCGGAGATTGTCAGATAAAACTCCTTTTCCCGGGCACGGATTCCTTTCAGCAGCTCCCGATATACTCTCTGCTCTTCTTCCGTAAGCTGTTTGAAATAATATTCCTGATGCCCTTCTTCGCTCTGGGCAACCTCCATCTGACGCAGTTCCTCTACTTCCTTTGGTTCGCCTGAAATAATGCTCTTTGCTATGGAGCGGATCTGACCCAGTGCCCCTGCCGAAGTGCTAAAGGGCTGAAGGATCACTGCAGCTGTAAGCACTGCGGCTGCCATGGGGCAGAAATTTCTTTTTTTCATAATATCATGTCCTATGTCTGAAGCAGCGATTGTAAGAAAGGGCAGCCTCCCGTGGGAGACTGCCCTTATCTTCAATCGCTGTCCCTTAGTTTTCCATTTCCAGTGTTTCTACATCATCATCAAATGTATCCACTGCATCGTCCATGGTCTCCTGATCCAGAGTCAGCGTCTCAACTTCATCTTCTTCCTCATCCTCCTGCAAAGCCTTATTCTTAAAATCTGCAAGAAGGTCACTGGAAACAGTATCACCGGATGCCAGTGCATCCTTCAGTGCATCAGATCTAACCACATCCGTGAGGAGCTTTTCTGCACTCTCCTCTGTCAGAACATCATTCTCTGTAGCTGTGGTCTTATTTTCCTCCGCTGTTGTATCCTGATAGAAGGATGGCTTTCTGATATAACGGAAGCTTGCACTGTATGCCTCACCAACCGTTACACCATTCTTGCTTGAGGAACAATGTACTGCGATCCAGTCGCCGGAATCCGTCTTTCCGCACAGGATACCAACGTGGTTGTTGCTTCCTGCTTCCGGTCCTCTCTGGAATACCAGATCTCCTGGCTGTGCATCTGCTTCGCTGACAACACCGGCCTTCTCCCACTGGTCAGAGGTTCCATCTCCAACTGCTGCCTGCATTCCCTGATCCTTATATCCATTGATCACTGCCCAGGTAACAAAGCCGCTGCAGTCCAGACCATATGCACGGAGCGTACCGGAGCTTCTGCTGCCGTCTGCAGATACCTTCTCAACGGAGCCCCAGCTTGGATCTTCTCCGATCACCGTAGATTTACCGCCCCAGAAATATCCGACCTTACCAACCAGTGAATACGCTGCGGTGATAACATCTACACGATCCTCAGAAACATTGTCTCCCACGCTTTCACGGACAAAGCCTTTGGATGCGGTAACTACCGCACAGAGAAGCTTACAGTCTGTTTCCACATATTTCTTAAGGACGCTTCTGTCTTCCTTTGCAATATTGTTCTTCTTGATGTAGTAGTTGATCTTGCGATTTCCGTAGGATATCTTGGTAATATCCTGCTTGTCCCTGACGATGGGGTTCATCTCCGCAAAGATCCTTGCCAGATCATCCTTGCAGGATGCATCCAATGTAAATGACGTTGCTCCTGCTTTGCTCTTTTCGTAAATATAAACAGCAAGGATATCCTGCCAGTTTCTTACCAGAAGTGTATTCTCCGTATCGGTAAGCTTGTTCTTCTCTTTATATTCTCTTTCGATCTCTTCCATGACAGAAGCAAAATCATCAGAGAAGGACAGATGATAATTGCTCTTAAGACTATCCAGATAAAAATCCTTGCCCGCATGGAGATTGGATACCATATTTGTCACATAAACAGGATCTCCGATCTGTGTTGCTGTGGCGTTATTTCCATCTGTGATCTCTGTATTCTTGTTATCTTCCGTGCTGCTATCATCTTTTTTGTTGCCTTTTTTGTTATCACTGTCGTTCTTGTCGACAGCTGCAAGCTTGGCTTCTGCCTCAGTCAGGATCTTATAATTCGTAACCTTGGCCTTTTCTGTATTAGACAGTGCCTCATAAGCTGCACGTACGCTATCTATCTCCGCTTTATCTGCTGCTGTGATCGTTCTGCCTGCCAGTGCTTTGATCTTCCGGATCACCGCTTGTACCTTTGCAGAGTCATCCCTAGCCGGTGTTGCCGTCGGTGCAGGTGTTGCGGTTGGCTCCGGCGTTGCCGTTGGTGCAGGTGTCGCTGTCGGTTCCGGTGTTCCCGTCGGCGCAGGTGTTGCAGTTGGCTCCGGTGTTTCCGTCGGCGCAGGTGCCGGTGTATCTGTTGGCTCCGGCGCTGTAGTTGGTTCCGGTTCCGGTGCAGCAGTTATTTCCGGTTCCGGTGCAGCTGTCGGCACCGGTTCTGCCGGAACTTCTGGTTCCGGTTCACTTACCTCACTCCCGTCTCCTGAAACACCTTCCTCAGCAACAACATTATCTGCTTCCTCGGCGGCTTTTACTCCGGTTGGAATTGCCAGTACCATAGCTGATAACATCGTGATGCAAAAAAACTTATTCAGGTACTTGTTCTTCATATTTATTAAGATGCTCCCTTCTTTCCTTGAACATCCCTTTACTTCCCCTATAATAAAGGTCTGCCTTAAACCGTTTGATAACTTAAAGTTTAATTCAATTTATTTTAGCATACGAAAATCGTGAAATCAACTGTTCTGGTAGGATATCTCCTTCAATTCATCTATTTTTCACTTTTTATTCACATTTTTGTAAGATTTTTTAGAGTTTACCATAACGTAAAAAAGCCACAGTGCTCTCACACACTGCGGCTTTTTATATACTGTCAGACAGTCACTGCCGGCTGTCCGCCCATATGAAACTGTTTTCTGACACAGAGCTGAAAAATCCCCTGTACAACCTGATAGCACACCCGAAGGATAAAACGGATGTCATCGGCAATGCACCGCGGGCTTTCCAGATAATATGCATGACGCTCACGGATATATTCCACAAGTTCCTCAAAGCTTTCAAACTGCTTCGCTTCTTCCAGCTGGCTGTCTGCTGCGCCGCTGAGGATACATTCTCTCAGGCGGTTCTTCAGCTCAGCTTCATAAGAATTATGTGCTGCAAGATTTCCTTTGTATGTTTTGTTATGAGGAAAAGTAAAATAATCAGCCATATAATGCATGACCTCACCGAATCTTCTCCAGTATACTCTGGCATTCTCTTCCTCCGGGTTCTTCTCGACAAGCGCCCTCATCTTATTCTGGAGGTGATCGAATGTTCCGAAAAACTCATGTCTGGTGGTGAGAAACGATGGTTTCAGATCAGGCATGATATTGCCCAGGCAAAACGCTTTTCTGTGCTGCTGGAGACTGTACACCTCAGACATCTGGTCAGCCAGGTATCTGCCTAACAGTATATGTGATTTTTTACGCAATTTTTTCCCTCTTCCTTCTTTCCTGATCCAGATCCTGACCGGCCAACAGTAATTTGGTTCCGCCCGGTCCTCTTCTGG
>SKEL01003569.1_pt1 | contig 10076 bp, 6 predicted proteins | sample 4826741 | NCBI WGS metagenome assembly SKEL01 (sample SAMN11008810, study PRJNA524170) | human gut metagenome | biome: Human fecal sample; material: Feces; isolation source: fecal sample from pouch patient p33 | host: Homo sapiens | place: Israel: Tel-Aviv | collected 2016-03-22
GATGAAAAGCGGAAAAAATGAGGAGGCAGAAGCTGTCAAAATGAAGGTGGCTGAATTGAAAACCACTTCAAATGAGCTGAAAGAAGAACAGGAAAAAGCAGAAAAAGAACTGGTGGAACAGCTCTGCGCCATTCCCAATATTCCCCATGAGGACGTGCCCGAGGGTAAGGATGCGTGCGACAATGTTGTCGTGAAAGAGGGCGGAGAGAAACCTGAATTGCCTGCCGATGCACTCTGCCATTGGGATCTTCTGAAGAAATACAATCTTGTGGATTTCGACTTGGGCGTGAAAATCACGGGAGCCGGATTCCCCGTTTATCTTGGCAAGATGGCTCGTTTCCAACGTGCCCTTGAAGCTTTTTTCCTTGAAGAAGCACGCAAAGCAGGCTATCTGGAGGTACAGCCCCCGTTTGTCGTCAATCAAGCTTCGGGCTATGGCACAGGACAGTTGCCCGATAAGGAAGGCCAAATGTATCATGCCAACTTGGACGATCTCTACCTCATACCGACTGCCGAGGTGCCGGTAACCAACATTTTCCGCGACGAGATACTCGACGAGAAAGAACTCCCCATCAAGCGTTGTGCCTATTCGGCCTGCTTCCGCCGCGAAGCCGGAAGTTACGGTAAGGATGTGCGCGGACTCAACCGTCTGCACCAATTTGACAAAGTGGAGATAGTGCGCATCGACACTCCTGAACATTCTTATGATAGTCTCAACGAAATGCTCAATCACGTAGAAGGTCTGTTGCAGAAGTTGGAACTACCCTACCACATTCTTCGCCTGTGCGGTGGAGACATGAGCTTTACCTCTGCCATTTGTTACGACTTCGAGACATGGAGTGCAGCACAGCAGCGTTGGTTGGAAGTTTCTTCCGTCTCCAATTTTGAAAGCTATCAGGCCAATCGTCTGAAGTGCCGCTACCGCCACTCCGACGACAAGAAGATAGAACTTTGTCACACCCTGAACGGTTCGGCACTCGCCCTACCCCGCATTGTGGCCACTATCATTGAGAACAACCAGATGCCCGAAGGCATCCGTGTGCCGAAGGTGTTGGTTCCCTACTGCGGTTTTGAAATGCTCGACGACAAGAACTTCTAAGCAGTTCTCACGCCAAGTTTCATAAACTAACATAAGAGGGGTTCCTAAGAGAATGGAGGGCTTTTAGCCTCACTCTGCTACTTTTTCTTCACGTGTGACAGACACGCAGTTTGGCATTCTCTTAGGGACCTTTTTAATAATCTCCACAACCCGAAAAACATTATGAACAAGATTATCCGAAAAGAGCAGTTTTCCGAAAAGGTCTATTGCATCGAGGTTGAAGCACCGTTGATAGCCAAGAGCTGCAAGCCCGGCAATTTCATCATCGTCCGTGTAGACAAAAAGAGTGAGCGGGTTCCTTATACCATAGCCAAGTCTGACGCGCAGCGAGGCACACTGACACTCGTCATCCAGACCGTCGGCCTGTCATCCCTCAAGCTCTGCCGACTCAATGTGGGAGATGAGGTGCAAGACATCGTGGGCCCCCTCGGTACGCCGTCGCACATAGAGAATTACGGTACGGTGCTCTGTGCAGGAGGCGGAATCGGCATTGCCGCCATTCTTCCCATACTGACGGCATTCAAACAGGCCGGAAACAGAGTGGTATCGGTATTGGCCGGCAGGACAAAAGATCTGGTCATCATGGTTGATGAAGTGAAGAAATATTCTGACAAGGTGGTCATTATGACCGATGACGGCTCATACGGCGAAAAGGGTGTCATTACTGTGGGCATGGAAAAGATCTTCAATGAAGAGCACGTAGACAAGGTATTGGCCATCGGTCCACCCATCATGATGAAGTTCTGCTCGCTCATGGCCAAAAAATATGGTATCCCCAACGATGTGTCCCTCAACACGATTATGGTTGACGGTACGGGGATGTGCGGTGCCTGCCGCTTGACGATAGGCGGCAAGACCAAGTTTGTGTGCATTGACGGGCCGGAATTTAACGGTGACCTTGTTGACTGGGATGAGATGTTCAGTCGCATGGGCACATTCAAGCGTGTGGAGCAAGAAGAGTTGGAGCACTATCATCCGGAACTTGCCCGACAGGCCGGCCAAACTGATGCCACACGCCACAGCGACGCTAATGCAACTGTCGGCAGCCCCCACTCTACGGAGGCAGAGAGTGACAGTCAGTCACTCACCGACCGAAATGCGGCATGGCGTGTCGCCTTACGAAAAAGCATGAAGCCTAAAGAGCGTACTGCCATTGAGCGCGTCACAATGCCGGAACTGGATCCGGTCTATCGCGCCAAGACCCGTCTGGAAGAGGTGAACAAGGGCCTAACTAAAGAGTTGGCCATGAGAGAAGCCAAACGTTGTTTGGATTGTGCCAAACCCTCATGTGTCGAAGGCTGTCCGGTCAACATAAACATTCCTTCGTTTATCAAAAATATCGAGCGTGGGGAAATACTCAATGCAGCCAAGGTGTTGAAAGAAACTTCTGCTCTACCCGCCGTATGTGGGCGCGTTTGCCCTCAAGAGAAGCAGTGCGAGAGCCGATGCATCCATCTGAAGATGAACGAACCGGCCGTGGCCATAGGTTATCTTGAACGTTTTGCGGCCGACTATGAGCGGGAAAGTGGCTGCATGGCCTTACCCGATGTGGCCCCGGCCAATGGCATCAAGGTGGCTGTTGTCGGTTCAGGGCCGGCCGGTTTGAGCTTTGCCGGTGACATGGTCAAGCGCGGTTTTGACGTTTATGTGTTTGAGGCTCTCCACGAGATAGGGGGTGTCTTGAAATATGGCATTCCGGAATTTCGACTCCCCAACAAGATCGTCGATGTCGAAATTGATAATCTGCGAAAGATGGGAGTCCATTTCCAGACCGATGTCATTATCGGCAAAACCATTTCTATTGCCGAATTGCAAAGCAAAGGATTTAAGGGAATCTTTGTGGGCTCCGGTGCCGGACTGCCCAATTTTATGGGCATTCCCGGAGAGAACTTCATCAATGTCATGTCGTCCAACGAATATCTCACACGTGTCAATCTCATGGATGCTGCCAATCCCGAAACGGATACTCCCATCAATATTGGCAAAAAAGTGATTGTTGTGGGGGGCGGCAACACAGCGATGGACTCTTGTCGCACGGCCAAACGCCTTGGGGCAGATGTAACGCTCGTCTATCGTCGCTCTGAAAAAGAAATGCCGGCACGCCTTGAGGAGGTGAAACATGCCAAGGAAGAAGGTATACGTTTCCTCACACTCCATAATCCCAAAGAATACACGGCCGATGAGGCCGGGCGCGTTAATGGAGTTATTCTTGATGTCATGGCCTTGGGAGAGCCCGACTCCTCCGGTCGTCGTAGGCCGGAGACAACGGGTGAAACCGTCAAGTTGGAATGTGATCAGGTGGTGGTGGCAGTCGGCGTAAGTCCCAATCCACTTGTTCCCAAATCCATAGAAGGACTCGAACTTGGTCGCAAAAACACGATAGTCGTAGATGAACAGATGCGCAGTTCGCGACCGGAGATTTACGCCGGTGGTGACATCGTGCGCGGTGGGGCCACCGTGATTCTTGCCATGGGCGACGGACGGCGGGCGGCAGCCAACATGGCAGGACAGCTCCTTGCGTAGGGCTTCAATAACCGTAATTACAGTTTTCCATATCCTATCTGCAAACGTTTAATACTTTTATGGCATTTGCATAACATGATATGACAAATAATGGCAAACAGAAAGGCTTTCATTGACAGCCTCTGTTTGCCATATCTTACTTTCTTTGAAAAAGGCGAATTAGGCCTTCAGAAAAGGGTGTCATCGCGTTCTTAAAATAAAAAACGCCAAATGTTTCCTTGTCTCGTTTTTTTTTCTTACCTTTGTAATTCACGAGAAGAATGGAAGAAAATTTTAATAACTAAAATCTTAAAAACGCATGAACAAGTATTTTGCCGAATCTGAATTGATTATCAATGGTGACGGGAGCATTTTCCACCTTCACCTCAAGCCGGAACACCTTGCCGATAAGATTATTCTTGTAGGTGATCCCGGGCGGGTGTCATTGGTGGCATCGCACTTCACAGATATTGAAGAAGAGGTCGAAAATCGGGAGTTCCGCACCGTGACCGGCCGATACAAGGGGAAACGCATTACCGTCCAGTCCACCGGCATCGGATGCGACAACATAGACATTGTCGTTAACGAAATGGATGCTTTGGCCAACATTGATTTCGCTACACGTACGGAGAAGCCGGAGTTCCGCCAATTGACTTTTGTCCGCATCGGTACATGTGGTGGACTTCAAATGTACACTCCTACCGGAACGTTTGTTGCCAGCCAAAAGAGTATCGGTTTTGACGGACTGCTCAACTTCTACGCCGGGCGTAATGAGGTTTGTGATCTGGAGTTTGAAAAAGCTTTCAAGGCACACATGAACTGGAACCCGCAACTGTGTGATCCCTATACGGTTGATGCCGATAAGGAACTGCTCGATCGCATAGCTCAGGATGATATGGTGCGGGGCGTGACAATAGCCTGTGGTGGTTTCTTTGGACCGCAAGGACGCGAACTCCGCATTCCATTGGCCGACCCGAAACAAAATGAAAAAGTGGAGAACTTTACTTACGACGGCCTGCACATCACCAATTTTGAGATGGAGAGTAGTGCCGTTGCCGGTCTTTCAAAACTCATGGGTCATAAGGCTCTTACATGTTGTCTGGTCATCGCTAATCGCCGTGTCAAGGAGGCGAATACAGGATATAAAAATACGATAGATCAGCTTATCGTTAAAGTCCTGGATAGAATTTAATCCGGACCGTTGTAATTTCGCATAAAAAGAGAATGCCGAATAATTTGACAACCAATACCATTTGCGCTCTCGCCACTCCGGCGGGAGGGGCAATTGGTGTTGTCAGGGTCAGCGGATCCGAAGCCATCAAAATTGCAGACCACATATTCAAGGCAAAAAGTGGACGGAAACTGGCAAATGCTAAGGGAAACACGCTCCACTATGGAGAGATCGTCAATCACAACCGCGAAACTATTGATGATGTAATGGCAAGCGTCTATCGGGCCCCTTTTAGCTATACAGGAGAAGATGCTGTTGAATTTTCTTGCCATGGCTCACAATACATCTTACAAGAAGTACTTCACCTGTTAATCCAAAATGGGTGCAGACAAGCAGAACCGGGAGAATACACCCAACGAGCCTATCTAAATGGGAAAATGGATCTCTCACAAGCAGAAGCCGTTGCAGATTTGATAGCATCGACAAACCGTGCAACCCATAAAATGGCAATCAGTCAATTGAAAGGGCATTTTTCAAACGAACTTATATTATTACGCGACCGACTTCTGAAAATGACATCTTTGCTTGAGCTTGAACTCGATTTTTCAGACCACGAAGAACTGGAATTTGCAGATAGGAAGCAACTTTTGGAGTTAGCTTGTCAGATTGACGAGAAGATTACATCTTTAATACAAAGTTTTGAAACGGGAAATGCTCTCAAGAATGGTATTCCTGTTGCCATTGTCGGCAAGACTAATGTCGGGAAATCAACCCTTCTCAACCGACTTCTTCACGAAGAGCGTGCCATCGTGTCTGACATTCATGGTACAACCCGTGACACTATAGAAGACACCACCCTGATCAATGGTGTCGCTTTCCGCTTTATCGACACGGCCGGCATACGGAAGACAGAAGATGAAGTTGAACAGATAGGCATTGACAGGACATATCAAAAAATAGATCAGGCTACCGTTGTCGTCTGGATGATTGACACTTCTCCCTCCGCTTTGGAACAAGAAGATATGAAGAGCAAATGTATCGGGAAAAACGTAATACTTGTGCATAATAAAGTGGATATTGCCCGGACACATTCTCCTTCTTACCCTCAAGAATGTCTACATGGTTTTCAAGAAAGATCGCATTGCATCAAAGAGAAAAAAGAAGCACTATCTTACTCTAAGAAAACACAACTTTATTCCAAGGAGAGGTCAGATTCTGATAACGCATCAGGGTCTCCCATTCTTTATCCCTCTCCCACTCAACTTGAGTGGATATATGATGAGGTTTTCATATCAGCCAAACAAGGCTTCAATATATCTAATCTTGAGGCAGCTATCTATAAAGCTTCCAATATTCCAAATATCTCAGAAAACGACATTATCGTCACCAATGCACGTCATTACGATGCCCTTCTCCATGCCAAACAAGATATTATCCGTGTGCAAGATGCCCTTCATGCTAATCTTAGTGGCGATCTCGTCAGCGAAGAACTTCACATCTGCCTCGACCAACTATCCGAAATTACAGGTGGGCAAATCACCCCTAACGAAGTCCTCGCCAACATTTTCAAATACTTTTGCATCGGCAAATAACTTTCTGTGTGGTGATGTTATGCTTAATAACCGTTAATTTCTGTTCCGTAGTTTCTCCATTTGATATTTGATGTATATTGTGCCGCCATTCGGATCAGCCTTTCAAAGAGGTCATACTTGTTCTCTTTGCTGTCCCGAAAGAACCTACGATTGAACTTCCAGCAGTATTCATTAAGGTAGAGTTGCAGGAATCTCTCGTCTATGTCTTTATGTATGGCCTCGATTCCACTTCGGCATTCCCCGGTAACGATATGTACCCATGGCAGGATTTTTGTTACGACGTCATGGGCATCCGTCTCTGTTTCTAAATGCGCCTCATGCTCGCCAACCACTTCTTCCAGCCTTAACAGATTATGTCCTCCGTCTGTAAGAACTTTGGCATCGTCTTTGACGGCAGCCGTAACGAAAGGCTTGATGGTTTCGAACCGGATGTCAGGCAGCGCACGCATCTTGATGTAACGGACAGCTTTCTTGATTTTTGTCTGTGAGCTTTTAGCCAACAGTATAGATGCCTTGTTAACCTTCTCCGTATCAGTGAGGTCTGTAAGGTATCTGAGCATTATTTCGTCAACAGGCCTGCTCTCAGCCATTACCAAAACACCGGTCTTTCTGCGCTTCCTTGTCTTTTCTCCATCTTTGTTCGTAATGGAGGAGGTCGGGAAATACGAAATGTCGAGCTCTATTTGGTCCGCCATCTTATACAAGGAATTATTGCTGTCCGGTAAAACTTTTGCAAGCAAAATAAATTAGGGCTGACACTTCTCACGAGGTATCAGCCCTTTTGGTTATCTTTATTTTTGCTAAATAAAAATATAACCATGAGCAAAGATAGTTATTTTACCGGACAGCCGGTCTATAGTCAAGTGTTAAAGTTACTCGACAAGGAGAAAATTCTTCAAATAAGCCGCGAAACGAAAGGAAGTGAGTCTTATGTGAAGCGTTTTGACGGCTACCAACATCTTGTCGTAATGTTGTTCGGCATCCTTAAACACTTTGATTCTCTGCGCGAACTTGAGATAGGCATGAAGGCGGAGGCTCACAAACTCGGACATCTCGGAATGAACTATCCGGTTCGTCGCAGCACGCTTGCAGAGGCCAATATACGTCGTCCTCAGGAGTTCTTTGCAAGTGTTTATGCGTATCTATTGGAAAAGTATGCCAAGTTTTTAGCGGACAGCCGCCCATCCAAGTGCTACAAGGGACAGACGCATGAGCCTAAAGACTGGGAGAAGCTACTCTACATGATGGATTCCACCACAATAACGCTCTTCGACAACATACTCAAAGGTGTCGGTCGGCATCCGAAATCAGGCAAGAAGAAAGGCGGTATGAAAGTGCATACGGTAATGAAGTATCATGTCGGTGTACCAATGGTAGTGCAGCTCACATCCGCCGCTAAACACGACCATTACCTGCTGAAAGAGGTGCATCTGCCAAAAGACTCCACTTTGGCAATGGATCGTGGTTATGTCGACATAGCACAATTCCAACGTCTTACAGAAGAAGGCGTTTGCTACGTGACCAAAATGAAGAAAAACCTTAAGTATGAAGTGCTTGAATCTGTAACGTACGTCAATACAGAGGGATTGGTAACGCACATTGATCAGAAAGTGCGTTTTACAAGAGGGGAACTCATCCATGAGGCACGAAGGGTGGAGATATTTTATGAGAACAAGAAACCGGTTGTACTATTGACCAACAACTATGACTTTACGGTTGAGGACGTTGCTGAAATCTACCGCCTAAGATGGGCTATCGAGTCGTTGTACAAACAGCTCAAACAGAATTTCCCGCTTCATTTCTTCTATGGGGACAGCGTCAACGGTACAAATACAGACATGGGTGGTTCTGATAGCCAATCTGCTGATAACAGTTCTGTCGAGAAGCATCAAGCGACACTGTGTATTCTCACAAGTTGTTACCATGGTACGACTTATGCTTATGTACTACGTCGATTTTATCGCATTCATGGAAAATCCCGAAAAAACTTGGAATGATTTCCTTGCAAAGGAGATGCAAAAAGCACCACCAGAACCAAGTCTTTTCGATTAGGGGGGCTTACTTTTGAAAAAATAACCCCCGAAGTCCAATTTTACAGGGCTTCGGGGAGGACATTTATGCTCTTTTGAGTTTTACCGGACAGCAATAATTCCATTCCTATTCGTCAGGTGCTTGACCCTTTCATAGAAACTACTCTTTATACACATCTTTTAGGTTTGTATAGAAGGCCACTTGGTATCCAAATATCTGCAGTCCACTTTTTAGCGTAATATATCCAGGTCTGGTGTCCTTTCCCATATCAGACCACCCTTGCAGTCTTGCAATGACCCATGCCGCCCATGGCAGAGATCCCTGTTTGAACGGATTTCTGCCATCTTTTGCTTTCGGGCTCTGGGCGTGTATCATCTTCATAAGAACATGCAGCACTGTTATCTGGACTTCAGTGAAGATGACTCCGGCCGGTACATCTTCCCTTTTCGTGTCATATGCCCTTTTGAGGGTCAGGCACTTAAGCGCCGCAAGGAAGGTCAGGGCGATTAGCTTCTTTGTGCTCTCTCCATCCTCCGGCTGTACCTCCTCTATCCCAAAGCCCTTGGATTTTGCAACTCTGAAAAGCTCTTCGACAAGCCACCGGCATTTGTACTATTCTATACATTGCACGGCCTGGGCGAGGCTGGCGACTTCATGCGAGGTCAGCAGGCGCCACTCCACCGGTTCCTCGCCCGCCGGAACAGAGTCGGCACGCTCGATGACATGCACGCAGCAAACGTCCAGCCTTTCCCTGCCGCCGGCCCCTTCGCCCGGGGCATGGAGGGAAACGGGCAGGAAGCGCACCTCCATGACTGCCGTCCGGTTTTTGCGCCCTTTACGCCCGGGAAGGGAAAAACTGTATTCCCCCACCGGCCCGGACTTGCCCGGGAGTTCCGTAAGTCTGCCCGGGCCCCCTGCCGCATCCGCCATGCGGTCATGGCTGGAACGTATAAGAAAATCGCATCCGGCTTCCAAAGCCTCTTCCATGAAGGCATAGACGTCATTCTCACGGTCGCCCACAACGGTCTTGCGGACATCGTACGGGATACACGCCACGCTTTCCCTTGCCGCCGGCGCCCAGCGGCAGGACTCCTTGTCCTTGTAGGGCAAGGAGGAACGCCTGTTGCCCTTTTTCCTGTCCTCTATGCGTTCGCGGTTCCATATCCTCAGGGAAGAGAAGCCTATGGGAAGGCAGGACGGGGCGTCAACGAGCAGGGTGGGATGGACGAAGACAGAATATTTCATCAAGGACGACGTACCGTCGCCGAAGTCGGGGTCGTCATCCGACAGACGCCCACGGATGTGGTCGTATGAGAGTTCGGTCGTGTCCTGGATGCACAGCACATGCCCATGCACCGAGCAGGCCTTGCCGGAGTATTGCCTGATTCTGTCTGTCAGTTCTTCCATATCCCATCTTTTATTATGCAGGACCCTATATGCCCCGATTTTGTCCGTATGGAGCTTGAAGCACCGGTTGATCACCGCACTTTGTTTTTCCACCATCTTGTTGAACAAACCGGCAACGCGCCGGCCGATTCGAAGGTCTCTGCCAAGAGACTCAAAAATTTCAGTTGTACATATACAAATTTACATAAAAATCGTGATTTATAAGCCAGTGGTAATAAAAAACCAAAAATAAATTCCCTGACGGCTTCCCTTGTACCGGTAGAAGTGTCAAGGC
>SKEL01003575.1_pt1 | contig 10064 bp, 9 predicted proteins | sample 4826741 | NCBI WGS metagenome assembly SKEL01 (sample SAMN11008810, study PRJNA524170) | human gut metagenome | biome: Human fecal sample; material: Feces; isolation source: fecal sample from pouch patient p33 | host: Homo sapiens | place: Israel: Tel-Aviv | collected 2016-03-22
CAATAAACGAACCTCAATTGTTGGTACTTGCCGAAGAAGACAAGGAGAAAGGCAGAGTTACCCATTGGAATTCTGTTGATGAAATGTTTGATACTATCTTAGGAGAATAATGTATAAACTTGAGAAATCCCCAATCTGTAAAGTTCAACAGATTGGGGATTTACATTTTCTGAAACTCCATTAAAACCAAATAAGACAATATCTCATGGGGGCAGTATCAGTTTTGAAAACGGACATTAAAGGGGTAGGCTTCCACATTTCACAAGAGAAAAGAGAGGGGAATTGCGGCAAGCATTCCCCTATATATATAAAAGGTGTAAATTTGCAGGATATGAGCTTGAACTAAAATACAAACAAAAAGCATCGTTAAAGTTTAAAGAATACTAAAAGATTCTCTTTCGCTTGAAAATTCCTTTTAAAATGCCTATATTTGCAATGCCATTAGAAATGACGGCAGACATAAAGAGGTAGCAACTACGCTTAGTTCGGACTGAGAATCTGGACAGTTCGCAGTACACAAGAATGACAACTCTAGTTGTTTGCCCCAATATGTATACTTATATCCATCCCGCTTCTGTGGGATGGGTATCTCTATTTAGTTAACTTTGCAACCGAATTATCAGCCCTCAAGCTCGACTCTGTAAGTAACGAACTTGCTCTGAAAACTGGAGTACCAATCAAGAAGATGCCCGACTTGGAACTTGGCAAACTGATGCTTGAAAGTAGCGACTTTATAAGCTATCTTATCAATAAGTACTCCAACAACATGTCACTCTCACTTATTAAAGAAACAGGAAGCTATGGTTGGAGACGTGATGCCACTGGACTTCATTGCCAAATCGATCAACCTATCCGAAATACAGGATCAGAAATGGTAAAGGGTTCAGATTACTCAGTTGAAATCACTATCATGCAATCTTCAACTGGTGTTATAAAAGCAAAGAAAGTACATCAAGGAGTAGATTTGGCCTCTGGAGAAAGTACTATTTTTTCAGATGACATACCTGAGCTATACAACTATGCATATAATAAAGATATAAGTTGTAATACTAATATTATCGTCAAAGATCAGGATACAGTCAAAGAGAGTTTACTCAAAAAGATAGACTATAATGGTCAGGAATACGAAGAGTATCTGAAAGCCAAGAAGGAAGGAAAGCTCAATGCACCAGATATCACAGACAAAGATGATTCTCCACAAGATGAGCCTGATCCAAATTACAAAGAACCATCTGAAGACATTCCTACAGAGATTCCTAACGATGTTGTAGTCGATACTATACAAAGAAACAGATAAGAAGGCAATTATACTTTACAGAAACAGTCCTCATCTGATACACTTTCAGATGGGGGCTGTTTTTTCAACGTTTTCCCCCATCTTTTCTCCCTATCTCATGGGGGCAGTATCAGTTTTGAAAACGGACATTAAAATACCATTTATCCAAAGAGATCATTCATCCTTACCTCACTATTCACCAATCCACTATGCATATTCTGCTTCACCCCATAAGTCGTGATGAAAGTATGCAGCAATGCCTTCTTCGTCTTGGTCGCCACAGAGAAGGAAGACATCCTGTCACGCAGCCGCTGCTCATAGCTGGCATCTATCACAAACTCATCCTTGGCATATTTCATCTCACAGATATTGATAGCTCCATCAGCACGGTCTATCAGCATATCTATCTGACCTCCTCGCCATTCTGCACCAGTAGAATCTACAAAAGGACGGCAGGACCAGGAATAAACATTCGCCAAAACACCAGAAATACCCAATGCCTTCTTGATCTGTGGGATATGATGTAGGCATACCTGTTCGAAAGCATAACCGCTCCAGGCTGTTCTACTTCCCGAATTGCGCATGTTACTCCAGAAGTTCTTATCCTGCCTACTGTTATTTGCCACAAAACGGGTATAGAACAATGAGTATAAGTCAGTTAACTGATATAGGGCATCCCTTTCACTCTTTCCTATGGTAGCATATTTCCTGATAAAATCGCATTTCTTCAGATTCTCCAGGATTTCTGATAACTGTCCACCGCCTTTCAGTTTCAACTCATCCATCAATTCCTTACGGGTCATCCCCTTCATTTTTTCAGAAAGCACCTCTACTATCTTGCGATAATGCTTGGAGTCATTAAAGAGGGAACGGAAGAGGAAATCGAATTCTCCACGTAATGGCGAATCCTGCGAGAAAAACAGTCTGTCGATGCACACATCTAACGGCACACCACGCTCCAGCATATCAAGATAATAAGGAATACCACCCAATATCATATACACATCCAATACCTGCTGGCGGGTAAGAGCAAGACCTTTCAATTCGTTTAAGAACAGCTCTGTCTCGCCCAGAGAGAATGGAGCCAGATAGATCTGCCGGGTAACGCGACCATACAATCCGCCCTTATCGCCTATAAACTTAGACAACATCCACGTGGTGGAAGAGCCACAGACGATAAGTTTCAGTTGAGGGACCATAGAAGCCCATGAATTCCAGAAATAACTGAAAGCTGCGATAAAATTGCTTTTGGGCGTATCCATCCAAGGCAACTCATCAAAGAACAGAACAATCGGTTCCTGCAGAGATAAGCCCGACAGATATTCACGCAAAGCAGCAAAAGCCTCAAACCAGGTTTTCAATCTCGGCACAGTCTTTTTAGCATATTGTGCCAACGCCATCCGAAACTGCTCCAGCTGTACCGCACGGCTCACTTCATACATACCTATAAACGAAAAGGCAAACTGGTCGTTGAACATTTTCCGAACCAGAAAAGTCTTTCCTACGCGCCTACGACCATAGATAGCTATCAGTTCAGCCTTGTTGCTTTTACAACGTTCCTGAATGAGTTTCTGCTCATATCCACGTCCTACTATTCCGTTTGCATCCATAACTTTCTGATTTTATTTCATTTATACTAAATCTTATCGGTGCAAAGATAAACAAAAAAAATGAAATCTGCAAGGATAGTACCGCCCTAACTACCTTTTTTAACATAGTTAGGGCGCACCTATAAACGATAACACCGCCCTAACTACCTATTTTTATATAGTTAGGGCGGAGCTATCTACAAATATTACTTCTTTTCTTCCAGATGCTTCTTCACGGCATCCTCGATATCAGCCTTGTAATTCAAGCCGTAGAGGCGGTAGAGATCCTGCATGTGGAGCAGTCTTGGGAAGAAGTTCTCCAGGTTGCGCTTATCCTTGGCAGTCCACTGAACCTCAGAAAGGGCGGCAAGTCTTGGCAACAGCTCCCACTCCATCTTCTTGGCATCCTTTACCCACTCGGTCCAAATACAACCCTCGGCACCGATGATGTTCTGCTGCTCGGCAGGAGTCAGCTTATCAGAGCAAGGATCCAGATCATATACCCGCTGGATGCTAGGAATACCCTCTATCTTGTTGATGCGAGGATTGCTGAAATAGAAATTGCTGATAGGAGCCACGATGGTAGGATGACCTTCACGGGCTGAACGGATGCTGGCATTCACACTGGTCCAACCGCAAACGGTGATGTCCTTGGATGGAGTTCCTTCCAGAATCTCATCCCAACCCATCATCTTTCTGCCACGATTTCTGATCTGCTTCTCTATCTCTCCCATAAACCAGGTCTGGAGCTGCTCCTCCTTGCTGTGCTTAGGAAGTTCCTGAATGCCGAGCTCTGCAATCTTCTTCTGACAGTTCCCGCAAACCTTCCAGCGGTTCTTTGGGCACTCATCGCCACCAATATGAATATACTCTGATGGGAAAATATCCCTGATCTCATCCATCACGTCCTTGGCAAACTGGAGGGTCTGAGCCTTGCCGGCACACAATACATCCTCGAAAACACCAAAACGGGTAGCTACCTCGTAAGGACCACCGGTACAGCCCAACTCCGGATAAGATGCCAAGGCTGCCAGCATGTGACCCGGCATATCCACCTCCGGAATCACGGTGATGTATCGGTCGGCAGCATACTTCACGATTTCGCGAGCTTCCTCCTGGGTATAATAACCCGATACGGGAACGCCATCAAACTCGTTTTTGTTGGTTGGCAGGATAGTCTCCTTGCGCTTGGAACCGATCTGGGTAAGCATCGGATACTTCTTGATTTCAAGACGCCAGCCCTGATCCTCGGTAAGATGCCAGTGGAAATAATTGATGTTGTGCATCGCAAAGACATCAATCAACTTCTTGAGATAAGGTACGCTGAAATAATGACGGCCTACATCGATCATGAACGCACGATAAGCAAAGCGGGGAGCATCGGTAACCTCGGCAGCAGGAAGAGAAACGCTCTTCACATTCCGGGTGATAGGCAATGCCTTCATCACACTCTGGATGCCATAGAAGATACCTACATGAGAGGTGGCTGATATGGTGATGCCATTCTTGTTGACCACCAGAGAATAAGCCTCAGACTGGGTATCGCCAGCATTCAGCGCCAGACGGATCTGACCCTTCGTCTGCTTGTCGGTAGTCTTTACCTCGATACCGGTTACCTCCTTGATATGAGATGCCAGGAACTCGGCGTCCTTCTTCTGCTTCTCATCTCCTGCAGCATAATAGATTGTAGTTTTGGCTGTGATGCGGAAAGGAGCGCTGCTCATCTCCTTGACTTGCTGAGGCAATGGAACAATCTGCCAACTGCCCATGTTCACATCCTTGGCTGATAATGAAAGGCTAGCCAAAAAAGCCATAGTTAGAATGATTCTTCGTATCATAATTTTGAATGAATAGGTTTTAAATCACTGCAAAATTACGATTTTATACCGAAAGTACGGCATAATTTGAAGAAAAGCATCCTTCACTATGGCTTTTTTAACCTATTTTGGGTCTGGAAACTGCCAGATGGCGGTTTCTAGAAGAGATTCACGATGCGGTCAATGTCAACCGAAACTCCCACTGAGAAGGTGCGACCGGTGGTCATCGCCGAACTCCAATAATACTTCTCTGGTGTATAATCGAAGAGATTATCTACCGTGAAGTTCAGGTTGACGGCATCCAGGAATCGCTGCTGAAGAGTGAACTTCCACAACTGATATGCCTGGTCATGCTTCTCGATATTCGTATCTGGAGAAGACAGGTATCTGCCTGACAGAGCAGCATTGATGCGATAGAACGAACAGAGCTGGCGATCGTAGTCGAGACGCCAGGTAGCTGAATGCGGACGAGGCTGGGAGAACTGGGAATCTACACTTCTGCCACCCACATGGAGATAACTGTAGTCGAGTTTCACACCGAGACCCATATCCGAACGGTACTGGGCACTGAAGTCGATGCCGCTCACCTCTACTCCATCCTCGTTGCAATAACGCGAAGCCACATCCGGCTGACCGGCACCAGGCTGATAGTCTTCATAATCCTCGGTAGTGATGCGCTTATCATACTTATTATAATAGCCCATCAGGGTAAGACTATACTGACCGGTCAAGAAGCCTGCATTCTTCACCCTTCCGGTATGCTCCAATGCCAGGTTGAAGTTGTTGCTTTTCTCCGGCTTCAGATCCGGATTGCCATAAATCATCTGCATGCCTGCCATATCAAAGTTCATATACATCTCCTTGAGGGTTGGGGCACGGAATCCACCGGCATAATTGGCACGGATGGAAAAGCCCTTCCACTTGGTCATCAGAGCCAGACGACTGGTGGTGGCATGCTGGCTGGATGCAGAGAAGTAATCATGACGAAGACTTGCCACAATGTTCAACCACTGCAAAGGATTGTAATCGAACTGGGCGAAGGCATCGTATGAATTCTGAGTCTTGGAGCCATTGTTGGCAAACTGATAGGTGGTGAGATAATCGTTCAGGAAATCTGCACCTGCCGTCAATGTATTTTTGCCGAAGATATGGGAATAGAGGGCACGGACGGTGTTCTGACGATTGGTATAATCGTGATCGTGAGTGCGCTCATTGTTCACGAATCGGGTCTTGTCATACTGGTCGAATCCGTAAGAAATCTCCAGATTATCATTCTCCGAGAGATTCATCACGGTCTTCAGTCCGGCCGAATAATCCTTATAGTGGTCATCGTAGTTGCTGCGATTGCTGATACGGGCGAAATAGCCGCCACGACCTATCAGCTTCACCTTGTTAGAGAGCTTGTAGGTAAGTCGCTCCTTCACATTGAAGGTCTCGCCACCATAGATGTGGAGGATGTTGGATTCGGTATCGAAAGGACTGGTGAGCTGCACCTCATCCGATGTGGTGCGCTGGATGCTGGTCTGCGAATTCCATTTTCCGGCATTAAAGCTGAAGCTTCCGCCGTGGCGCCACTCCTTGTTGAAGTCGTTGTAGCGAGTGTTGACATTGGCAGTCCAAGGCTCGCTATTTTCACGGGAGATGATATTGATGACTCCGGCTACAGCATTGGCGCCATAGAGCGCCGAAGCAGCACCCTTCACAATCTCGATACGCCCCACATTATCCAAGTTCAGACGACTATAATCTACATTATCCATGGTTTCACCAGCCAATCGCTCGCCATCTACGAGAAAGAGCACGGCGTTTCCACCAAAACCATTCATATTGAGAGAAGTCTCCTGATTCATGGCATAGCCGAATTCCAGACCCGGCATCTGCTCGGTGAGGAGGTCCTGAATATTGGTAGCATCGGCAATCTTGATATCATTGGCGGTAATCAGACGGGTTACCACAGGAGCATCCTTCAGCGCCTTCGGAGTTCGGGTTGCGGTAACCACCACCTGATCGAGGGCTGTAGCATCCGGTTGAAGACGAAGAACATGCTGATCACCTTTTCTCTCATCCGCTTTCAGTACGAAAGTCTGAGTCTGATAGCCCACAAAGCTCACCTTCACTCTCACCGCTCCATCCTTGCTGTAAGGAATACGGAAATATCCGTCTTCATCAGTGGTTACTCCTCCCTTGGCATTCACCATCTGGACGGTGGCACCCGCCAGAGGTGCGCCCGAATCATCGAGTACTCTACCCACGATATCACCCTGGGTCTCGGCTTTCAGATTCAGGCACAATCCGCAAAGGATCAGGAATAGTGCGAATATCTTTTGTTTCATCGAATTATGGCAAAGTTTATCCTGAAACAATCTACTTATTTTGTACAAACAAACTTAGCAATCATCGGCATAGGCATCTTGCCATACTGAATAGAATAGTTGACGGTCAAGGTTTTGTCCTTCAAAGTACCCTGCAAGGTTACAGTGTAGTTCTTCTCTGCACCATTTACGGTAACAGTACCGGCATAATTTTCCTGAGCGAATGTATAAGCACCATTGGAACCAGTTACCTTTACAGCAGGAACCTCTAGAGCAGGAAGAGCCATCATGCCCTCGCCGCAAGCAGGCAATGTTACCTTGACGGTAGCATCATCAACAGCCTCAATCTTCATAGTAACATTATCGTATGTAGAAGCCTGCCCCATTACGGTCATATCCAGGGTGCTGGTGTATGAACCGGCAATCTCCTTGGCAGCTGCCACAGTATCATTATCATCATCGCTGCTGCAAGAGCTGAATGCTACACACATAGAAACCAAAGCCAACATCATGGCCATCATTGTCTTAAACTTTTTCATTTTTCTTTTTTTTATTTAGTTACAATAATATTTTCTGTTTGAGGGGATTTGCAATCCCCACTTATTTATCTTCCGGAACATAGATGATTTCGCCATTCTCCAGCTGGTAAGCGATGCCCACCTTCTTTCCCTTGTTACCAGATTTATTGCTCTGGTCTTCCGAAGGAGTATAGCGATTGATCTTCTGTCCATCCTTGGTAATGATTTCCATATTCTCCTTGCCAGGGTTCTTCACCATCGTGAAATTATCCTTGCTGAACATTTCCGTCATATTATAGCGCGAAACGAGTGCCACCATCAGGGCAAGGGCAAATACCATCGCCACATCGAAGAGGTTGCTCACTACGCTCATCGGATCATCATCCTCGCCATCATGCGAGAGACGACTTCTACGTCTTTGTCTCATATTCTTTTCAAGATGTTAAGGAGTTACTTTTTCTCATCAATCAGGTCTGCCATAAACTCGAGGTTACTCATATCCTCGGTGTACCATCGGTTCTTGGTCTGCTTGGTTACAAAACCGATGCCTGCAGAGAACAATCCCACTACGGTGGTAGCGAAAGCCACCTGCATATTGTAAGCCATCGAAGCAATATCGCCGGTAGAAAGACCTACCAGGGCTGGACCCATCGGAATCAAGGTACCCATCAGTCCGAGCATAGGACCCATCTTCAGAAGTGTAGAAGGGAGAGAAAGATCCTTCTCAACAAACTGGGCATACTGGTCGAGGATGCGGTTCACCTGCGCCTTGCTCTGACGGTTGTCCACGACTTTCTTCATATAGGAAACGATGACAGCCTGCTTGTTCTTTGGCAAGCGATCGCCCAGGGTATCGATATTATCGAGCGTCAGGGTGTTCATCTGTTCACGAATCTCCGCACCCGACTTGCGCTTTACAAGATACTGTCCGAAGAAACCTCCGAGGAGCAGCAAGGCTCTGAGGAAGAAGAAAATCAACAAAATAATCACAGGAACCAGCATGCCTGTGGAAATCCAAAACAATACGTCTGATATATAATTCATTATACTCTATATTTTTTAATTTGATAATTGTAAATTGCCCATCCGATAGCCATTCCCACGATGACGATGGCGATGACGCCGAGAAGAGAGAGGGCATCGAAACTGTTGAAGCCTGCCACGGCAGTCCTGCCATTTACCGTACCGATGATGCCCATCAATCCGAGCAGCACCTCTACCAGGAAAAGCAGTTCCAAGCGGATTGGTCGTTCCGGCAAGAGCCATCTCAAACCGTAGGTGAATACCGGAGTCAAGACCAGCAGCACTACGGCAAGCACCCATGCTACCACCTGGAACGATACGCCGGGAAGCAGGAAGATGGTCATCACCAGAACACTGAAAAGCACTGGGAAAACCAGCAAACCCGGGAAGTACTTCAGGAAGATGAAGAACATCCATTTGCGACGGCTCACATGTTCTGAAGTCTTCAGATCTACGTGGTGCACACAGAAAAGCATCGTGAGTGCCACGTCGATACTCAGCAGCACCGCCATATCGAGCATCAGCTTCTGGTCGGCTATCCAGACCGCAATCTGCGTCTTCGACTGCTCGATGGCGAATGGCCAGGTCATTCCCACGAAGAAGGCTACGAGCACCGAGATGATCATAATCTCCTTCACTCCGTGGAAGGTCTGCTTCAGCACAAAACTGAAGCAAACCAATATCATCATTACTAAAACTAATGTCTCCACTATTTATTAATGTTTAGTTTGAGGGGGATATGTTATCCCCCCTTTACTATTCTACCATATTCTTTCTTCTCCGTCGAATCAGGATAGCCAACATCACGAAAGCAACGATGACGATGACACCTACAACGATGCCGCTCACCACAGTAGTGGTCTTCTGAGCATCCTCATTCAGCGTCTCCTTCTTCATCACCATACCCTTGTCGCTGCTGTTCTTCGCAGCCTCAGCATCGCGGATCTGCTCTACATTCTGCTGATATTCCTTGGCAGAAGCAGCATCGGTCTTGCTGGCGATATAGTTGCGCAGCTTGGCATTGTCGCAGACAAAACCGGAGCATGAAGGCTTATACTTGTTCACCGTCTCGGTATGAAGCTTGGCAATGTCCTTGAGTTGCTGAGGAGTAGCCTTCCACATTCCCTTCCGGGCACTCTCCATCATCACGGCGGTCATCTCCATCAGCGCTGCCGGATTCTGCTTGTCGAAAAACTCCTTGGTGCCGAGATGATACTTGTCCTTGACATATACATTATAGATCTCGTCCCACATCTCCTTGTCGATAGCCTTTGGCTTCATCACATTCCAGCCGTAGGTATTGGTTACGATTTCTGCGAACGTGCTGGCACTGCTGGCTCCCCCCTTCATTTTCTCCTTGATATAGGCTGGATTGAAGATGGTGGTTCTGCTCTCGATGCCGATAGCCTCCTTCACCTCCTGCATTCTCATATTGCTATGGTTGCGATAATCGGCGAGATAAGCATCCGGATCCTTACCGGTTACGTTGCGCACTGCGAGGTTCATACCTCCCATAAACTCATATACGT
>SKEL01003576.1_pt1 | contig 10064 bp, 7 predicted proteins | sample 4826741 | NCBI WGS metagenome assembly SKEL01 (sample SAMN11008810, study PRJNA524170) | human gut metagenome | biome: Human fecal sample; material: Feces; isolation source: fecal sample from pouch patient p33 | host: Homo sapiens | place: Israel: Tel-Aviv | collected 2016-03-22
TGACTCCTTGAGAGTCCTGAAGGAACGTTGAAGACGACGACGTTGATAGGCCGGGTGTGTAAGCGCAGCGATGCGTTGAGCTAACCGGTACTAATGAACCGTGAGGCTTAACCTTACAACGCCGAAGCTGTTTTGGCGGATGAGAGAAGATTTTCAGCCTGATACAGATTAAATCAGAACGCAGAAGCGGTCTGATAAAACAGAATTTGCCTGGCGGCAGTAGCGCGGTGGTCCCACCTGACCCCATGCCGAACTCAGAAGTGAAACGCCGTAGCGCCGATGGTAGTGTGGGGTCTCCCCATGCGAGAGTAGGGAACTGCCAGGCATCAAATTTAGCGTGCTGATATGGCTCAGTTGGTAGAGCGCACCCTTGGTAAGGGTGAGGTCCCCAGTTCGACTCTGGGTATCAGCACCACTTTTTAGGTTAAAGTTCGGCAGATTAGAAAAGAATTTGTCTGGCGGCAGTAGCGCGGTGGTCCCACCTGACCCCATGCCGAACTCAGAAGTGAAACGCCGTAGCGCCGATGGTAGTGTGGGGTCTCCCCATGCGAGAGTAGGGAACTGCCAGACATCAAATAAAACAAAAGGCTCAGTCGGAAGACTGGGCCTTTTGTTTTATCTGTTGTTTGTCGGTGAACACTCTCCCGAGTAGGACAAATCCGCCGGGAGCGGATTTGAACGTTGCGAAGCAACGGCCCGGAGGGTGGCGGGCAGGACGCCCGCCATAAACTGCCAGACATCAAATCAAGCGAAAGGCCATCCGAAAGGATGGCCTTTTTGCTTTTCGAACTAACATTCAATTAATGGATTACCTGCGATAAAAATGCCCTCGTACGCTCTGATTTAGGATGCGCAAAAAATTCATCAGGTGCAGCTTGCTCCACTATTTCCCCACGATCCATAAAAATTACCCGGTCAGCGACGGTTCGTGCAAACCCCATCTCATGTGTTACACACAACATTGTCATACCCGACTGCGCCAGCCCAATCATCGTATCCAGCACCTCTTTCACCATCTCAGGATCGAGCGCCGACGTTGGCTCATCAAACAACATAATTTTCGGCTTCATACACAGCGAACGCGCAATGGCAACGCGTTGCTGCTGACCACCTGAAATCTGTCCGGGAAACTTATGCGCATGTTCGGCAATTCTCACCCGCTCTAGGTAATGCACCGCCAGATCTTCAGCCTCTTTCTTAGGCATCTTGCGTACCCAAATCGGTGCCAGGGTACAGTTCTGTAAAACGGTCAGATGAGGGAAGAGATTGAAATGCTGAAAGACCATTCCCACTTCCTGCCTGACGCGCTCAATATTGCGGATATCTTCATTAAGTTCGATGCCATCTACCACGATCCGTCCCTGTTGATGTTCTTCCAGATGATTAATACAACGAATGGTTGTCGATTTACCGGAACCTGAAGGGCCACACAGAACGATCCGTTCTCCCGGTTGCACGGTTAAATTTATATTTTTCAAAACATGGAATTGTCCATACCATTTATTGACGTTTTCCAGCGTAATCATCGCGTTAGCAGGTTGCAGTAAAATTTGGCTCATAGTGTCCTCAATGCGGTGTACGCCCGGTGTTAAAACGTTTTTCCAGATACTGGCTATAGCGCGACATGCTGAAACAGAAGATCCAGTAGATCAGCGCGGCGAAAACATACCCTTCCGTCGACATACCCAACCAGGCGGGATCAACGGTTGCCTGCTGAACGCTACTGAAAAGATCGAACAACCCGATAATGATCACCAGGCTGGTATCTTTGAAGAGTGCGATGATGGTATTTACCAGCCCAGGAATTACCAGCTTCAACGCCTGTGGCAGAATAACCAGCCCCTGAGTTTTCCAGTAACCCAACGCCAGCGACTCTGCCGCTTCATATTGCCCTTTAGGCAGCGCCTGTAATCCACCTCGCACGACTTCCGCAACATATGCTGACTGAAACAGGATCACGCCAACCAGCGCGCGGATCAATTTGTCGATACTGGTGCCTTCTGCCATAAACAACGGCAGCATGACCGAAGACATAAACAGAACGGTAATCAGCGGCACGCCGCGCCAGAATTCGATAAAAATGACCGATAAGATACGCACAATCGGCATATGGGAGCGGCGACCTAACGCCAGTAAGATCCCCCACGGTAGCGCCCCCGCAATCCCAACTGATGCAATAATTAAAGTTAGCGTCAGCCCGCCCCATTGCCGGGTTTCAACCCGCTCAAGAGCAAAAAAACCGCCATACATCAGCCACCAGACAATCAGTGGGTAAATCACCGCCCAGGCCGCAATATAGCGACCGCGATGCGGGAGTATTTTCCAGAACATTGGTGCGATCGACACAAGCCCAATCAGTAATGCGAGGTTAATTCGCCAGCGTTGGTCGTGTGGGTAAAGCCCATACATAAACTGACCAAATCGTTCGTGGATGAAGACCCAACAGGCACCGGCTTTTGTGCAGTCGGCACGCGTTGAGCCAACCCAGTTAGCCTGCAAAAATGCCCAGTTCAGCAACGGTGGGATCAGTTCCCACATCAACCATATGCAGCCAATAGTCAGCAGGCTATTGCTCCAGCTGGAGAACAGATTTTTTCGCACCCACACCATCGCGCGGCTTGAGTTATGGCTCGCCGGGCGCGGGGGATGAGACAGCAATACTTTTGTCATCATGACTCCTTAGCGTTCAACGATCGCGATGCGGCGGTTATAGATATTCATCAGCAGCGAGATAGTCAGGCTGATAATCAGATAGACCGACATGGTCATGGCTATCGTCTCGATGGCTTGCCCCGTCTGATTCAGCACGGTGCCGGCAAACAGCGAAACCATATCGGGATAGCCAATAGCGGCGGCAAGAGAGGAGTTTTTGACGATGTTGAGATACTGGCTGGTTAACGGTGGAATAATCACCCGCAATGCCTGGGGAATAATGACCTGGCGTAGCGTAACCGGGTTGGGTAATCCCAGTGACCGAGCCGCTTCATGTTGACCATAAGGCACTGCCTGGATCCCAGCGCGGATAATCTCGGCGATAAATGCAGATGTATAAACCGAAAGTGCCAGCGTTAAGGCTGCCAGTTCAGGAATTAAAACCATCCCGCCGCGGAAGTTAAAGCCTCGTAGGGCTGGGACATCCCAGTGTAGTGCTGCGCCAAAAAGCCATTGCGCCAGTAAAGGCAAACCAATGATCAACACTGCGGCGATCGGCCAGGTGCGGCGCAGTTGTCCGGTCTTTATCTGGTATGTTTTATTAAAGCGGAATAGCCCAACAGAAAGGACTATAGCCATAACAACAGCCAGGATAAACGCAATAAATCCGTCTCCCAGCTGCGGTGACGGAATATAAAGCCCACGATTGCTCAAAAAGGCCAGATCAAACGCGCTCACAGCCTGGCGTGGTCCGGGCAAATTGCGCAACACGGCAAAGTACCAGAAGAAGATTTGCAGCAGCGGGGGAATATTACGGAAGATCTCAATATAAATTGTGGAAAGCTTTCGTAGCAGCCAGTTATCCGAAAGTCTCGCCAGACCGATAAAGAAGCCCAAAACAGAAGCGAACACAATACACAATGCAGAAACCAGTAGCGTATTGAGTAAGCCGACAATAAAAACGCGTCCGTAGGTGTCGCCCTGCTGGTAATCGATCAAATGCTGGACAATACCGAAGCCAGCGCCGCGATCCAGAAAGGCAAAACCTGAAGTAATGCCACGATTATTGAGATTCGTTACAGTGTTGTGAAATAACCAACCAACAATGCCGACAACAGCAACAACGGCAAGGATCTGGAATAACCAGGCGCGAACCGTAGGGTTGGCAAAAGAGAGTGAGCCTTTAACGGTTGAGCGGCGATGAGACATAGAAACCTCGGAAAGCATAACGCTGAAGAGAGCGCCGCCGTAGCGACGCTCGTTACCTCACACCGACTTAACGCACGGGCGGTGCGTACTGAATACCGCCGTTATTCCAGAGATTATTTTGCCCACGTTTAATTTTCAGCGGGCTTTCTGAACCTACGTTACGCTCAAAAATTTCCGAGTAGTTACCCACCTGTTTGATGATGTTATAGGCCCATTTATTATCCAGCTTCAGATCCTTGCCGTAATCGCCTTCTTTACCCAGCAGATGTGCCATATCAGGCGTTGCTGGATTAGCCGCTTTTTCATCGACGTTCTGGGAATTGATGCCCATCTCTTCAGCATTCAGCATGGCGAAAAGCGTCCAGCGTACAATCGAGAACCATTCATCATCGCCACGACGAACTACCGGACCAAGCGGTTCTTTTGAGATAACTTCCGGTAAGACAATCCATTCAGCTGGGTTGCTTAATTTGATGCGCAGGGCATACAGTTGTGATTGATCCGAGGCCAGCGTATCGCAGCGACCAGATTCCAGTGCCTTCGCTGATTCGTCAGAGCGATCGAAAGTCACCGGTGTGTACTTCATATTGTTTGCCTTGAAGTAGTCGGCGACGTTGAGTTCGGTATCAGTACCCGCCTGAATACAGACGGTAGCGCCATCCAGTTCTTTCGCGCTTTTTAGCCCCGCTTTATCGTGCGTCAGGAAGCCAATGCCGTCGTAATAAGTGACGCCGGTAAATGCCATTCCCATCCCGGCATCGCGAGATGAAGTCCAGGTCGTATTACGGGAGAGCAAATCCACCTCCCCTGACTGTAAAGCGGTGAAGCGTTCTTTTGCAGTGAGCGGGGTATATTTCACTTTCGTGTCGTCACCAAATACAGCAGCGGCAACACCACGACAAATATCAACATCAATACCTGAAAACTTACCGTCAGCATCGGCATAAGAGAACCCAGGTAATCCATCACTGATCCCGCATTGCACAAAACCTTTTTTCTGAACGGCATCAAGCGTCGCGCCAGCATGCGCCTGATTTGCAACGGCAAGCAGCACGCTGGCGGCAGCCAGTGTGGCTATCATCATCTTTTTCATAATGCTTCCTGTGAGGCGAAAATTATCGTTATAGGACGTTTGGGAAACGTCTTTTACCTGTCTGTGGCCATCCTCTTATAAGCAAAAGTAGTGCCAGCTTTTGCGCACGATTTCGCGTCGCAATAAGCTGAGTGTAGACAGGAAATAATAAAAACAGCGCCCCGCAATGGTGCGAAAATGAAACATGCGCCACATTTTGGCGCAAAATATTTACGCGTGTTTTACTAAGCAGAATAATGATTGTTAGCGTGAGTATATTTCTGGTGGGAAGTGTGAAAATTAAATTGATGCGTTATTTCGAAAGCAGCGAAATAACGCGATGTAACATGCTAAATCAGCAGGGAATTACCCAGCAGAATATAGCAATATTTTATCTTATGGAGAGATACTGTATCGTTAAAAAGAGCGCGGAACTCCGCGCCCTGTTCAGTTATTTCGATAGAGCGATGATCCCCATCGTCAGGCCAGCAACAGCAGCTGCCCCGCCGGCAATAGCCCCAGCCGTTTCCCAGTTATCCTGAGTCGTGCCTTTCATACAGGTATTGGTGTGAACCAGACGACCCTGATCGTCATAAACCGGAACGCAGGGCGAATCGTGAGCACAGCCCGCCAGCAATGCGGTGAGCAATGCCACAGGAATTAATCTTTTCATGGTGTTACCTCAGTAATAAACGCTAACGCTTAATAAGTTAACTCTCTTATTAACGAGCTGAATGCCATTTTATCACCGGAGGTTATAAATCTTGCGGAATGAATAATGACAAATTATGTGAATTGTAAAAGTAGTGAAGGGAGCGGGAACTATAGAAAGCTTTTAAAGAGTGAGCAGAAGAATATCTTATTAATTTTTATGGGTTTCACTGGAAATAATAAAGGCACCCGAAAGCGCCTTTATGTTTCTGATTTATCCTTTAAAGCAACGGCGGATCACCACAAAGAACACCGGTACGAAGAAGATTGCCAGCAACGTTGCAGAGACCATTCCTCCCATTACCCCGATACCCACAGCGTTCTGCGCGCCACTGCCGGCACCGTTACTGATAGCTAGCGGTAATACGCCGAGAATAAAGGCGAGAGAGGTCATCAGGATAGGACGCAGACGCATACGTACTGCCATCAGTGTCGCTTCAACAACACCTTTACCCTCTTTCTCCATGAGATCTTTAGCGAACTCAACGATCAAAATAGCGTTTTTGGCCGACAAGCCAATTGTCGTTAGCAAGCCCACCATAAAGTAGACGTCATTTTTTTGATTAAAGAGTGTCGCCGCCAGCAGCACGCCGACAATCCCTAACGGCACTACCAACATAACCGAGACAGGAATTGACCAGCTTTCATAGAGTGCAGCAAGGCACAGGAAAACAACCACAAAGGAAATTGCTACCAGAGCGGGAGCCTGGTTTCCCGATAAGCGTTCCTGATACGACATACCCGTCCAGTCATAACCAATGCCCGCAGGTAATTTTGACGCAAGGTTTTCCATCAACGCCATGGCATCGCCGGAACTGGTTCCTGGCGCGGCTTCCCCCTGAATCTCCATTGACGGCAGACCGTTGTAGCGTTCCAGTCGCGGAGAGCCATACACCCAATGTGAAGTGGTAAAGGCCGAGAATGGCACCATTTCGCCGTTGGCGCTGCGGACATAAAGTTTATCGACATCTTCTGGCAGCATACGGAATTTGGCATCCGCCTGAACATACAACTTTTTCACGCGACCACGGTCGATGAAGTCGTTAACGTAAGTCCCACCCAGCGCCGTTGAAATGGTCTGATTGATGTCAGAAAGTGAAACACCTAATGCCTGCGCCTTTTCCTGGTCAACTTCCAGTTTAAACTGCGCGGTGTCTTCCAGGCCATTAGGGCGCACGCTGACTAAGCTGGCAGGATGTTGCGCCGCCATACCAAGCAACTGGTTACGGGCCTGGGTTAGGGCATCGTGACCCAGCCCAGCCTGATCAATTAACTCAAAGTCGAAACCCGTTGCCGTGCCCAGTTCAACAATGGCTGGCATATTGAATGGAATGACAAAACCGTCGCGGATCTTGCCCAATTCCATTTTGGCACGATGGATTACCGCTTCCGCACTGTTTTCGTCACCATTACGCTCTTCCCACGGTTTCAGACTGACGAAGGCCATACCGGCGTTTTGTGCCTGGCCGCTGAAGCTAAAGCCGTTAACCGTAAAGACACTTTCAACGTTCGCTTTCTCGTTCTTCAGATAGTAATCCGTAACTTGATCCAACACTTTTTGCGTCCGCTCTTGCGTCGCGCCAGCGGGTAACTGAATCATGGTCAGAAAGACACCCTGATCCTCTTCAGGTAAGAAGGAAGACGGAAGACGTAAAAACAACACCACCATTCCTGCAACAATCAGCGCATAGATCAGTAAATATCGTCCTGTGGATCCGAGGATTTTGCCGACGCTGTTGGTGTAGTGGTTAACGCTATGATCGAAGGTGGTATTAAACCAACCGAAGAAACCGCCCTTATTTTCGTGATGCTCAGCAGAGACGGGTTTAAGCAGCGTTGCACATAACGCAGGGGTAAGAATCAATGCCACCAGAACAGAAAGCGCCATTGCCGAAACGATGGTGATAGAGAACTGGCGATAAATTGCCCCAGTAGAACCGCCGAAGAATGCCATCGGAATAAATACCGCTGACAGCACCATCGCGATACCCACCAGTGCGCCCTGAATTTGCGACATCGATTTTTCCGTCGCTTCTTTTGGCGGGAGCTTATCCTCCATCATCACGCGCTCGACGTTCTCCACCACCACTATCGCATCATCGACGAGCAGCCCGATGGCAAGCACCATCCCGAACATCGTTAGTGTGTTGATGGAGTAACCAAAAGCGGCGAGGATGGCAAACGTCCCTAACAACACCACGGGTACCGCAATGGTGGGGATCAGCGTTGCTCGCATATTCTGCAAGAACAGATACATCACCAGGAACACCAGCATAATGGCTTCGAACAGCGTTTTTACCACTTCGTGAATAGAAAGCTGGACGAATGGCGTGGTGTCATAAGGGTAGAGAACCTTCATTCCCTGCGGGAAGAATGGCTGTAATTCCGCCAGTTTTGCCTTAATGGCTTTCGCGGTATCGAGAGCATTCGCGCCGGTTGCCAGCTTAATCCCCAGGCCCGCCGCCGGTTTTCCGTTGATACGAGCGATAACGTTATAGTTTTCACCGCCAAGTTCAACCCGTGCGACATCTTTCAGGCGTACCACCGAGCCGTCACTGTTTACGCGCAGGGTCACTTTGCCGAATTCTTCCGGATTTTTAAACCGCGTCTGAGCAATAATCGAGGCGTTCAATTGTTGCCCTGGTAACGCTGGCGTTCCGCCCAACTGTCCGGCAGCGATCTGATCGTTCTGTACCTTCAACTGGTTAATCACATCAACCGGTGTCAGTTTATATTTGTTTAGCAGATCGGCATCCAGCCAGATACGCATCGCATACTGTGCGCCGAAAAGCTGTACGTCACCGACGCCATTCAGACGGCTAAGCGTATCTTTAACGTTAGAGGCCACATAGTCCGAGATATCGTCCTGTGTGGTGCCTGGGTTATCAGAGACAAAGCCCGCCACCATCAAATAGCTGCTACTGGACTTTTCAACACTGATCCCCTGCTGCTGAACCTCCTGCGGCAGCAACGGCGTGGCGAGCTGGAGTTTGTTCTGCACCTGCACTTGCGCGATATCAGGATCGGTCCCGGACTGGAAGGTAAGGGTAATTGTCACGCTACCGGCGGAATCGCTGGTGGAGGACATATACATCAGGTTATCGATACCGTTCATATTCTGTTCGATAACCTGCGTCACCGTATCCTGCACGGTCTGCGCATCAGCGCCCGGATAGTTTGCTGAAACAGAAACCGCAGGCGGTGCAATTGTTGGATACTGAGCGACGGGCAATTGTAGGATCGCCAGTGCGCCCGCCATCATCAGAATAATGGCCAGCACCCATGCAAATATCGGTCGTCGAATAAAAAAGTTTGCCATGTCAGATTACCTTACTTCGATGCAGTATCTGCGGGGGTATCGGTAGTGGCTTTAACCTGCTCTCCCGGGCGCGCTTTTTGCAGGCCGCTGACAATGACTTGATCGCCAGATTTCAGTCCTTCACTAATCAACCATTTATCGCCAATCGCCTGACTGGCAACGACAGGGCGCGCTTCAACCTGACTTTTATCGTTAACAATCAGCACGGTTGCATCACCACGCGGTGTGCGGCTAACGCCTTGTTGCGGGATAAGAATGGCGTCAGGTTGGACGCCTTCATCAATCCGTGCACGCACAAACATACCCGGCAAAAGCGTATGTTGCGGGTTAGGGAAGACAGCACGTAGGGTTATGGAGCCGGTGCTTTCATCAACGGTCACATCGGAGAATTGCAGCGTACCTTTCAGGGGATAGGTTTGACCGTTTTCCATGACCAACTCTACGTTGCTGGTGGCGTTTTCCTTATGCAAATTTCCTTGCTCTACGGATTGCTTCAGCCTCATAAAATCGTTGCTGGATTGGGTCACATCAACGTAGATAGGATCGAGCTGCTGGACAGTCGCCAGTTCAGTCGTTTGCCCATTAGTGACAAGAGCGCCTTCGGTCACAGTCGATTTGCCGATACGTCCGCTAATTGGCGCAGTGACTTTGGTATAAGCAAGATTGATGCGAGCGCTTTCGACTGTGGCTTTTGCGGCAATCACGGCGGCATCGGCCTGACGAGCATCAGCAATGGCCTGGTCGTACTCCTGCTGGCTGATGTATTTCGTACCCACGAGCGGAACGTAACGTTTTACCGTCAAATGCGCGATGGCGGCGGCGGCTTCACTTTTCGCCAGTTCGCCTTTCGCGCTGTCATAATTTGCCTGATAGGTCGCGGGATCGATCTGGTACAGGGACTGGCCTGCTTGCACATCGCTGCCTTCAGTGAAATTGCGATTCAGTACGATCCCGCTAACCTGTGGGCGAACTTCGGCTTTGTTGAATAAATCAGATTTCGGGTAAGTCTCCCCCGTAGCGGGTTGTGTTTTCAGGCAATACGCACGCTTTCAGGCATACCTGCTTTCGTCATTTTGTTCAGCGCTCGTACCAGGGCCATAG
>SKEL01003581.1_pt1 | contig 10048 bp, 8 predicted proteins | sample 4826741 | NCBI WGS metagenome assembly SKEL01 (sample SAMN11008810, study PRJNA524170) | human gut metagenome | biome: Human fecal sample; material: Feces; isolation source: fecal sample from pouch patient p33 | host: Homo sapiens | place: Israel: Tel-Aviv | collected 2016-03-22
AAGTACTACTTTAAGCAACATTTAAACTGGAGAGTAAATAAATGTTAGTTGCAGATACCAATCAATCAGCCACTTCAGCGACACTGGGTGGCAAAGAAGCAATCGCCTTTGGCATCTCTGATGACCCAGCATTCTTTCACGTATTAAGTACTTCCTTGTATAACAACCCTACCCTGGCAGTAGTCCGTGAGACTATCTGTAACAGTTGGGATGCCCATATTGAAGCAGGTAAAACTGATACACCTATCCGTATTACCATTGATACTGACAACTTTATTACCTTCCGTGACTTTGGTAATGGCATCCCGGATGAACTTATTGGTTCCATTTATGGTGTCTATGGTGCATCTACTAAAAAGTCCAATAGTAGTGTTACCGGTGGATTTGGCTTGGGATGTAAATCCCCATTCGCTTATACAGATAGCTTCCAGGTTACTTCATGGAACCAAGGAAAGATGTCTGTATATAACGTAGCTAAAGCTGCAATTGAGAATGATGGTAAACCAGGTATTGTTCCTATTGTTACTAACATTCCTACTGAGGAATCGGGTCTGGAAGTTAAATTCCAGTTGGGTAAACATGACGTAAATACCTTCGTGCATTACATCACATCAATCGTATTTAACGGTGAGATTAAAGCTGAGCTTAGTATTCCTAAACTCGTTAGAACAGAAGAAGGTAATAGTATTCATCAGGGTGACTACACTCTACTGGATACACTAGGCATGTCATTTGAACCAGGTTCGTATGACATGTCTGACAGATGGTATCAAGGCTATATGGGTAACAGTAACATCTTTGTTCGCTACGGTAACGTAATGTACCCAATAGTATCCAGCCCGTATAGTGAAGAGGCTGTAGGTCTTATCCTCAACTTCATGAATATCATTGGTGCTGACACTTTAGTAGTTCAGGCTGCACCAGATACCTTAGCTATTGCCCCTAGTCGTGAAACTCTGTCTAACCAGAAGTTAACTGACGATGGTATTACTGCTCTATGTGTAGATTTAGTAGACCGGATGGAGAAAGAGATTAAGGCTAAAATTCCTAATGCTATTAAGCAAATTGAAGAATATGCCTCCGAATCTTCTACTCGCTACTGGGAATATCCATCTTTCCTGGCTGCTGTTACAGACAGGACTGTTCAACGCTATATGTCCTCTAGCTTATGGGCTAAGCAACGTAAGCATCATATTAAACACTGGCGTAATCTATCCAACAAGGCATTATTGGCTCGCCCTGAATATGCAGGTCTTAAGAAACTGTATAGTAAAGCTATGAGTGCTCTTAAGGATACTCGTGCAGATGGTACAGGATACCCATTCCAGGAATTAGTGTACCGGCATCTGCACTTACCTCAGCTTGCTGCTTTAAAAGCCACTGATGCTAAATGGTCTGGTTACATAATGAACCAGGGTAACTGTGTTGGCCTGGTGAAGGATAAACTTACTGACTACTTTAAGATGGGCTATAACTCCCACCTAGGTATTGGCATTTTCACTACCAAGAACGTTGTAGTTACAAGACGTTTATCTGATTGTGCAGACTCTTTCTCTTACTTCCCTGAATACAACCGAGGTGACCTGGAGCGTACAGCTTTTGTTCACGTCGTTGGTCCTAAGAAAGGGGAAGCAGAAAAAGCTGTAGCTAAGTTCACTGCTATGGGTTATCGGGTAATTGACCTTACTCAATATAATGAGTGGGACAAGCCAACTAACTTCCGCAGGGAACAAGCTAAATTAGCTGCTGAGAAGCGTGCTAAGACGATAGCTGCCAATAAAACCAAAGCAGGAGGTAAAACTAATGCACTGGTTTCATTGAATGCAGTTCTTGGTACTACTCCTGTACGAAATAAAAGTGGTGATTGGGTATCTATGCCGTATATCCAGAAGGAATTTGCTGACCCGAGCTACCATGATAAATCTGGTTTCGTTGAAGTGGAACTGCCTAAGTACTACGTACTAGCCAATCAGGTTGATTCTGGTAGTCCTGCAACTGCTCAAATTGGAACCATGTGGAAATGGTATGAGCTATCTGATGAGATGAAAGCAGAGACTGTTGTCTGCCGTAATCAAATCGAAGCTAACAAGGCTAAACGACGAGGTGCTATCCACATTGATGATGTTCGTCTTAACGAATTGATGACAGTTATTACCAGTAAAGGCTTCAAGAAATATGTTACTGAACATCGCATCGGTGTTCTGGAATACGTAGGACTGGATGACAGAGAATATGGGGAAATCCTCGATATTCTGGGTCTAACCTTCAAACCATTACAGAGTCTGGTTCTTAAACCAGAGTACGAATGGGCATGTGACTTCCTAATAAACCATACACGTAACAAAAAGAAACTTGTTGAGATGGGCCTCATTAAGTCAGTAGATGACTTGGAACCATATGTAAGGATGGTTAATCCTCGTATGCACAAGTATTACGAAGTACTTACCAGATATAAAGAGTTATTCTGTTATAGCTGGAGTGCAGGAGACATCCTACAGAACCTGCATTTAGGTAGTTTAGTCAAGTATCTCAAGAAAAATCCAGAGGATATTCCTGGGTTTAAGTCCCTCTACCGTAATCGTCTAAATAAACTGAAAGGTAAATAATCTGATGAAAATCGAAATGATTTCTATCATCGCACTGGCAGTTGACAGTCGAAACCTCACACTGTGGAAGCCTGATGGCTCCACGGTTGTATATCCACAGAGCGACCCACGGGTTGCTCGTATTGTATCTGAAGCACAGACTAAAGGTCTTGGTACTACCCAGGACCAAATAGAAGTAAACATTGCACCAGAAGTAGAGCTACGTACTGAATATCTGGAAGCAGAGAAGAACACCAACGGATTTGTCCGTTTCTTCAAGGTAGCTAAAGCTAAACTCAAAGAGTTCTTCGAAGATGGTATAGGTGTTTCACCAGCCCGTATCGTCTCAGATATTAAGCTGGGTAACCCTACCAAGACACTGGTGGCTAAAGCCATGGATACCTTCCTGGCTGTTCGGGCTAATGAACTAGAAGTAACAGTAGCAGATGGTTGTTACGACAAACGTGACAATCTGATGTGGGTTACTGGCTGGGATAAAGACCTCAACCATCCTGCACTGGTTCGTTTTATTAACGACGTACTAGGTTGGGGATATGCCCACACCGATCGTATTCTTAGACAGGAATGGCCTATTGCAATTCGTGCAGTATCTGATGATGAAATGGGTGAGTTTGCTAAACAAGCCCGGAACATCAAAGGCATACATGTTGTATTTACCAACCGTGAAGAAACACCACTGCCTTATGTGGAAGTAGCTAAAACTACGAACCAGGATAAGTTGGCTGCTGCTTCAGAGAAGCTGGCTGCATTAGGTGCTATCAGTACCGATGATGCTAACTTCCACACTGGCGTGAAGGAAGATGAAGTGGTTGTTGCTGTTACCAATAATGGGGTTATCCCTGGGGTTGAGAACCTGCAACGTCACCTGCGTCAGTCTGCCAAACTGAAAGACTATAAGGGCTTTACTAAGTTCCTTGAGCGTCTGGCTCCTGTTATTAAAGATCGTCTGCACTCAGTGGAAGATCTGATGAAGTTCATGGAAACTGCTGAACTGCCTATTGCTGATGATGGCTCTATCCTGTTCCTGAAACGCCTTAAGTTCAGGGGCACAGAAAATGGTAAACGTGTATTCGTTGACTGTCACTCGGGCAACATCCGTCAGTGGGTAGGTTGTAAAGTACAGGTACGAGAAGACCTGGTAGACCCTGACCGTCGTCAGGACTGCTCCAATGGTCTGCACGTAGCATCCATGAGCTATCTCCGTAGCTTCGGTGGTGACGTAACTATCCTTGGTAAAGTAGCACCAGAGGATGTATTTGCTGTTCCTCAGTACAACACTAATAAAATGCGTGTAGCTGCGTATCACATTATTGCTGAACTACCGGAAGAGGAACGTAATAACGTTAACAATGGTATCTATCTGTCTAAGACAGAAGTAGGTAAGAAGTTGCTTAATGATGCCATCGTTGGGAACCATAGTTCACCTACCACACTTGTTATGGTTGGTGGTCACTATGGCACTAACCTCAAATACACTAATCTATCATCTGGTTCTGTAGAGCAATTCCGTACAGTTGCTAATAAAGAAGCACTGAACATGGAAGAGTCACTGAATGAAGCTGTAGCTGCTGAACCAGTGAAGGCTACTGACCTTAAACCTGTTGTTAATAAGGCTCCTACTGTGAAAGAACAAATCCGGGAACTGATTAAAGAGTTCCTTAACGCTACTACCCCAGAAGATAAATTAGCTGCTGCTGACTTACTTGTGGAAATGCGAGGTAAGGCTCGTAAACCATGGGCTGCTTTAGGTGTTGGTTCTGATGTGGTGACTAAGATTGCTGATGTACGTACAACTTACACAGCCAAACCCATCGGCAAACCAAAACCAGTGAAGCAAGCTAAGGCCGCTAAAGCTGCTTCTAAACCGGTTAATAGTAAACATGCTGATAATCTGCGTAGCATCCTCAATGATGAATCCTATCCTGACTATCAGAAAGGTCATGCTCTGCAAGACTATAAGCGTCATGCTAAGAAGTCATTCACTGCAATGGGTCTGACCGAAGAAGAAGCTAAGTTAGCTGCCAAGTTGGTCAAGGCTGCTAAGTAATAGCCTGTTCAAATGCCCTCACTTGTAATAAAGTGAGGGTAAATTTGAAGAGGAAATGTACTATGAGTAAAGTATTCAGAAGTAATCGCAAAGCAACTGATGAAGACATCATTCGTATGAATGCTGTTGGTCTGTCCCTCGCAACTATCGCTAAGACGTTGGGAGTTCACCCCACTACGGTTACTCTGCGATTGCGTTCTTTAAATATTGAACCAGCCGACACACGTCGGACGTTCATGGAGAATGTACTCCGTCCATTACCAACCCATGTGGCAGATTGGCTATCAGAGCAAGTTGGTCCTGCTTATGAGATTCGCTCATATATAAGAGACTTGATTCTGGAGGCATATAATAATCGCCACCTTAACCAAGAGAGTGAGCATGACAAGTTCATCCGTTTGTACGCTGGAAAACACACGGCAATGGTTTCTAAAAGCCGTACCGAATCCGACGAGTAAGAATATTAGTACCCAGATTGGTTGCCATCTGGAAGAAGTATGTGAAATGTTAGATGAGTTGACCCCATCCTGCGAGGATAGTATGCAAGTGTTAGCTGATGCACAAGCTGCTTTGGGTAAATTATCGCTGCTGATGAAAGCAAACCACATGGCTATCTTCCCAGCAAATGGCAATCGCTTAGCTTTGCTAGATGCACTGGCAGACCAGATTGTTACAGCAACTGGCGTCGGTACTTTCCTTGGGATGAATGTCCCCGGAGCATTGGCTGAGGTCAATCGCTCAAACTATTCCAAATTCGAAGATGGAGAACCTATCTTCAACGAGAACAAGAAAGTCATGAAGGGGAAAAATTACACTCCCCCAGATTTAAAACCTTACATCTAACCCTCTACGGAGGGTTTTTTACTGGAGATTTAAATGTTTTCCAAACCTACCAAAGCCCCATTGAACCAGGGGCAAGAAGCGGTTGCGAAGGAGTTCTTCGACTTCCTGCTCAACCCTAATGCCACAGAGTTCGGAATCAGTGGACCTGGGGGAACTGGTAAGACATTCCTGATGTCGCACCTTATTGATGACACTATGCCTGCATATATGGAAACTTGTTCTCTGATGGGAACCAAGCCTCTATATAACGAAGTTGTCATGACAGCGACCACGAACAAAGCTGCTGAAGTTCTGGCTCAAGCTACTGGGCGTCCAACGTCTACCTATCATTCCTTCCAGGGGCTGATTGTTAAGAATGACTTTAAAACTGGTGAGACTAATGTCGTACCATCTAAGTCATTCACTATTAAGAAGAACAAGATTATCTTCATAGACGAAGCATCCATGATTGACCGTCAGTTACTTAAGTATGCTCGTGAAGGTACTCACCAGTGCAAACTGGTATTCGTAGGTGATGCTTCTCAGCTTCTGCCTGTTAAAGAGAGTAAGTCTCCAGTGTATGCAGGTAATATCCCAACACACTATCTGACTGAACAGATGCGTACCGATACACCGGAACTCAAAGCATTGCACCAGCAATTGCGTGATACGGTGGAAGGTAAGACAGGCTTCCTACCAATTAAATGTATTCCAGGTATCATTGACTGGGTACAAGAGGAAGAGATGGAGAAACTGGTTCTCAGTCACTTCACTCAACCTACCAACAGCCGTATTGTTGCTTATACGAATGACCAAGTTATTAATTACAATAACTACATTCGTGAAGCTAATGGCTATGTGGGGGAATACTCCATTGGCGAACAGTTAGTCTCTAACTCAGCTGTTCGCTTAGGCGTGGATGACCGTCTGTCTATCGAGCAGGACGTAAAACTTATTGACCAGGATAGCAGTACTCGCATGATTAAGGTTACAGGAGACCTGGAACTGGAAGTTCGTGATAGTACTCTAGACCTTGGTTATGGTGGTATTGTTAGTGAAGTCCCAATTCCTACCGACCCAGACTACTTCAACCGTTTAGTTAAGTGGTTAGGTAAAGAGAAGAACTGGGAACCTTACTTCCGTCTTAAAGAAACCATTCCAGACCTGCGTGCTACTCATGCATGTACTGTTCATAAATCACAAGGCTCTACTTACGACACAATCTTCATTGATGCAAATGACCTCTCAAGCTGTCGCCAACCTGATATGGTTGCCCGTCTGCTTTACGTCGCTGTGTCTCGTGCCCGTAAGCGTGTAGTGTTCTATGGCAATCTTGCCAGTAAGTATGGTGGTCTAACTTTCTAAGGGAGGGTATATGCCTCAGATTGGTTCAGCGACTATTGGTCAAGTTGCCAATAGCAGTGAGATAGTCAAGCACCTGTTCTTAGCAGAACTGGTTCGTCTTGATGGTGTATTAAACGGTATCATTGATAAGAATGATCGTATCAATGGTGTAGACGTATCGGCTGGATTCCTTCACCAAGGGGAGTTCTATCAGCGTTCTAACGCTACCAGACCTCCAACCTACGGTGAACGATTAACTCTTAATCCAGAACTATGGCCTGCAATGGACAAGTATCTGAAAGCCTCCAGTCGTCTGATTATGGAAGTACACCTTGTGAACCAGACTGTATATCGACTGGTTCGTGGTTGTATGTCCTATCAGGATGTACGCGATGCTCTACCTGAATGTCTGGTAGCTCAAGACCAGACTGGTCAGTACAAAGGGCTACCACGTACTCGTGAAGCAGCTTGGACTCTTGCTGGTGATGTTATGGCAATCAAACAGTATGAGAAGATTCTACCTTCTATTGAGTATTATGCAGCTTCACATCTGATTTTCTAAGGCAAAGCTATGCGTTACATCACCTCTCAGGATACTGGCAAGTATCCTATTGCTATCCTCGGTCATCAAATCCGAAGGGAGGAGATGATTAAAACCTACCTGCTGCCTTATGACCTAAGCATGGAAGATTTCATCTTCCTTGAACTTCATTCTGCCCCCGGTAAGAAGAAGACTCCTGCAAGGGAGATTAAGGAGTTCATACAGCAGGAACTGCAACAAGTACTGGATGATGCAGAAACTCAGTACATTATCTGTACCGATTCTGACTACTTCAAAATACTGACTAAAGAAGCTAAAGCAGAGGCTAACCTCGGTTATGTTTGTGACTCAGTATGGGGTAAACAGAAGGTTATCTATACACCTAGCTACAGACAGGTCTTTTATGACCCACCCGTAGTGAAAGCAAAGATTGCTCAGGGTATGGATGCATTACTTAACCACATTCGTGGACAGTATGCTGAACCAGGACAGGGAATCATTGAGTTTGAAGCCTATCCAGATACACCTGAAAAGATTAAAGCCTGGCTAGACCAGTTGCTTGAGATGAATAAGCCTCTGGCTATAGACATTGAAACATTTGGTTTAAAGCACTATAACGCCGGTATAGGAACAATTACGTTCTGTTGGAGCAAGACACAAGGCATAGCCTTTAATGTGGACTACGAGCCAATTAAGGGGGCTACTGAAGCACCCTATGGGCGTATTAACAGGAATGATGTTGTTCGTAACCTATTGCGTGAGTTCTTCATTAAGTACACTCAACGGCAGATGTATCACAACATTAGCTATGATGTGTACGTGCTTATCTATCAGTTATTCATGGATAACCTGATTGATACAGAAGGCTTACTGTATGGCATGAGTATCATGCTACGTAATTGGGACTGTACTAAGTTAATCACCTATCTGGCTACTAACAGCTGTGCCGGTAATCACCTTAGCCTGAAAGACCAAGCTCAAGAGTATGCTGGTAACTATGCTCAGGATGATATTAAAGACATTCGTCTTATTCCTAATGAGCAACTGTTACGCTACAACCTCATTGATGGTTTGTGTACGTGGTACACCTACGAGAAGCACTGGGATACTCTCATTGCTGATGACCAACTGGATGTTTACAACAACATCTTTAAACCAGCCTGTGAAGACATTATTCAGATGCAGCTAACCGGTATGCCCATGAATATGGAAACCGTTAACCAAGTGGCTGAGGAGATGGAAACTGACAGGAACCAAGCTCTGAAAACTATTCGTGAGTCTAAGCTCATGAAGAATTTCACCCTGATGCTTCGTCAGAAATGGGTAGACGATAAGAATGCTAAGCTTAAGAAGAAGCAGGTAACACTGGCTGACTGTGACATCGAGTTTAATCCTAACTCCGGTCCACAATTACAGAAGCTGTTATTTGATTACATTGGCTTACCGGTTCTTGGTCTTACTAAGAGCAAGCAACCTGCTACTGACGGTGACACTATTAAAGCACTGCGTACACATACGCAGAGTGAAGATGTTAAGGAACTGCTCAATGCACTTATCGACTATAAACTCGTGGATAAGATTATCACTAGTTTTATACCAGCTTTCAGGAATGCCCAACCGGGGCCGGATGGCTGGCACTACCTGTTCGGCAACCTCAATCTGGGAGGCACAGTCTCCGGTAGGCTATCGGCTTCAGAGCCAAATCTACAAACAATTCCATCCGGCTCTAAATATGCTAAGAAGATTAAGAAATGCTTCGAAGCAGCTCCAGGCTGGGTATTCTGCGGTTTGGACTTCGCCTCCCTTGAAGACAGAATTAGTGCACTAACCACTAAAGACCCCCAAAAGCTTAAGGTATACATGGGGGTAATTGTGTATAGCGTTACTATCGACGGGGTTGACCATCATATCCGAGATGATGATACAATTGTTTATGATGGGAAAACATTTACCGGAGAGGAATTTTATAATGCCTATACCAATGGCCTACTTTGAGGACCATTATCTGATTTCAGAGGATGGTTCCATCACCAATCTTGCTAACAATTCCCCACTTAAACCAACAGTAAATCCTAATGGATATCTTAAGGTTGGTTTAGCGAAAGGGGATGGTACGCACCAACAGGAGCTGGTTCATATTCTGGTAGCAAAACACTTTATTCCCAACCCATACGGATACAAGTATGTAAATCACTTGGATGGGAATAAACAGAATCCTCATAAGGATAATCTGGAATGGTGTACAGCATCTCAAAATTCAGAACATGCCTTGCGAACAAGATTACGTCCTGGTTATATGTCTGCAAATGACAAGGAGAAGTACCTATTTGAAGTACTGGAAGGTAAACAAGTAGGTGAACTTGCCCAAGAAATAGGCAGACGTGCAGAAACACTGCATAAAATGCTAAGAACCACTGCTGACAGACTAGGTATACGTCATAAGTGGGATGAGGTTATGAGGAGGAACCGCAGAGATGTCGCAATTCGACAACTTGCCAAAATCAACTCATGATTTCACTGGCAAAAAGATTCAATCTGTAAAAAAGGTAGGCAGTTCAACAGGTTACGATGGTCATAGTCTTCGTGCGTATGCTTACTTTGGTGAGCAGATGCCAGACATAGAAGACACGGTAGAATCCATTAACTCCATCCAGCATAAGTACAAATCATTACGTAGTGACTCGAAGG
>SKEL01003582.1_pt1 | contig 10043 bp, 10 predicted proteins | sample 4826741 | NCBI WGS metagenome assembly SKEL01 (sample SAMN11008810, study PRJNA524170) | human gut metagenome | biome: Human fecal sample; material: Feces; isolation source: fecal sample from pouch patient p33 | host: Homo sapiens | place: Israel: Tel-Aviv | collected 2016-03-22
ATACAACGCTTTTTTCCCGGATCTTGCCTGTTGTGAGGCCCAGGGCGACACACTGGACGACGCCATCGAAAATGCCAATGCTGCCGCATATGACTGGATCTACACAGAGCTTATGGAATTTGAGGGAAAACTTCCTCCTGTTTCCGATGAGAGCGATCTGGATCTTCAGGAAGGTGATGTTGTCCGCAATATCTCTGTAAATATCCGCTTCCAGGATGGATGGGACGAATAAAGATCTCTCTTCGGGCAAAAAATATCATTTGTATGCAAAAGCATCAGAATCGGTAACTGCTTTTTGTTACTGATCCTGATGCTTTTTATTATCTGCTTCTTTATTGTTCATGATACTGTCTGAAAAACTTACGCAGTCCGTCCAGCGCTTTTACCAGTACTTCTGTCTCATCCTCATTGAGCTCCTCAAGCACTGCTTCTGTCATCTGCCTGTGGAATTCCGCATGATGGTGATATGCCATACGTCCTTTGTTGGTAAGCTGAATAAATACCACACGTCGATCCTTCTCACTTCGCTCTCTCTTCACATAGCCCTTCTTTACAAGGCTGTTCATGGATGTTGTGAGGGAGCCTACGGTGATCTTCAGCTTGGCCGCGATGGAAGACATATTCCCTCCGCCAAGGCCTACTGCCTCGATAATGTGCATATCATTGTTGGAAATATCTTTATATTTATCTGTGATGATGGCTTCTTCCTCCAGCCGAAGGATCTCGTTGAACAGATTCACCAGCACGTCATTTATAACTTCCCGATTGTCCACTCTAACCCGCTCCTGTTTCTCCGGAGCAAAAAAGCTTCTCCGGTTCTCTGTTTATGAAGCCATCGTAACATAAATATGGGATTTTTTCCACTGGATTTTTGCTTTGGCGGATACAAAATCACTGCGCTCATAATTTCTACATTTTACGGAAACGTTCATAGCGATGTTCCAAAAGCTTTTCCGTTTTTTTCTGTCCATATTTCTCAAGAAAATCTACAATTCCATTTTCCAGATAAGCCGTTGCATCGTTTATATTCTCACGATTTACAGGCTCTGTTTCCGGGATCACATGCTCGATCATTCCCATCTGGTAAAGATCCGCGGCAGTAAGTTTCATCACTGCGGCGGCTTCTTTCGCCTTTTTGCTGTCTTTCCAGAGAATGGAAGCGAAGCCCTCCGGGGACAGTATGGAATATACGGAATGCTCCAGCATCCATACTTCATCTGCCACTGCAAGGGCGAGGGCACCGCCACTTCCGCCTTCTCCGATCACAATGGAAAGTACCGGAACTGTAAGACCTGCCAGTGTGTAGAGATTTTTTGCAATGGCTTCTCCCTGTCCGCGTTCTTCTGCTTCCAGACCGCAGAATGCACCCGGCGTATCCACAAGGCAGATCACCGGTCTGTGAAACTTCTCCGCCTGCTGCATCAGACGCAGGGATTTCCAGTAACCTTCCGGGGAAACCATTCCGAAATTCCGGGCAATGTTTTCCTTTGTTCCTTCACCTTTTTCCTGAGCGAGAACTGTCACCGGCTGTCCATGGAAAAACGCCACACCGCCGATCACTGCCGGGTCATCGCCGCAGTGACGGTCTCCGTGAAATTCCATAAAATCATCAAAGATTGCTTCGATGTAGTCTTTTCCTGTGGGTCGTGTTTTGCCCCTGGCAAGCTGGACATGTTCCCAGGGGGTGTAATTTCCTGATGGGACAAATTCCGGCCAGATTGTATTCCCGATATCTCTGTCCGTTTTATCGGACTGTCCATTATCCCGTACTTTATTTTCATGTAACTTCAGGATATCCGCCAGCACGATCCTCTGTTCCTCACGCTCCACGATCTTATCCACAAAGCCATGCTCCAGAAGAAACTCCGCTCTCTGGAATCCCTTTGGAAGTTTCTGGCCGATGGTCTGCTCGATGACTCTGGGGCCGGCGAATCCGATCAGTGCTTTTGGCTCTGCCAGGATAATATCTCCCAGCATGGCAAAGCTTGCCGTCACGCCACCTGTTGTCGGGTCTGTAAGAACCGGCACATAGAGAAGGCCTGCATCGCTGTGTTTCCGGATCGCCATGCTGGTTTTTGCCATCTGCATCAAAGATACCAGACCTTCCTGCATTCTGGCACCGCCGGAACAGATGTAAAGGATCACCGGAAGCTGTTCCTCCGTGGCACGTTCAAAAACCCGGGTGATCTTTTCCCCTACGATCTCTCCCATACTGGACATCATGAAACGGCAGTCACAGACACCAAGAGCCACTGGTGTCCCTTTTATGGTACACTTGCCGGTGACCACAGCTTCATCAAGCCCTGTCTTTTCGCGGAGAGCACGAAGTTTTTCTTCATACCCTTTGTACTGAAGGGGATTTCGTTCTTCCATATGGGCGTCCCACTCCACGAAGCTTTTTCTGTCTGCGATCATTTTGATCCGCCGGTAGGCAGGTACATGAAAATAATTTCCGCAGTGTGGACAGATATAATGATTCTGTTTTACCTCATCTACAAAAACCGCTGCTTTGCAGGCATTGCATTTACGCATCAGGTTATCCGGCACCTCCGGAGTGTTTTCATGCTCCTCACCGCGGATATCCCGGACTGTTTTTTTGAACATATGCTTAATTCTCATTGATCTTCACTCCCGCAATGGTATGGCTTGCCAGAAAGCCAGTGTCAAAGTTTCCGGACTGATAATCCTCATTTTTCAAAATCTCATACTGGTAATCAATGTTTGTATCAATTCCGTCAATGATCACCTCACCAAGGGCACTCTGCATTTTTGCAATGGCCGCCTTACGGCTGTCCGCATGGACAATCAGTTTGGCAAGCATGGAATCATAATACGGCGGGATCTTGCATCCGTTGTACACGCAGGTATCCACACGGATCCCGTTTCCTCCCGGAAAATGCGCTCCCTGAATGGTTCCCGGTGAAGGTCGGAAATTTTTCTGAGGATTCTCGGCGTTGATCCTGCACTCGATGGCGTGTCCCATAATCCGGACATCGCTCTGCGAGATCTCGAGAGGCATTCCGGAAGCGATTTTCAGCTGTTCTTTTACAAGATCAATCCCCGTCACCCACTCTGTCACCGGATGCTCTACCTGGATCCTTGTATTCATCTCCATAAACCAGAATTTTCCATCCGGTTCCAGAAGAAATTCGATGGTTCCTGCATTTACATAACCGGCTGCTTTTGCCGCTGTCACTGCCGCATGTCCCATTTTTTCCCTCAGTTTTGGTGAAACTGCGGCGCTTGGGGATTCCTCGATCATCTTCTGATGATTTCTCTGGATAGAGCAGTCACGTTCTCCCAGATGGATTACATTTCCCTGACTGTCTGCAAGGATCTGAAATTCAATATGTCGCGGATTTACCACAAAATGTTCAATGTACATGGTACCGTCGCCAAAAGCGATCTCGGACTCTTTTCTGGCTGTTGCGTAGGCCTCCGGAAATTCCTCCGGTGTATTTGCCACGCGCATGCCTTTTCCACCGCCACCAAGAGCTGCCTTGATAATCACCGGATAGCCGATGCGCTCTGCCTCTTTAAGACCGGTTTCAATATCTTCCACATCCCCTTCACTGCCTGGAACTACCGGAACACCCGCCGCGATCATGGTGCTTCTTGCAATCTTTTTGTTGCCAAGCATGCGGATAACCTTTGATGGTGGTCCTACAAATGTAATTCCGCATTTTTCGCAGAGCTCCGCAAATCTGGCGTTTTCGGAAAGAAAACCAAAGCCCGGATGGATCGCATCCGCACCGGAAACCATGGTTGCGCTGATGATCTGCTCCATATTCAGATAACTCTGTGCGGAAGGTCCCGGCCCGATGCAGATTGCTTCGTCTGCCAGCTGCGTATGAAGACTTTCCTCATCTGCCTCGGAATAAACCGCTACCGTTGCAATTCCCATTTCCCTGCAGGCACGGATAATACGCACCGCGATCTCGCCTCTGTTGGCAATCAGTAACTTTCGAATCATACAATCACCTTACCCGATCATAAATGTAAGTTCTGCCTCTACGGCAACTTCTCCGTCTACAGATGCCACTGCGGAACCGATTCCCACAGGGCCCTTTCTGCGGATGATCTTTGTCTCAAGACGGAGCTTGTCTCCCGGAACTACTTTTCTGCGGAATTTGCACTTGTTGATGCCGCCGAAATAAGCAGTTTTTCCCTTCATATCCTCCAGGGAAAGGATGGCTACCGCGCCAACCTGGGCCAGTGCCTCCACCATAAGGACACCTGGCATTACCGGCTCCTTGGGAAAATGTCCACGGAAAAAGTCCTCGCGGAAAGTCACACATTTATATCCAACGGCAAACTCTCCCGGTTCATAATCTTCGATATAGTCCACAAGCAGAAACGGATGTCTGTGCGGAATGATCTCTTCGATCTGTTTTACATCAAGATGTTTCATTTATTTATCCTCCTGAAAGGCTTCGAAAAATTTTATTTGATGCGGAAAAGTTTCTGGCCGTATTCCACCGGCTGTCCGTTTTCCACATAGATCTCTACGATCTCGCCGTCAAAATCACTTTCGATCTCATTCATCAGTTTCATGGCTTCCACAATTGCAAGAACCTGGCCTTTTTTTACCTTATCTCCTACCTGAACGTAAGGCGGAAGATCCTGGGACGGTGCTGCGTAGAAGGTTCCTACCAGAGGAGAAGTTACCAGGCTGCCGGTCTGGTCGTCTGATTTCTGCGGTGCGGGTTTTGACTGCTCAGTGCTTTGTGCGGATGCAGTATTCACTGCCTGTGTTTCTGTTGCATCTTTTCCACCGGCCATTCCTGCTGCCGGAATGTTTTCCACAGTTTCCCCCATAACACCCTGGATAACCTGTGGTTTTCCGTGTTCCATGCTCAAAGTCAGATCTGCTGTCTCGTAAGTAAAAGCGGTAAGTTCTGATGCCGATACGTGATCGATCAGTTCAAGGATCTGGTTAAATTCCATGATTTCACTCCTCCTCATACTTCTTTACAAGCAATGTTCCGTTGTGTCCTCCAAAGCCAAGGGAATTGCTCATTGCATAGCGCACTTCCTGTTCTGCCGGAGCGCCGATCATATAGTTGAGATCCAGCTCTTCCTCTGTCTCTTTTGTTCCCACTGTCTGGTGGATAAAGCCGTCCAGAATGGATTTCACGCATACGATAAATTCAACAGCTCCTGCTGCTCCCAGAAGATGTCCTACCATGGATTTTGTGGAGTTGATCTTCACTTTTTTTGCCGCATCCTGAAATGCAAGTTTGATGGCTCTTGTCTCAAACAAGTCATTGTGATGGGTTCCGGTTCCATGGGCGTTGATGTAGTCCACTTCTTCTGGGGAAACACCAGCTTCTTTCATGGCATTTTCCATGGCACGGGCAGCGCCGCTTCCGTCCTCAGCCGGAGATGTGATATGAAAAGCATCTGCAGTTGCGCCGTATCCCACAACTTCTGCCAGGATATGGGCGTTTCTCTTTTTCGCATGTTCCAGCTCTTCCAGAACAACCACACCTGCGCCCTCACCCATAACAAAACCGCCTCTGTCTTTGTCAAAAGGAATAGAAGCGCGCAGCGGGTCCTCACTTGTGCTCAGTGCAGTAAGGCTTGCAAATCCTGCGATTCCGATGGGGCAGATGGCTCCTTCTGTACCGCCTGCAAGCATCACGTCCGCATCGCCGTACTGGATGGCGCGGAACGCATCTCCGATACAGTGTGTTCCTGTTGCACATGCAGTTACCACGTTGGTACATTTTCCTTTTGCACCAGTGGCAATGGAAACATTTCCGGCTGCCATGTTTGTGATCATCTTCGGAACAAGAAGGGGATCAACCCTTGAAGGACCTTTTTCCACAAGCTTCTTCTCATTTGTCTCAGTAGCCTGAAGGCTTCCCACACCGGAACCGATGATCACGCCTACCATATACGGATCTTCCTCTTCCATCTTAAGCCCTGCATGTTCCACAGCTTCCAGGGCAGCCGCTACGGCATACTGGGAAAAAGGCTCCATTCTTCTTGCGGTTCTTGGGTCCATGCGGTCTTTTGCCACAAAATCCTTCAGCTCCGCTGCCAGTGTTGCCTTATATCCGGTTGTATCAAAACGGGTGATCGGCCCGATTCCCACTTTTCCTTCTTTTACTCCGCTCCAGAAACTTTCCACATCATTTCCGATCGGTGTTACTGCTCCAAGTCCTGTTACTACTACTCGTCTTTTCATCCATCTGTCCTCCTGGAAACTTTCCCTACATTGCCATTCCGCCGTCTACGCGAAGTACCTGTCCTGTGATGTAACGTGCACCGTCCGATGCCAGAAATGCAGCTGCTTTTGCCACATCTTCTGTAGTTCCCATACTTCCCATGGGGATGGATGCCGCAATATTTTCTTTTACTTTGTCAGAAAGCACGTCCGTCATGTCTGTTTTGATAAATCCCGGTGCAATGGCGTTGACTGTGATTCCTCTGGATGCCAGCTCTTTTGCGGCGGATTTTGTAAGGCCGATGATTCCTGCTTTGGATGCCGCATAGTTGGCCTGTCCTGCATTTCCCCGAAGGCCTACCACCGATGAAAGGCTGATGATCTGGCCGCTTCTCTGTTTCAGCATCATTCTGGACACATGGCGGATGCAGTTGAACGTTCCTTTCAGATTGGTGTCAACAACTCTGGAAAAATCTTCTTCGCTCATCTTCATGAGAAGTCCGTCTTTTGTAACCCCGGCATTGTTTACCAGAATATCAACACGTCCATATTTTTCTGCAATGGCTTTGAAAAAAACTTCGCATGCATCAAAATCTGCCACATTGCACTGCATGATATCTGCTTCACCACCGGCTGCCTCGATCTCTGCCTTTGTTTCTCTGGCCTTTTCTTCTGAGCCGTTATAATTGATCACTACAAGGTTTCCTGCTTTTGCAAGTTCCAGGGCGATGGCTTTTCCGATTCCACGTGCACCGCCTGTTACCACTGCGATTTTTTTCTCTGACATATGAATTCCTTTCTATCTATACCAGTTCCTGGCAGACTTTTTCTGCGTCTTCTACGGTCTGAATGTTATATACTTTTACATTTCTGTCGATCTTTCTCATAAATCCGGCCAGTGTTCTTCCTGGTCCGATCTCCACGAATGTATCCACGCCCTGGCGGATCATGTTTTCCACGCTCTGCTGCCAGCGCACAGAGGAAGAGATCTGTTTTTCCAGAAGTGCTTTTGTTTCAGATGAATGTTCCACATATTCTGCAGTCACATTGGTGACATAGGGGATCTGAAGTTCATGGAGTGTGATATCATCCAGAACTTTTCCCAGTTCTTTTCCTGCTGTGGCAAGCATTGCAGAGTGGAACGGACCGCTGACATTTAACGTGATCACCCTTCTTCCACCGGCTGCTTTCAGCTTTTCGGAAGCTTCAGAAACCGCTTCGCTAAGTCCTGTGATCACGATCTGGCCGGGACAGTTGTAGTTGGCAATACTTACGTCTGCAATGTCTGCAAGCACTTCTTCGATCTTCTCTGTTTCCATTCCCATAACTGCCGCCATGCTTCCCTGTCCTGCCGGAACTGCCTGTTCCATAAGGATTCCTCTTTTTCTGACGGTTGTAATGGCGTCCTTAAGATCCATGCCCCCGGCAGCCTCAATGGCACAGTACTCACCAAGGCTTAACCCTGCGGTTACATCTGGATGAAGTCCCATTTCCTCCACCACTTTTTCCATGGCAAGGCAGGTGGTGACCAGCGCAGCCTGTGTGTACTCAGTAAGATCAAGCTGGTCGTTTTCTTCAAAGCAGAGTGCTTTCATATCCAGATCCAGCCACTTACTGGCCGAATCAAAAACTTCTTTTGCAGTATCGTATTTCTCATAAAAATCTTTTCCCATTCCGGCTTTCTGTGCGCCCTGGCCTGGGAAGATGAATGCTGTTTTTCCCATTTTTTATTCCTCCACAAGAAAACTGTTCTTCTTTACAGCTTCTTTTGTCTCTGCCATCAGTCTTGCCATCAGGTCCTTGCAGGCCGGTACATCTTTTACCATTCCTGCGATCTGGCCGGACATGACGCTTCCTGTTTTTACATCGCCGTCTACAACTGCTTTTCGGAGACCTCCAAGGGTCAGCATTTCCAGTTCTTCAAAAGATGCTCCTGCTGCTTCTTTTTCCAGATATTCCTTTGTCATGGGATTTCTTAAGGTACGGACCGGATGTCCTGTGGTTCGGCCAGTTACTCTTGTATCGATATCTCTGGCTTTCAGAAGGAACTGTTTGTAATTTTCATGTACATTACATTCCTCTGTTGCCACAAAACGAGTTCCCATCTGTACGGCTTCCGCACCCAGCATAAAGGCTGCCGCGATTCCACGGCCGTCTGCAATTCCGCCTGCCGCGATCACCGGGATCTTTACTGCATCCACAACCTGTGGTACCAGCGCCATAGTAGTTGTCTCACCGATATGTCCGCCGGACTCAGTTCCCTCAGCAACCACCGCATCTGCACCGCAGCGCTCCATTCTTCTTGCAAGAGCTACAGATGCAACGACCGGGATCACTTTTACTCCTGCAGCTTTCCATTCTTCCATATATTTCTCCGGGCTTCCGGCGCCGGTTGTTACCACTTTGATGCCTTCTTCCACGACGATCTTCGCAACCTCATCGGCGCTTGGGCTCATCAGCATGATGTTTACACCGAAAGGCTTATCTGTCAGTTTTTTTGCTTCGCGGATCTGCTCACGTACCCATTCCGCCGGTGCGTTTGCTGCTGCGATCAGTCCCAGGCCGCCTGCCTCGGATACTGCTGCCGCAATGTGATGGTCTGCCACCCAGGCCATACCGCCCTGGATAATTGGATATTCGATACCAAGTAATTCTGTCACTCTTGTTTTCATTTTTTACCTCCGGGAAATTGAGTCAGGCGGATATTTGCAACCCGCTTTTCTTCTTGCTCATAGTTTCAACAGTCCGTTAATCGGGACTTTACTTTGTTTGCGTCTAATACTCGATCAGGCTCGCGCCATATGTCAGCCCGCCACCGAATCCTGCAAGGACCAGTTTGTCGCCCTTTTGCAGTTTTCCGCTTTTTTTTACCTCATCCAGAAGAATGAGAAGGCTTGCGGAAGACGTATTGCCGTATCTGTCCATGTTCATGGGAAACTTGGAAATGTCTTCGCCCAGCCGTCTTGCCGCGGAGCGGATGATCCGCTCATTTGCCTGGTGGAGAAGATAATACCGGATGTCCCCATAAGAAATCTTTTCTCTGTAAAGAAGGGTTTTTACAGCTTCCGGTACTTTGGATACTGCAAAAGTAAACACTTCTTTTCCATTCATCTGTATGTAGGTTTCTCTTGCTTTCGGGTCATTTTCGTAGCGGATCTGATTTCTACTCTGTAAAGTAAGTGCGCCGCCTTTTTTTCCAATGGAATGGGTTACCTGTGCATATCTGCCGCCCTCTTCTGCTCTCAGTACAACTGCTCCTGCGCCATCTCCGAAAAGAATACAGGTGCCACGGTCTGTCCAGTCCGTTAAACCGGACAGTTTTTCCGCACCGATCACAAGGGCATTCCGGTAAATCCCCTGAGCCAGGTATGCCTGTGCGGTGTTTAAGGCCAGAAGAGATCCTGTACAGGCTCCGTTCAGATCAAAGCAGGTGGCATTTTCCGCGCCGATCCGCTCCTGTACACCACATGCCACACAGGGCATGATCTCTGTGGGAGAAATGGTGGCCACAAGAATCAGGTCGATCTCTTCCACATCCATTCCTGCATCTTCCACTGCCCGCAATGCCGCCTGCGCTGCCATTGTCACAGTGTCTTCCTCTTCTTTTGCAATATGTCTCTGTACCACACCGGTTCTTTCCCTGATCCATTCATCACTGGTTTCCACCATTTTTGCCAGATCGTTGTTATCCCACACTCTGTCCGGTGCCCAGGAACCAGTTCCACATATTTTACCTGTCATATTTTTCTCCATGATATCTGTCGTCAAGCAGTCTGTATAAATCTGTACTGCTGTTCTCTGAATTATCTTTTATCTTAAAATATTTTGATTATCAAATTATATCATCATAAAAGTATTTGTCAAGAAGGAA
>SKEL01003584.1_pt1 | contig 10038 bp, 9 predicted proteins | sample 4826741 | NCBI WGS metagenome assembly SKEL01 (sample SAMN11008810, study PRJNA524170) | human gut metagenome | biome: Human fecal sample; material: Feces; isolation source: fecal sample from pouch patient p33 | host: Homo sapiens | place: Israel: Tel-Aviv | collected 2016-03-22
CTTATAAAGCGAGCCAGCAGGATTACCAAAATTATGCGGAAATCACCAAACAATTTAATGTAAAAGAAAACTGGTGGGCGCTTTACAATGATTCACAATTAAATCGTGTGGTAGAACAAGCATTAGTTAACAACAAAGATTTAGCCAAAGCATCTGTCGCCGTAAACCGTGCTCTATATAATGCAAACCTTGCAGGCGCAAATTTAATTCCTGCATTTAGCGGTTCAACCCAATCTTCTGCAAGTAAGAATGTGAAAACAGGTGGCAGATCAACAGTAAGCCATCAAGGTGCATTAAATGTGAGTTATACGTTAGATTTATGGCAACGTTTAGCGGATACCGCAGATGCCGCAGAATGGTCACATAAAGCAACAGCTGAAGATTTAGAAGCAACCAAACTTTCACTCATCAACTCAGTTGTGACAACGTATTATCAAATTGCTTATTTGAATGATGCTATCAGCACAACCGAGGAAACCATTAAATACTACAACGACATTAGCAGCATCATGCAACGTCGTTTATCGCAAGGTGTCGCAGACAGTGCAAGCGTGGATCAATCACAACAAGCAGTATTAACCGCACGTAACAACTTGATCAACTATCAAACGCAACGCAAAACAGCAGAACAAACTTTACGTAACTTACTGAACTTAAAACCGGAAGAAGCATTAAATATCAACTTCCCACACATTCTCAATGTGAAAAATGTGGGCGTGAATTTAAATGTGCCTGTTTCTGTGATTGCGAATCGTCCTGATGTGAAAGGCTATCAATATCGCTTAAACAGTGCATTCAAAAATGCGAAAGCAACCGAAAAAGGTTGGTTCCCAGAAGTGACTTTAGGCGGTAGTTTAACATCAAGTGGCACTAAAGTCGGTAACGCATTGCACAATCCAGTGGGTACAGGTTTAATCGGTATTAGCCTCCCATTCCTCAACTGGAATACCGTAAAATGGAACGTGAAAATCTCTGAAGCCGATTATGAAACCGCACGTTTAAACTACGAGCAAAGCATCACTAAAGCTTTGAATGATGTAGATACCAACTACTTCGCCTACACACAAGCGCAAAGTGCCTTTGCTAACTTGCAAAAAACACACAGCTATAATCAACGTATCACCAAATACTACCGTGATCGTTACAATGCCGGCGTATCTGAATTACGTGAATGGCTTGCTGCGGCAAACACAGAGAAAACCTCTCAACTTTCTATCTTGAATGCGAAATACAACATCATTCAGGCAGAAAATGCCGTATATAGTTCAATGGCAGGTTATTACTCCCGTTAAAATCATGATTAAGGAAGTTTCGGCTTCCTTAATCTTTTTTATGGATATGCAAAATGAAAAAACAGCTGACTTTTTATTTTATTCGACATGGTAAAACTGTTTGGAATACGGAAGGTTTAATGCAAGGCCATGGCGATTCCCCTTTAACTGAAGAAGGCATTAATGGTGCGAAAAAAACAGGTATTGCACTTAATCATATTCCTTTTGTTGCCGCCTACTCCAGCGTATTAAAACGTACCATCGCTACTGCATCTCACATTATTGGTGAACGTGATATTCCGTTTTTTCATCACCAAGGTTTAAATGAACAATATTTTGGTTCTTGGGAAGGGCAACTTGTTGATACGTTAAGAGAACATCCCGAATTCCAGCAGCTAATTAAAGATCCCGCCAATTATAAAGCTCAAGTAAACGGTGGAGAAACGTTTGAACAATTAGGCGAACGTGCAATGAAAGCATTACAGGATATTATTGAGATCCACGCTCAAGGTAATATTCTTATTGTGTCGCATGGCCATACCTTGCGTTTATTGCTTGCCTTGTTAAACGGCGCAACCTGGCAAAATCACCGCGATGAAGATAAATCGGTATCGCTTATTAATACATCAATTAGTGTTGTACATTATGACGATGAGAACGGTTTTTGCGTTGAGAAAATGAATGATGCGGATCATTTGAAATAAGCAAACTTAGCTAAAAAAATAACCGCACTTTGGATGACCTAAAGTGCGGTTAATTTTTTATGATGTTTTTGTGATTATTTCACTTCGCGGAATGAAATCTCGCTTGGAATCACAGAACCTTGCCAGTAAAGCTCGGTTGATACTTTCTCCGCTAAATCTAAGAAAGATTTCGCAATTTCACTGTCTGGTGCTGCAACTACGGTTGGTTTACCAGCATCCAAATCTTGACGAACTTGGATATTCAACGGTAACTGACCTAATACTTTCACATTGTATTTTTGTGCCATTTTTTCTGCACCACCGGTACCGAAAATCGCTTCGTGGTGGCCGCAGTTGCTACAAATATGCATAGACATATTTTCCACAATACCTAGCACTGGTACAGATACTCGTTCAAACATAGATACACCTTTCACCGCATCTAATAATGCAATATCTTGTGGTGTTGTTACCACTACCGCACCCGTTACAGGGATTTGTTGTGAAAGGGTCAATTGAATATCACCTGTACCCGGTGGCATATCGATCACTAAGTAATCTAAGCTATCCCATAGGGTTTCATTTAAAAGCTGACTTAATGCACTACTCGCCATTGGACCACGCCAAATAGTCGCATTATCTTCATCCATTAAGAAACCAATCGAGTTTGCAGATAAACCATGTGCTTTAATCGGTGTGATATGTTGGTTATCAGGTGACGTTGGGCGTTGATGCGGTGCACCTAACATATGCGGAATAGATGGACCGTAAATATCCGCATCTAAGATCCCTACGCGAGCACCTTGAGCTTGTAAAGCAAGCGCAAGATTCACCGAAACGGATGATTTTCCTACCCCACCTTTACCTGAAGTCACCGCAATGATGTTCTTCACGCCTTTAACAGCAGGTTGATTATTTGCACGTTTTAAGGTTGCGATTTGATAATTCACCACCCATTTGATTTCTTTACTATCGGTCGCTTTTAATAAGGCATCCGAAAGCTGTTGTTTCACTTGCTGCACGCCAGTGTTCCATGCAAAAGGCAATTGTAATTCAATACGTAATACATCACCGCCTTTTTCAACTTTCTTCAAAGTTTTTAATTCGATTAAGTCTTTTTGTAAGGTTGGGTGTTGAAATTGTTGGAAAAGTTGCAGAACCTGAGATTGTTGTTCTGCCGTTAAATTTTCAGAAAAAGCAGTTGCCATAATATTCCTTTAATAGTAGTAGGTAGTAGAGTAAATTTGTCAGGGATATTCTACCCTTTTTACACCTCAAATGTTAAGCTAAAAGTATAACTAAACTAGAAAAAATCGCACTAATCGGGTAACATACTCGCAATTTTTGCAAAAAGAATAAGAGAAAAATAATGACAACTCAACCTCGTAAAATTTTAGTCACTTGTGCATTACCTTATGCAAATGGCGCCATTCATTTAGGCCATATGTTAGAACACATTCAAGCGGATATTTGGGTGCGTTTCCAACGTATGCGTGGCAATAACATTCATTTTGTCTGTGCAGATGATGCGCACGGCACACCAATTATGCTTAATGCCAATAAATTAGGTATCACACCTGAAGAATTAATCGCAAAAGCAAAAGCTGATCACGTCCGTGATTTTGCAGGTTTTAATATCAGTTTTGATAACTATCACTCTACTCACAGTGAAGAAAATAAACAACTTACCGCTGAAATTTACAATAAATTAAAAGCTAAAGGCTTCATTAAAACGAAAGTGATTTCTCAGTTATTCGACCCTGAAAAGAACATGTTCTTACCAGATCGTTTCGTCAAAGGAACTTGCCCAAAATGCAAAGCTGAAGATCAATACGGTGATAACTGCGAAGTTTGTGCTTCGACTTATAGCCCGATGGATTTAATTAATCCTCGTTCAGCTGTATCAGGTGCAACACCAATCATCAAAGAATCTGAACATTTCTTCTTTGACTTGCCTGCTTTTGAAGGGATGTTAAAAGAATGGACTCGCTCTGGTTCACTTCAACCTGAAATTGCAAACAAAATGCAAGAATGGTTTGAAAGTGGTTTGCAACAATGGGATATCTCTCGTGATGCACCTTATTTTGGTTTTGAAATTCCAGGTGCAAAAGATAAATTCTTCTATGTTTGGTTGGATGCCCCTATCGGCTACATGGCTTCTTTCAAAAATCTCTGCGATCGTGAAGGCATTGATTTTAATGAATTCTGGGGAAAAAACAGCGATGCTGAGCTTTATCACTTTATCGGTAAAGATATCGTGTATTTCCACAGCCTATTCTGGCCAGCGATGTTGGAAGGAAGCGAATACCGTAAACCAACCAATGTGTTTGCTCACGGTTATGTCACCGTAGATGGCGCCAAAATGTCAAAATCACGCGGTACATTTATCCAAGCAAGCACCTATTTAAACCATATTGATCCAGAATGTTTACGTTATTACTACGCAGCAAAATTAAACGATCGTATCGAAGATCTTGATTTCAATTTGGAAGATTTTGTTCAACGTGTCAATACGGATATCGTCAATAAACTAGTCAATTTAGCTTCTCGTAATGCTGGATTTATTGCGAAACGCTTTGAAGGCAAATTAGCAGATAAATTAGAAGACGAAGCACTTTTTGCTGAATTTACTGCACAAGCTGAACAAATCGCTACTTATTATGAAAGCCGCGAATATAACAAAGCAATTCGTGAAATCATGACATTAACCGATAAAGCCAATAAATATATCGATGAAAAAGCCCCTTGGGTCATTGCAAAAGAAGATGGCAAAGAGACAGAATTACAAGCGGTTTGCTCAATGGGTATCGAGCTTTTCCGTGTATTAATGTCTTACTTAAAACCGGTTCTCCCAAAACTGGCTGAACGTGCAGAAGCGTTCTTACAAACAGAACTAACTTGGAATAATATTGCACAGCCTTTATTAAGTCATCAACTTACTCCATTTAAAGCGCTTTTCTCTCGTTTAGAGAAAAAACAAATTGATGCTGTTGTAGAAGAAACTAAAGCACTTTTCGCCGAAGCAAACAAAGCGACAGAAAAAACAGCGGCAAAAGCGACCGCACTTTCAAATGTTGAACCAATTGCTGACACTATTACCATTGATGATTTTGCTAAAATCGATATGCGTGTGGCAAAAGTACTGAAATGCGAAGCAGTACCAGAATCAAATAAACTCTTACGTTTTGAATTAGATTTAGGTGACCATACTCGCCAAGTGTTCTCTGGTATTAAAGCTGCTTACAACAAACCTGAAGAATTAGAAGGTCGTTTTGTTATTGTGGTTGCAAACCTTGCACCGCGTAAAATGAAATTCGGCGTATCAGAAGGGATGATTCTTTCTGCTGGTACCGGCGGAAGTGATTTATTCTTACTTTCAGCTGATAGCGGTGTAACTGCCGGTATGCAAGTAAAATAATTTAATATTTAGGCGACTTCGGTCGCCTTTTTTATTGCCAAGTAGAGTTAAATACCCTACCATATCAATCAGTTATTTATCACGCAAATTAAAAGGAATTCATTATGACAAACGAACTTATCTGCTATAAACAAATGCCGGTTTGGACAAAAGATAAACTACCTAAAATGTTCCAAGAAAAACACAATACTAAAGTGGGCACTTGGGGCAAACTTACAGTATTGAAAGGTAAGCTTAAGTTTTATGAGCTAACTGAAGATGGTGATATTATTACTGAGCATATTTTCACGCCAGAAAGTAACATTCCGTTTGTCGAGCCACAAGCCTGGCATCGAGTTGAAGCCCTTTCTGATGACTTAGAATGTACGCTTGGTTTCTATTGCAAAAAAGAAGACTACTTCAGCAAAAAATACAATATGACTGCAACGCATGGTGATATAGTTGATGCAGCTAAAATTATTAAGCCTTGCAAAGTATTAGATTTAGGCTGCGGACAAGGTCGTAACTCCCTTTATTTAAGTTTAAAAGGTTATGATGTGACTTCTTGGGATCACAACGAAAACAGCATTGCCTTCTTAAACGAAACTAAAGATAAAGAAAACTTAAATATCAAAACTGCTGTTTATGATATTAACACCGCTAATATTCAAGAAAACTACGACTTTATTGTATCAACCGTGGTATTTATGTTCTTAAATCGTGAGCGAATTCCAGCTATTATTAAGAATATGCAAGAACACACCAACCCAGGTGGTTACAACTTAATTGTAGCCGCAATGTCTACACCTGAGGTGCCTTGTCCACTTCCGTTCTCATTTACATTCTCTGAAGGTGAATTGAAAGAATATTATAAAGATTGGGAATTCTTAGAATATAACGAAAATATGGGCGAATTACATAAAACCGACGAAAACGGCAATCGCATTAAGTTAAAATTTGCGACAATGTTAGCAAGAAAAAAATAATTCGCTAATTTAGAAAAGAAAATGACCGCACTTTGTCACATAAAGTGCGGTCATTTTTTATAGTATTTTAATTACTCTTCAATAGAACGTAATAACTCATTGATACCCACTTTACCTAAAGTTTTTGCATCAACTTTTTTCACGATCACTGCACAGTATAAGCTGTATTTACCACATTTTGATGGAAGGCTACCAGAAACAACCACAGAACCAGCAGGAACGCGACCGTAGAACACTTCACCAGTTTCACGATCATAGATTTTAGTTGATTGACCGATGAATACGCCCATAGAGATCACACAACCATCTTCAACAATCACGCCTTCAACCACTTCAGAACGTGCACCGATAAAACAGTTATCACCGATAATGGTTGGGTTTGCTTGTAATGGTTCTAACACACCACCGATACCTACACCACCTGATAAGTGAACGTTTTTACCAATTTGCGCACATGAACCAACGGTTGCCCATGTATCAACCATGGTACCTTCACCCACATATGCACCAATATTTACATAAGATGGCATCAATACACAGTTTTTAGAAATGTATGCACCTTTACGTACGGTTGCAGAAGGTACAACACGGAAACCTTCTTGAGCAAAACGCTCTTCGGTATAGTCAGCAAATTTTAATGCTACTTTGTCATAGTATTTAGTTTCAGCGCCATCAATGATTTGGTTATCATTGATACGGAAAGATAATAATACCGCTTTTTTCAACCATTGATGAGTAACCCATTCGCCATCAATTTTTTCTGCAACACGGTATTTACCGCTATCTAATCCTTCGATCACTTCTTCGATTGCTGCACGAGTTTGTGCATCAACTGTTTTAGGGGTAATTTCCGCACGTTTTTCAAATGCAGCTTCAATAACTTGTTGTAAATTTGACATTTTGCTTCCTATTGTTGATGTGAAATAACGGTTGATAGTTGTATCATATTTTTGACTTTCAAGCAAAAAACAACCGCACTTTCTTTTGATTTAAAACATAAAAAAAAGCGAACCTTATTATGGCTCGCTTTTTTCTATTTTTTCGTTTAAGTTAGTTGATAACAGAAACATTTAATGATGAACCGCCAACGATTCTTACGCGACGACCTGCTTTAAAGCTAGGATCCGCTTTTTGAACCACAACGATCTCTTCTCTATTATCTTTTCTGATAACAAGCTCTGCACCATTAACTTGGCTCATTTTCTCTTCAGCTTTGCTACCAATAATCGCCCCACCAATTGCACCTACTGCAGTTGCAATTGCTTGTCCAGTGCCACCGCCAATTGTACTACCAGCGATACCACCTAAAGCACCACCACCAACTGTACCGATTACACCTGGATTATCCGCTTGGATTTTAACAGGACGAACAGAAACAATAGTACCATAGCTAATTGAACGCGCTTCTTTTGCTTGTCCAGCTTCATACACATCACCGCTAAAAATATCAGTGTTTGCACAACCGGTTAAGCCGATAGACATCATAAGTGCTAATGCTACTGTTACTTTTTTCATAAAACTAACCTTCTAAAAATGAATTAGATTGGGTTTCTTGGAGACCAAGTAGAAACGTTTTTCACGCCTTGACCGTTGTCAGATACTTTCACACAAGCACCAGTTACTAAAGTTGAATCGTATTTGTGAACGATAACTTCTGTTTCACCTTCTTGTTTGTATGAGCAGTCGTTTTTACGAACGGTTAATTTTACATCATCACCTTGGAATTCGGTGAAGATAACTTGACCTTTATAAGCGCTTTCATCTTTTTGTGATTGAGATGAACAAGCTGATAAACCTAAACTTAATAAGACAGTTAATGCTAAGGTAATTTTTTTCATTACACTAAACCTCGAGTATTTTCTTTATTGTATAAGGATGAACCTTTATGCAAACGTGATTTTCTGTTTTATCAACAAAACTCACTGCAATTGATGGATTGGGCAATTGCTCCCCTTCCACCTTAGGTTCGCTCACCTTCATGGTTAATTGAGTTAGTTCCTTCCATAAAAATGTATTGCAAATTCGATTAACCCAATCCTCAACAGATTCATGAGATAAAAACGGCATTACAATTTCAATATGTTCCCAAGTTTCTTGGGGATATTGTTTATTTTTAGGAAACGGTAATTCAATAACATCGACAGGCTGACCAATGAAATCAACTGGCTCATCTAATTCAATCAAATAGATAGGACGCCCATTGACGATATTATCGCTTAAAATTCTACCGCACTTTAATAACTCTGTCAGCCAATTTTTTGCTTTTTCTTCAGTATTTGCTCTTAAAGCTAAATGATCAATTTGATAATCCGCTAAATTCACGTTCATGACGGCAGCTAATTGCTGAATTTTTTCCTGAAATAAAGGCAACGCTTGATAAAGTGCGGTCGATTTTTCCATTAAATTTAACATTTTCTCCTGCTCTTACTTTGAGAAATCTATAAACAACGGTATCATAGCCGATTATTTTCATTATTCAATTTCAAGATTAGGAAAAACCGTGAATATTCAATCTATTTTATCCGATAAAATTAAACAAGCGATGATTGCGGCTGGCGCAGATGAACAATGTGATGCGCTTATTCGCCAATCTGGTAAACCACAATTTGGCGACTACCAAGCAAACGGCATCATGGCTGCTGCTAAAAAACTAGGTTTAAATCCACGTGAATTTGCACAAAAAGTATTAGATCATGCTGATCTTTCTGATGTCGCTGAAAAAACTGAAATTGCAGGTCCAGGTTTTATCAACATTTTCTTAAATCCAACTTGGTTAGCAAATAATGTTTCTGCTGCATTAAAAGATCAAAATCTTGGTGTCAGCGCAAATGAAAAACAAACTATCGTGATTGATTATTCTTCACCAAACGTTGCGAAAGAAATGCATGTAGGTCACTTACGTTCTACCATTATCGGTGATGCTGTTGTTCGCACCCTTGAATTTTTAGGCCACAACGTTATTCGTGCGAACCACGTGGGTGACTGGGGTACGCAATTTGGTATGCTTATTGCTTATCTTGAAAAAATGGAAAATGAACACGCAAGCGAAATGGAACTTCAAGATCTTGAAGCATTCTATCGCGAAGCGAAAAAACATTACGATGAAGATGAGTCTTTCGCTGAAAAAGCTCGTAACTATGTAGTGAAATTGCAAGGTGGAGATGAATATTGCCGCACAATGTGGAAAAAATTAGTCGATATTACCATGCAACAAAACCAACGTAACTACGATCGTTTGAATGTCACATTGACTGAAAAAGATGTGATGGGTGAAAGCCTTTATAACCCGATGTTACCTGCTATAGTTGAAGATCTGAAAAAACAAGGTTTAGCGGTTGAAGATGAAGGTGCATTGGTTGTTTATCTTGATGAATTCAAAAACAAAGAAGGCGAACCGATGGGGGTAATCGTTCAGAAGAAAGATGGCGGTTTCCTTTATACCACTACCGATATAGCGGCGGCTAAATATCGTTATGAAACCTTAAAAGCAGATCGTGCATTAGTGTTCTCTGATACACGTCAAAGCCAACACATGCAACAAGCGTGGTTAATTACGCGTAAAGCCGGTTATGTACCAGACAGCTTCTCACTTGAACATAAAAACTTCGGTATGATGTTGGGTAAAGACGGTAAACCATTCAAAACTCGTACTGGCGGTACCGTAAAATTAGCAGATTTATTAGATGAAGCGATTGAACGTG
>SKEL01003586.1_pt1 | contig 10036 bp, 5 predicted proteins | sample 4826741 | NCBI WGS metagenome assembly SKEL01 (sample SAMN11008810, study PRJNA524170) | human gut metagenome | biome: Human fecal sample; material: Feces; isolation source: fecal sample from pouch patient p33 | host: Homo sapiens | place: Israel: Tel-Aviv | collected 2016-03-22
TGGTGCTGATATTATATATCCCACGCCATATATAGAAACTCCTGAATTGGAAACGGCTTCAGAGTTTGGTGCTGATATTATATATCCCACGCCATATATAAAAGCTCCTGAATTGGAAACGGCTTCAGAGTTCAGAAATACTAAGAATATACCCTATCTGCTAAGATCATGGATAAAAAGTGCATAACTCGCTTACGCTCAGACAATGCACTTTTTATCCATAACACAGCCAGGGTATCTTCAAGTATTTCTATGAACTCTTGCAGATGTTTCCTGCTCAGGAGTTTTTATATATTGGCTGTTGATCTATATGTTATCAGCTCACGGTGGGGACCACACCCCCGAACACGCTAACGGGTATAAAGTACGGTGATGGGAAAGAAAAAAAGACTTCTGTCCGGGACGCACGTGATTATCTTCTGCTTTTGTTTCGCCTGAAGAACTTCGTTTAGATACCGGATCATACAGGTTTTTGCGTTAATTCAGAAAATGCTGCTGTCTGAGCATCTATGATGCGAGTTCAACATTTTCTGAATTGTATTTAGCAAAATTCTGTATATCCTGGTATCTCAGAAGTTCTGAAACGAAACACACACAGAAGATAATTCACAGGGTGTCCACTAAACAGAGTCTTTCTTAAATTTCCCATCACCGGGAATTCTTTATACAAACTGATTGAGTTCCGCATCGTACTCATAATCGATCGACGCGAGTTTCTTTATCAGGCTCTCTCCTGACAACTCCTTATCTTTGAGGAAATCATCAAGCGAGTCATAATAATCTCTGAGCTGTGTATTAACGTAACTCAACAGCATCACCGGATCCTTTGGTATCATAGCTGCCTCCTGCAATTTTCCTGTGACTGTCAGTTACATCCACAGTCACATCTATTTTGTATTGATCACAAACTCACCGTCTTTGACATCCAGCACAAGCGTATCTCCCTGATGTACATTACCGGAAAGAATCTTCTTTGCTGCAAGTGTTTCCACATAGTTCTGCAGATAACGTTTCAGCGGACGTGCTCCATATACCGGATCATATCCATTTTCAATTACCTGAGTTCTTGCCGCATCAGTCAGTTCCAGGGAAAGCTCCTGATCTGCCAGACGGTCGCTGAGTTCTTTGACCATAAGGTCGACTATGCCACCAATATTCTCTTTTGTCAATGGTTTGAACATAATAATTTCATCCAGACGGTTCAGGAACTCCGGACGGAAATGTCCACGCAGGTCATTCATAACCTGCTCCTGAGCCTCCGGTTTGATCTCACCCTTCTCATCAATACCATCAAGAAGATATGGAGAACCAATATTGGAAGTCATGATCAGAATCGTGTTCTTGAAGTCTACAGTTCTGCCCTGAGAATCTGTGATACGTCCGTCATCCAGCACCTGAAGAAGTACGTTAAATACATCTGGATGTGCCTTCTCAATCTCATCAAACAGGACAACGCTGTATGGTTTACGACGAACAGCCTCTGTAAGCTGACCGCCTTCTTCGTATCCTACATATCCCGGAGGCGCTCCGATCAGACGAGATACAGAATATTTCTCCATGTACTCACTCATATCGATTCGTACCATATTCTGCTCATCATCAAACAGAGTAGCTGCCAGTGTCTTGGCAAGTTCTGTCTTACCAACACCGGTAGGTCCAAGGAACAGGAAAGATCCAATCGGTTTGGACGGGTCTTTGATTCCTGCTTTGGAACGAAGGATTGCATCTGTAACAAGACGTACACCTTCATCCTGTCCAATCACACGTTTATGCAGTTCATCCTCCAGACCAAGAAGTTTCGTTCTCTCGCCTTCAGTCAGTTTCGTTACCGGAATACCTGTCCAACGGGAGATAATCCTTGCGATCTCATCATCTGTGACAGCTTCATGTACCAGACTGCGGTCACTTTCTTTGACCTGTCTTTCCTCTATCTCCAGCTGTTTCTGGAGTTTCGGCAGCTCACCATACTGCAGCTCAGCTGCTTTTTCCAGATCGTAATTCTGTTTTGCTTTCTGGATCTGTTTATTGATATCCTCGATCTGCTCACGTAATTTCTGGAGCTTCTCTACAGAATGTTTCTCATTGTCCCACTGTGCTTTCTGGGTATTAAAGGTATCACGCATCTCTGCAAGCTCTTTCTGCAGATCTGCAAGACGCTCCTTGCTCAGATTGTCTGTTTCTTTCTTAAGGGCAGATTCCTCAATCTCAAGCTGCATGATCTTACGTCTCTGCTCATCCAGTTCGGTCGGCATGGAATCCAGTTCGGTCTTGATCAGGGCACAAGCCTCATCTACCAGGTCGATTGCCTTATCCGGCAGGAACCTGTCTGTGATATATCTGTGTGAAAGTGTAGCTGCTGCTACCAGTGCGCTGTCTGTAATCTTGACACCATGGAAGACTTCATATCTTTCCTTCAGTCCACGAAGGATGGAAATCGTATCTTCTACCGTTGGCTCATCGACCATAACCGGCTGGAAACGACGTGCCAGTGCGGCATCTTTCTCGATGTACTGCCGGTACTCGTCCAGTGTGGTTGCACCAATACAATGCAGTTCACCTCTGGCAAGCATAGGTTTCAGCATATTACCTGCATCCATCGCACCGTCTGTCTTACCGGCTCCGACGATCAGGTGAAGCTCATCGATGAAGAGGATAATCTCTCCTTCACTTTTCTTCACTTCTTCGAGGACTGCTTTGAGACGTTCCTCAAATTCACCACGATACTTGGCACCTGCAACCAGTGCTCCCATATCCAACGCAAAAATTTTCTTATTCTTAAGGCCTTCCGGAACATCGCCGGCAACGATTCGCTGTGCCAGTCCTTCGATGGCTGCTGTCTTACCGACACCAGGCTCACCGATCAGCACCGGGTTATTCTTGGTCTTACGGGAAAGGATACGGATGATATTACGGATTTCTGCATCACGTCCGATGACCGGATCCAGTTTCTGGTTTCTCGCCTTCTCGACAAGATCTTCACCGTATTTGTTCAGGGTATCGTAAGTTGCTTCCGGGTTGTCGCTGACAACTCTCTGGTTGCCTCTCACGGTAGAAAGTGCCTGGAGAAATCTTTCTCTGGTGATACCGAATTCATTAAAGATTTTCTTCATACTCGGACTCGGCTGTGTCAGAAGAGACAGAAACAGATGCTCAACAGAAACATATTCATCTCCCATTGCCTTCGCTTCGTCTTCTGCATTTACAAGAGATTTGTTCAGATACTGTCCAAATCTCAGATCACCGCCGGATACTTTTACCTTGGCATCCAATGCTTTCTTTACTACGTTGATAAAATATTCTTTATTGATATCCATCTTCTCAATCAGTTTGAGAATCAGGCTGTCCTCCTGTGTTAACAGTGCATACAAAAGATGCTCCTGCTCTACTTCCTGGTTGCCATATTCATAAGCAACCTTCTCAAGGTCCTGAACAGCCTGTACAGATTTCTGAGTAAATTTACTGATATTCATAGGCTCTCCTCCTCTATATCGTAGGAAAAGGATACCGAAATTTCTTTCCGTACCCTTTGGGTTATCTTTGTTATGCTTGTACTATAACACACATTGTTAGCACTGTAAAGAGGTGAGTGCTAATTATTTGTGAATATTTTGTGAACACAAAAACAGAGCCGACAATCCCTAACAGACTGTCAGCCCTGCTTTCATCTACGCATATTCACATTAACTATTACCTTATTTCGTCAGAATCCTGTAATTCTCTTCCTTGTCATAATCCTTATGGATTCCGTCATCTTCATACAGAGTATAGCTGCTGCCTTCGTATCCAAGCATCTTAAGGTGCTCTGTATCAATATCCTTCACGCACTCTGCCACTTCTGCGATTGGGATGCATTTGCCGCTTCGGATGAAGAGCGGTACTTCATTGAGTGCCACGTCTACATAGTGAACTCCTTTTGCGAGGATTTCTTCGGAAATGGTTCCGTCTGGCAGGAACTTGATGAATTTCATTTCCTCCGGCAGGTAAACGTAACGGCCTCTTGCGTTCTGCTCGTAGACCGGTGCGATCATGATCTCGTTTCCGAGGATGAGCTGGTCTTCTACACGAATTGCCATCTTGTCGTCCGGGTAAACGAAGCCGAGCGGTTTGAAGTACATGTCATCGTTCAATGCAGCTTTCATGTACTCGCTGTACAGATACGGTACAAGACGGTATCTGGTATTAATGACATTTCGGAAATCCTCGATGTTTTCGAACTGGTAGCATTCCTGCTCTCTGGTTCCTTCTGCCGCATGATTGCGCATTAACGGGGTGAATACGCCCAAAGCAAGGAAACGGAGCACCAGATCTCTGGTTGTATCTGCGCCAAATCCGCCAAGGTCAGCACCTGTGTACATGAAGCCACACATATTCAGAGATGGCATCATCTTCAGATTAAGAAGGATGTGTGACCACCAGGATTTATTGTCACCGGTCCAGATTCCGCCGTAACGGTGCATTCCGATGTAGGAAGATCTGGAGAACATCAGAAAACGTTTTTCCGGATCAATACGCTCAAAGGCTTCCCCTGCTGCTCTTGTCATGTTGTAGCCAAAAAGGTTATGCACTTTGTCGTGACGGATTTTTTTGCCATCCACATTGTGGTAAAATCTTCTATAATCCTCCGGATTGTTTGCAATGCCCTTCATCTTTGCCTGCATAGCCCACGGATGGACCCTGCCTTCTGTATCTTTTGCAAACTCTCCGGCAAGTTCTTTTGCTTCTTTGAGTCCTTCAGAGGAATAAAAGATTGCCGGCTCGTTCATATCGTTCCAGAAGCCTTCAATTCCCTGCTCAATAAGGAAACGATATTTGTCTCCGAACCATTTTCTGGCATCTTTATTCAGCATATCCGGGAAATGGGTATCTCCCGGCCATACGGCTGCAACGAAATCACTTCCGTCTTCTCGCTTACAGAAATAGTTGTTCTTGACACCTTCTTCGTAAACATCGTATCCCGGCTCAACCTTGACACCGGCATCGATGATCGGGATCAGTCGAAGATCCTGGTCTTTCATTTCCTGTACGAATTCCGGAAAATCCTGGAAGTTTTCTTCGCTCAGTGTGAAGTCCTTGAAAGACTGCATGTAATCGATATCCATGTAGATCATATCGATCGGGATGTGATTCTCACGATATCCTCTGGCAACGGTACGGAAATCTTCTTTTGTGGTGTAGCCCCAACGGCTCTGTCCGAAACCGAAAGCAAACTTCGGCGGGATGTAGCTGCGTCCGATCACATGACGGAACTGTTTTACGATATCATAAGCATTTTCGCCTTCGATCACATAGATATCCAGGTCAGAATTTTTGCAGGATACTTTGAGAGTGTCCATTCTGGTATATCCGATATCGAATGTCAGTTTTGACGGATAGTCAAAAAACAGACCAAAAGTCGTCTTGCCGCTCACGATAATAAAGTTGTGAGCTCCATACAGAGAACGCTTGTCCTCTGTATGCTCCGGATCATCTGTACAGTCGCTGATGTAGCAGTAGCCTCTTTTGTTGATTCCGCGGTTGGATTCACCCAGGCCATAGACGATATCATCTTCGTCCATGATATAAGTAAAAGCAAATCCCTCTTCCTGACTGATTTCTCCATATGGAAAAACGCCCTCAGTTGTTTCAATTTTTTCGGTCAGTGCCTCCGTGTCAAACGGAGTTCCATATCTGTATTTTCTGATCATCTCTGTGTTACCTCTTATTTATATAATACAAATGCCTCATATGGTTTCAAAACAATTTTACCTTCAAATACAGTTCTGTCAAGATTTGTGATCAGGCATTCTGCACCTTTGAATTCTTCCGGAATCTCCATCTCTGCATTTCTTTCACTGAAATTGCAGACTGTCAGAAGTTTTTCCTGATCCAGTTTTCTTGTGTAAACAAAAATCTGCTCGTCGTCACGGTAGAGCGGTTCAAACTCACCATAAACGATGATGTCTTTTTCTTTACGCAGGCTGATCAGTTTCTGATAGTAATGGAAAATAGAGTTCGGATCTTTGAGCTGCTGCACCGCATTGATCTCTTTATAGTTCGGGTTCACTTTGATCCAGGACTCGCCATCTGTAAATCCGGCCTGTTCTGAATCATCCCACTGCATCGGGGTTCTCGCATTGTCACGGCTTCTCAGCATCAGACATTTCATCATGTATTCCGGAGTCATAAGTCCTGATTCCGTAAGTTCTGTAAAGAAATTGATACTCTCAATATCACGATAGTCTTCCAGTTTATCGAAGTAGACATTTGTCATACCAAGCTCTTCACCCTGATATACGTACGGCGTTCCCTGCATCATATGAAGACAGGTTGCCAGCATTTTTGCGGAAGTCTCTCTGTATGCCGGATTGTCATTTCCAAATCGGCTGACACTTCTCGGCTGATCATGATTTCCAAGAAACAGGCTGTTCCATGCTTTGCCCTGAAGTTCTTCCTGCCATTTGATCATGATGCGCTTGAACTCTTTGAAATCATATTTCTCAGTTGTCCACTTTCCGTAATCACCGCTTCCATTATCCACATGCTCAAACTGAAATACCATATTCAGTTCTTTTCCGGCTTCTCCCGCATATTTCTGTGCCTCTTCGATAGTAACTCCTGAAGTTTCACCAACTGTCATGATATCATATCTGGAAAGTACTTCTCTGTTCATTTCCTGAAGAAATTCATGAACCCTCGGACCATGTACGCAATATGGTCCAAAATCGCCATAGAGGCTATTGTTCATTTCTCCGTCCGGAAATGCCTGATCTTTGGAAATCATACTGATAACATCCATACGGAAGCCATCGATTCCTTTTTCACACCAGAATGTCATCATATCATAAACTTCCTGACGTACTTTCTCGTTTTCCCAGTTGAGATCCGGCTGTTTCTTTGAGAACAGATGCAGGTAATACATCTGGGTCTGCGCATCATATTCCCATGCAGAACCGCCAAATGCACCGCCCCAGTTGTTTGGTTCTTTTCCATTGACAGGATCTTTCCAGATATAATAATCACGGTACGGATTGTCTTTGGACTTGCGGCTCTCAATGAACCAGTTGTGTTCATCAGAAGTGTGGTTGACTACGAGATCCATCAGGATCTTGATGCCACGTTTATGTGCCTCGGCAAGCAGTTCTTCGTAATCCTCCATTGTTCCGTAGTCTTTATAAATCTTCTGATAATCTGAAATATCGTAACCATTGTCATCCTGTGGAGACTCAAGCATAGGAGAAATCCACAGCACATTTACGCCAAGTTCTTTCAGATAATCAAGTTTCTGTATGATTCCTCTGATATCTCCAATGCCATCTCCATTGCTGTCATTAAAACTTTTCGGATATATTTGATATACGACGCTTTCTTTCCACCATTTTTTCTCCATGCTATTTGAGCCTCCTGTTTCTTATGATTTTATTCACCAATATTTTAGAATTACTTCGCTGTGGCACAAATCCTGTAACTCTGAACATTTACTCCTTACATCATCATTTGACTGCTCCGGCAACAACACCGTTCATGATCCATTTCTGACAGAAAAGATATACAAGCAGTATAGGAATAAATACCAGCAGGTAAGACGCGAACGCCATGTTGAAACACTACCCTGGACACGTCTGTCCTGTTCCCTTTTGGTGACTTTATCATAACTCCAGTATCACTGGAAAATCAACAGGTTTCTCGAGAAACTTAAATTTTATCCAAAGTTTACGAGGCGTTTTTATGCATTTTACACAAAGCTTTCCTCTTTACTTTCCATCTATGAGTGCAAAAAAAGAACGATCCTGTCATTCCCTGACAGAATCCCTCTTTACCAGATAAACCGGACTTTTTATATTTAATTCTTCCAGCCTTTCTCCCTTGATCAGTTTCATCAGACATTTCAACGCCACATGTGCTTTTTGCCGGACATCCTGATGAACTGTCGTCAGTTTCGGACGAACCATACTCGCATATATACTGTCATCGTAACCTGTAATGGATATCTGATCCGGAATCCTGATTCCTTTGTCAAAAAAGAAATTCATCGCCTCAATTGCACCATAATCTGAAGAAAAAGCCAGTGCTCCGGCTTCAAGAAATCGCGGAAGAAATTCCCCGTATTTCCTGAGACGTAAATGTTTCTCACCCGGAACAACTATATATCGGGAACGACTGCAGAATTTTCCCCTCTTTTCCATCGCCTGTTTGAATCCCATCCATCGATAGTAGTCACTGTCCTGCTCTGTCTCCGCAACAAACAGAGCCTTCTTATATCCGCAGGAATAGAGATATTCTCCTATCTGATATCCTCCCGAGTAATCATCTACACCGACATTCGGGAAGGTATAGGCACCTTCGGGGTAAGTATCGATCAGAATCATCTTTTTATTCAGCTTCCGGGAAAGCCTGCGGTACTGTTCTTCATTATATCCAAGGATGATCAGCCCCTCGACATTCCATTTTGAAGCAATGTCCACTACGTTCTGGATATTTTCGCCGCCGATGAGCATAACGTAATAGCCCTTTTCTTCAGTTTCCATCTGAATGGTTCCAACGAGTTCGCCCACAAACGGATCCTGAAGGGACTGTATGCCATGTGCATAATGAAATCCAAGTACTACACCTATGATTCTGGAGCCATGACCGGAAAGCATCACGGAACCCATATGAGGAACATAGTTCTGTTCTTTAAGGATTGCCGTGATTTTATCAATCGTTTCCTGGGAAACTCTCTTGGTATTGCCGTTTATCACATTTGATACGGTGGTGCGGCTGACGCCTGCCATTTCTGCGATATCCTGAAGACGAATCATCTGTTGTTCCAACTCCTTTTATATCTTATATATACTACGATATTATCAGTTTAGGATCCCGATGGAATGCGTACGATCAACTTCTGCCCATCTTTTTCTGCCGGCACCAGCACCGGGATATGCTTTTTACGCAGTGCATGTACAATTGGATATGCTGCGAACAGATTTTCTCCGACAAAAACGGCTTCTGGTTTGTATTTCAGAATCTGTTTTACCTGCTCCTTGATTCTGGATTTCCACTCCTGTTTTTCCATGGCTACCTCAACGTAAATTCCCTGGATTTCAAGTTCAGGAATATCCGGGAAATCTATGCAAATAATTTCTGCTGCCTGCAATTTAGGGAGCTGATGGAGAAGTTCATCATATTCGATATCTCCGCCAAAGCTTACGATCACTGGTTTCTCGCAAAACTGTTCCATACTGATCTTACATGCCTGTACTGCATCTGCAAGTTCACCGGTTGTCATAAGAAATCCGCCTTTGTGGCAGAAATTTGCTGTTTTAAGACCGGTCACTGCTTTGAGTTCTTCGTTTTCGAGACCAAGCCATTCTGATGGGAAACTGCATTTATAATTCATGGCGTATTCTTTTTTCTGTGGCTGGATGCAGTAACCGCCTCTGTTGGACGGGAATACCACAAATGCAATTGGTGTCTCAGATAAGAATTTCTGGCAGGGAACAAACTCTGGAAGAATCAGAATTCGTGCATCCTCGCAGTGTTTTTCTCTGTCATGAAATGCCTGCATATGTCTTTCGTAGATTTCTTCTACTCGTTTGTCTGCACGCTCGTTTCCTCTATAACGGTCGAATTTGTTTTCCAGGATCATTCCGGCAACACTGACTGCCTGGAAAAAGGCTTCGTCGTTGCTTCCTTCGGCATCCCAGGTTGGATTAAAGTTCCCAATCAGTGAAGCTAGCTCGTTTTTCTCACCGGTGTTATCGTTGTTATCCAATGGCTGTACAAAGGATTCATCGAATTTCTGCGCCAGTTCTTCTCCGAGAATTTCTGTGCCAAGTTCCTCCCAGAGAAGCCCAAATGCCGCATACGGTACGCTGTTCTCACGGACTCTGCTGTCTTTCTGGTGATGGTCGTATCTGCCTCTGCCGATATCAAATACGATACCGTCAAAATCTTCTGGCACGCGGTTGCCGCGTATGATCGTGATCTCCGGGTTTAAATATAATAATAACGCAGCAGAAAACACATCATCTGCGTGGAATTTACCGCTGTGGGTAAAAGCAGTGGCGTTTTGCTGATG
>SKEL01003588.1_pt1 | contig 10034 bp, 10 predicted proteins | sample 4826741 | NCBI WGS metagenome assembly SKEL01 (sample SAMN11008810, study PRJNA524170) | human gut metagenome | biome: Human fecal sample; material: Feces; isolation source: fecal sample from pouch patient p33 | host: Homo sapiens | place: Israel: Tel-Aviv | collected 2016-03-22
GCCGCATCGCTGCCCAGTCCCGTGATGCGGATGCTCGTGCTCGTCCCGCTGAAACCGGCCTTCAGTCGGATAGCCGTCTGCCACTTGCCGAGGGGCGGCAGAAAGCTCCGCAGGTCGCCCGGCGTGACGGTGGAGGGGCTGATGTCGCCCTCAAACTGCAATGTGGGCATCTCCATGCGCCCGTCCTTGTAGCTGTAGGTGGCGGTGACCGGCCCCAAGACGAGCCGCGTGTGGGGCAGTTCGAGCACAAAGTCTTTCAGCGAAGCCTGTCGCCTGTCGGCCTCAAACTTGAAGTGGAGGTCTTTCAGAGTGAATCCCGACCGGTCTCTGAAAGCCAGCATCTTCACGTTGGCCGAGATGGCCGTGTCGGTGAGTTGGTTGAGCATGAAATGGCCGCTCAGGTTGGTCAGGGCCAGATGGTCGGCATTGAATGTGCCCGGTGTGAAGGGTGCGTCGCGCCGGTCGTAGCGGATGGCGCCGCGCCTCACCACAAGCGAGTTGATGCGCAGGTCGAGGGGCGTGTGTGCCGTGGTGTCTTTCGAGGCCAGCGAGTCGAGCACAAACTGGTAGTTGGGCTCCGCCTCGGCATTCGCCCGGTTGAGTCGGGCGTCGAGTCCGAATATCTGTGCCGACGAGATGGCAATGCGCCCCTTGCCCAGTGCAGCCAGTTCGATTTTGGCCGACAGTCTCGAAGCCACGAGCATCGTGTCCCGTTGCCGGTCGAGTATCATCACCTTGTCGATGATGACACGGTTGAGAAACCCCAGATCGACGCGCCCCACGGTGACCGTCGTGCCCAGTTTTTGGCCGATGGCCGAGGCGACGCGGGCACCGAGAAAGGCCTGCACCGTGGGTATTTGCAAAAGCAGGATAACGGCCAGATAGACACTTGCCAATGTCCAGATGACCCCGTTGGTGATATGTTTAAGTTTTTTCAGATGCGAATATTCCGTGAATTTTACTGCAAAAATACGGTATTTTTGTCAGACCGTCCAACAAAAAGGGCTAAAATCTTTCCCACCACACATTTTTTCACTATATTTGCATCGTTTTTAGATCAGCGGTTTGGAACTATTCAGAGAAAGTATAAACCTTAAACATATTGAATGTAGTTATGGCAAATGTAATTAAGTTGCGAAAGGGCTTGGACATCAACCTCAAGGGGAAGGCCGCTTCGGACAAATTGCCATTGAAGGCTGTTGAGGAGATCGCATTGGTCCCCGACGACTTCGTGGGTGTCGTTCCGAAAGTGGTGGTGCGCGAAGGCGACCATGTCAAAGCAGGCGAAGCCCTGTTTGTCAACAAAAACTGCCCCGAGGTGAAGTTTGCTTCGCCCCTCAGCGGCACGGTGACGGCCATCGAGCGTGGCGAGCGTCGCAAGGTGCTCTGCGTGAAGGTGAAAGCCGATGCGCAGCCGTCGGCTGTCGATTTCGGGCGCAGGGATGCAAGTGCGCTCAGTGGCGAGGAGGTGAGAAAAGCTCTGCTCGACGCGGGTCTTTTTGGTTATATCAACCAGTTGCCTTATGCGGTATCCACCACACCGGATACGACGCCTAAGGCAATTTTCGTTTCCGCCCTGCGGGACATGCCGCTGGCCGGCGACTTTGAAGTGGAACTTGAAGGCAACGAAGACGCTTTTCAGGCCGGACTCACCGCACTCGGCAAGGTGGCCAAGACCTATCTCGGCATTGGTGCTCACCAGACGGCCGGGGCACTCGTGCAGGCTCGCGACGTGGAAGTCAACGTGTTTGACGGCCCGTGCCCGGCAGGCAACGTGGGCGTGCAGGTGAATCACCTCTCGCCGGTGAACAAGGGCGAAGTGGTGTGGACGGTAGACCCCACGGCCGTGATATTCTTCGGCAGGCTGATGCTCACAGGCAAGGTGGACTTGCGCCGCACGGTGGCACTCGCCGGCAGCCGCATGGCCGTTACGGGATATGTGGAAGCCCTTGTGGGCACACCCCTCAAGACCCTGCTCGACGGCCGGGTTGACACTGCCGGGGACACACGCGTCATCAACGGCAATCCGCTCACGGGCCGCCGCGCCACGCTCGCCGACTATCTGGGGGCGCACACATCAGAGGTGACCGCTCTGCCCGAAGGCGACCACGCCGACGAGTTGCTGGGCTGGATCATGCCTCGCACCGGGCAGTTCTCCACTTCCCGCAGCTACTTCTCGTGGCTCTTGGGCAAGAGGGAGTACGACCTCGACGCGCGTCTCAAAGGCGGCGAGCGCCACCTCATCATGAGCGGCGAATACGACAAGGTGCTGCCTATGGACATCTACGGCGAGTATCTCATCAAGGCCATCATCTCCGGCGACATCGACAAGCAGGAGCAGTTGGGCATTTATGAGGTGGGTCCCGAAGACTTTGCGCTGGCCGAGTTTGTCGACAGTTCCAAGCTCGAATTGCAGAAAATCGTGCGCGAGGGCCTCGACATCTTGCGCAAGGAGAATGCTTAAAGTTCTGCTTCACGAATAAAAGATAAACCAATCAAAATGAGTATAAGAAACTATCTTGACAAGATAAGGCCCAACTTCCGCGAGGGGGGCAAGCTGCACGCCTTCCAGAGCGTGTTCGATGGTTTTGAGTCGTTTCTCTACGTGCCCAACGACACGTCGAAGAGCGGTGTCCACATCCACGACGCCATCGACTCGAAGCGCATCATGAGCATGGTGGTCATCGCCCTGATGCCGGCCATGCTGTTTGGCATGTACAATGTGGGCTATCAAAACTATCTCGCCGCCGGCACACTGGCCGGAGCCTCGTGGTTCCAGCTGTTTGCTTTCGGTTTTCTGGCCGTGCTGCCCAAGATTCTCGTGAGCTACATCGTGGGACTGGGCATCGAGTTTGCCTGGGCGCAGTGGAAGCACGAGGAGATACAGGAGGGCTACCTCGTGAGCGGCATCATCATTCCGCTCATCGTGCCCGTGACCACTCCGCTGTGGATGCTCGCCCTGGCCTGCGCCTTTGCCGTGATCTTCTGCAAGGAGATATTCGGCGGCACGGGCATGAACATCTTCAATGTGGCCGTAGGCGCGCGCATGTTCCTTTTCTTCTCCTACTCGTCCCGGATGACGGGCGACACCGTGTGGGTGGCCCAAAACGCCATCTTCGGCCTCGGCAACACACTGCCCGACGGCACTACCGCTGCCACACCCCTCGGACTCATCGGACAGGGCATAGCCCCCACGGCCAGCCTCTCCGACATGATATTCGGATTCATCCCCGGTTCCATCGGCGAAACCTCCGTCATCGCCATTGCCATGGGAGCGGCCATCCTCCTTTGGACAGGCATCGCCTCTTGGAAGACGATGGGCAGCGTGTTTGCCGGCGGCATCTTGATGGCGCTTGTGTTCCAAGCCTTGGGCATGACCCCCATCCGCTGGTATGAGCACATCGTGCTCGGCGGTTTCTGCTTCGGCGCCGTGTTCATGGCCACCGACCCCGTGACCTCCGCCCGCACCGAGACCGGCAAATACATCTATGGCCTCTTCATTGGCGCGATGGCCATCATCGTGCGCGTGATGAATCCCGGCTACCCCGAGGGCATGATGCTCGCCATCTTCTTCGGCAACATGTTTGCCCCGCTCATCGACTATTGCGTCGTCGACAGAAATGTCAGCCGCCGCGTGAAGCGCTGGACAAGTGATAACCAATGAATGACAAAAGACAAAACGACATGGCGATGAAAACAAATTCAAACACCTATACGATTATCTATTCTTCGGTGATGGTGATTGTCGTGGCCTTCTTGCTGGCTTTCGTGTATCAGGCCTTGAAGCCCATGCAGGATGCCAACGTGGCCCTCGACCTGAAAAAGCAGATACTCTATTCGCTCAACCTGCGCGACCTCGACAATGCGCAGGCCGAACGCACCTACAGCGAGGTGGTGAAGCGCGAGGAGCAGGTAGACGGCAACACGCTCTACGTGTGTGAGGTGGACGGCAAACCCAAGTACGTGCTTCCCCTCAAGGGCATGGGCCTGTGGGGCGGCATCAGCGGCTTCATAGCCGTCAACGACGACCGGCAGACCGTCTACGGGGCCTACTTCAACCATGAGAGCGAGACGGCCGGCCTCGGGGCCGAAATCAAGGACAACCGCGCTTGGCAGGAGAAGTTCCGCGGCAAGCACCTCTTCAAGAAGGGAACGGCCGGCGTGGCCCTCTCGGTGAAGAAGAAAGTGGACGACCCCGACACGCAGGTGGATGCCGTGACCGGCGCCACGCTCACCTCCAACGGCGTGAGCGACATGCTGCGTGAAGGCATCGAGAAGTATAGGCCGTTCCTCGAAAAGAAATGACAACCGAAACAGAAACAGCATTATGAGTCTATTTTCAAAACAGAATAAAGAGGTCTTCTGCAACCCGCTCAACCTTGACAACCCCATCATGGTGCAGGTGTTGGGCATTTGCTCGGCCCTGGCCGTCACTTCGCAGTTGAAGCCGGCCATTGTCATGGGGCTGGCCGTGACCGTCATCACGGCTTTCTCCAACGTGATCATTTCCCTCATCCGCAACACCATCCCCAACCGCATACGCATCATCGTGCAGCTGGTGGTCGTGGCCGCGCTGGTGACCATCGTGAGCCAGGTGCTCAAGGCGGTGGCCTACGACGTGAGCGTGCAGCTCTCGGTCTATGTGGGTCTCATCATCACCAACTGCATCCTCATGGGCCGGCTCGAAGCCTTCGCCATGACCAACAAGCCTTGGCCCTCGTTTCTCGACGGCATCGGCAACGGTCTCGGCTATGCCATGATACTCGTGGTGGTGGGCTTTGTGCGCGAACTCCTCGGCAACGGTTCGCTTCTGGGGTTCAGAGTGGTGCCGCAGGCCCTCTATGATGCCGGCTACATGAACAACGGCATGATGACCATGCCCGCCATGGCACTCATCCTTTTGGGGTGTGTCATCTGGGTGCATCGCGCCTATTTTTATAAGGAGAAATAAGATATGGAACACGCAATAAGTTTATTCTTCCGTTCGATTTTCGTCGACAACATGATTTTCGCCTTCTTCCTCGGCATGTGCTCGTTCCTTGCCGTGTCGAAGAACGTGAAAACCTCCCTGGGGTTGGGCATCGCCGTGACCTTCGTGCTGCTCGTCACCGTGCCCGTGGACTATCTGTTGCAGACCCGCGTGCTCGGCCCCGACTGTCTGCTGGAGGGTGTCGACCTGAGCTATCTGAGCTTCATCCTCTTCATCGCCGTCATTGCCGGCATCGTGCAGTTGGTGGAGATGGTGGTCGAGAAATACTCGCCCTCGCTCTATGCGGCGCTCGGCATCTTCCTGCCGCTCATCGCCGTCAACTGTGCCATCATGGGTGCTTCGCTCTTCATGCAGCAGCGCATCCTGCTCGACCCCTCCAACTCGCAGGCCATCACCAGCGTGTGGGACAGCATCGTCTATGCCGTGGGCTCCGGTCTGGGCTGGACACTCGCCATCGTCTCCATGGGGGCCATACGCGAGCGCATGCAGTATTGCGATGTGCCAAAGCCCCTTCAGGGACTGGGCATCACGTTCATCACGGTAGGGCTCATGGCGATGGCCATGCTCTGTTTCAGCGGTCTTAAAATTTAAAGAGGGAGGATTTGCAATTATGATGGAATTTATATCAGCTACCATCGGAGTGTTTCTCGTCACGATACTCCTCTTGGTGATTGTCCTGCTTGTGGCCAAGAAATATCTCAGTCCGAGCGGCAACGTGAATATCGAAATCAACGGTGACAAGGTGCTCTCCGTGGCCCAGGGTTCCAGTCTCATGGCCACGCTCAACGAACAGGGCATCTTTCTGCCCTCTGCCTGCGGCGGCAAGTCGAGCTGCGGACAGTGTCGCGTGCAGGTGATGGAGGGCGGCGGCGAGATACTCGACCCCGAGCGGCCCCATTTCACCCGCAAGGAGATCAAAAACCACTGGAGGCTCGGCTGCCAGTGCAAGGTGAAGGGCGACCTCAAAATCAAGATTCCCGAGAGCGTGCTCGGCGTGAAGGAGTGGGAGTGTACCGTCATTTCCAACAAGAACGTGAGTTCTTTCATCAAGGAGTTCAAGGTGGCTCTGCCTCCGGGCGAGCACATGGACTTCATGCCCGGCTCCTATGCACAAATCAAGATTCCGGCCTACGACACCATAGACTACGACCGCGACTTCGACAAAGCCGACATCGGCAGCGAGTATCTGCCCGTGTGGGAGAAGTTCAACATTCTCTCGCTCAAGGCCCACAATCCCGAGCCCACCGTGCGGGCCTATTCCATGGCCAACTATCCCGACGAGGGCGACATCATCATGCTCACCGTGCGCATAGCCACCACGCCCTTCAAGCCCCGTCCGCAGGTGGGCTTTCAGGATGTGTCCACGGGCATCGCCTCTTCCTACATCTTCTCGCTCAAACCGGGCGACAAGGTGACCATGAGCGGCCCCTATGGCGATTTCCACCCCATCATCAACTCCAAGCGCGAGATGATATGGGTGGGCGGCGGTGCCGGTATGGCCCCCCTGCGTGCGCAGATCATGTATATGACCAAGACGCTCCACTGCCGCGACCGTGAGATGCACTATTTCTACGGTGCCCGTAGTCTGAGTGAGGCTTTCTTCCTCGACGACTTCTACGAGCTGGAGAAGGAATATCCCAACTTCCATTTCCACTTGGCACTCGACCGTCCCGACCCCGCAGCCGATGAGGCCGGTGTGCCCTACACGGCCGGCTTCGTGCATCAGGTGATGTATGAGACCTATCTCAAAGACCACGAGGCCCCGGAAGACATCGAATACTACATGTGTGGTCCCGGCCCGATGTCGAAGGCTGTTGAGAAGATGCTCGACGACCTCGGCGTTCCGGCTCAGAACCTGATGTTCGATAACTTTGGCGGATAATCTTCCTTGTCCGTCTTGAGATAAAAAAACTCCGGCTTGTCCTTCAGGGCTTTGCCGGAGTTTTTTGTTCGGGGCATTTCCTCTCTATTGAAAGAAAGTGGAGTGGATTCTTCGTCGCTTTTTCTTTATTCCTTGATATGAATCGGTGCATTTGCCAGAATGGCTGTTACTTCTCCGGTGGTAATTCCTGTTGACACAGACCTCGTATGAACGGTTCTTGGTGAAGGAGAATGCGGTCTTTCAGAGTTTTCATGTTGGATGTTTTATTGAATGTTATTGTTTTCCTCTTCTGTTTCTTCTTGAATGGTGTCTTTGGGCAGCAATCTTGGAGAAATGCGTTTCTTGGGAGTGAGGCGCATGCCTTTCAGCATTTCGGCTTGGCGCACTACGCTGCCGTTACCGTCCGAGAGCTGGTTGAAGGCTTTGTCGTAATCCCTTTGCAGACTGGCCAACCGGTCGCCGATACCGAGGAAGGTATCGGTAAAGCCTGCAATCTTTTCATATAAGATGGTGCCGCGCTTGATGATGGCCTGCACATTCTTTACCTGGTTCTCCTTCTTCCAAAGGTCGAGCGAGAGGCGCAGGGCACTAATCAGGTTGGTGGGGCTCATCAGTACCACCTTTTTGTTGTAGGCATATTCCCAGAGGTGGGCATCACTTTGGATGGCGAGGAGGTAGGCACCTTCGGTGGGGATGAACATCATAACGAAATCCGGTGATTGGGCGTCGTAATGCGAGTAGTCTTTATGGCTGAGCTCGTCGATGTGGGAGCGGACAGATTGCAGGTGTGCTTTCAGGAAGTGTGCCTGCTCCTCCTTGCTTTCGGCAGAGGTGTAGGCAGCATAGGCAGTCAGCGACACTTTGGAGTCGATAATCATTTCCCGTTCGTCGGGGTATTTCACGATGATGTCGGGCTGCATCTTCTGCCCGCTTTCCTCGTTGATGATGGCTTCGCCCCGTTCGTCTTTTAGAAACTCCTGGCGGAAGTAGTGTTCGCCTTCAATCAGTCCGGAGGCTTGCAACAGACGTTCCAGAATCATTTCGCCCCAGTTGCCTTGCATCTTGGAGTCTCCTTTCAGGGCACGGGTCAAGTTGTTGGCATCTTCGCTGAGGCGGTTGTTCAGCTCCACCAGTTCCTTGATGCGTTCACCCAGCGAGAAGCGTTCTTTGGCTTCGGTGCTGTATACTTGTTCCACCTTTTGGCGGAAGTCCTTCAGGTTATCGCCCAGCGGACGGAGCAGATTGCCCAGGTGTTCGGCATTCAGCCTGGTAAAGTCTTCGGCTTTGCTCTGGAAGATACGGTTGGAGAGATTCTCGAACTCGGTGTTCATGCGCTTGTGCAACGCTTCGGCTTCTTCCTTCTGCAGCTTCAATAATTCTATTTCCTTCTTTGTCCCGCTGATTTCCGCCCTCAGTGCGGCTGACTTGCGGTCTGCCGCCAGATAGCCGACTACGGTTCCAATGATTATCCCTATAATCAGTAATAATATTTCCATAGATGTTTTGAAGTGTCCGCCTTATTGTGTCAATATTTCGTTTCCGTCTTCAGTAATCAGGATTTGGCTTTCCCATTGGGCAGAAGGCAGTCCGTCGTCTGTGCAGACGGTCCATCCGTCGGCTTCGTCGATAAAGACTTCGTAGCTTCCCATGTTAATCATCGGCTCGATGGTGAACGTCATGCCGGGTACTATCAGCATGCCCGTACCACGTTTACCGAAGTGTTCCACATCCGGTTCTTCGTGGAACTTGACGCCGCAGCCGTGTCCGCAGAGGTCGCGTACCACGCTGTATCCGTTCTTTTCCGCATGCTCCTGGATGGCGGCGCCTACGTCACCGAGGCGTGCCCAGGGCTGTGCGGTCTGTATGCCTATGTCACGGCATTCTTTGGTGACTTGCACCAGCCTCTGTATGTCGGGGCTGACTTCGCCAATCATGAACATGCGTGATGCGTCGGCAAAGTAACCTTTGTAAATGGTGGATACATCGACATTTACAATGTCACCGCTTTTCAAGAATTCCTTGGTGCTGGGAATGCCGTGGCACACTACATCGTTGATGCTGGTGCACACACTTTTGGGGAAGCCTTCGTACATGAAGGGGGCGGGGATGGCGTCGTGGTCTGTGGTGAAGCAATACACCATATGGTCAATTTCGGCTGTGGACATGCCTTCGCGAATGTTCTCGGAGAGATAATCCAGCAGGGCCGTGTTGATTTTGGCGCTTGCGCGGATACCGGCCAACTGTTCCTCGGTACGGAGTGCGCTTCGCATCGGCAGTTTATATCCTTCTTTCTTATAATGTTGAATTTTGGCTTCTACTTCGTCGGAATAGTTTTTAGGAGTAAACCGGACTCCTTTCATGAACTTTTTCATTGTCTTTTCTTTTTTATGAGACTGCAAAAATACACAATAATGCAGGTGCTTGTACTATCAAGAGCCGAAAAAACATTCGTTTTCTTTATCCCGATGCCGGCTTAGAGGGTATTCACTACTTCTATTTCGCTTCTTGAACTGTCTATTCTCCGTACTTGTATCTGGGTCTTTATACGCTCTTTCAGTCCTTCCACGTGGCTGATGATGCCTACCTTCTTGCCACCCATCCGGTGCAGTTTTTCCAATGTGTCCATCACGGTGTTCAGGTAGTCGCTGCTCAGTGTGCCGAAACCTTCGTCGATGAACAGTGTGTCTACCGAGAGGCTTTGGCGGCTGAGGGAAGAAAGCCCGAGGGCAAGCGACAGAGATACCAGGAAGCTTTCGCCGCCCGATAAGGTGCATGCCGGACGTGCCGCACCTCCTTGATGGAAGTCGCGCAGCAGGATGGTGAGCGAACCGGCCTGGCATTCCAGTTCGTAGCGGTCGGTCAAGCGTTGCAGATAGAAATTGGCGCCTGCCAGCAGTTCTTTCAAGACGAAGCTCTGGGCTATGTTGCGGAAGTTCTTTCCCCGTTCGTCACCGAAGTGACGGCAGAGGCGGTCCCACTTCAGATACTCTTCGCGTAACCGGTCGGCACGTTCCTTTTCTTCCTTTATCCGGTCGATGTTACGGGTGTTTTCTTCCAGGCGTAACTTCTGTTGGCCGATGGATTGGTTGCCGACGGTTATCTTTTCTTCGAGATTCGCGATGAGTGAATCCAGGGTTTAGAGGTTTTCGTTTTATTCTATTT
>SKEL01003596.1_pt1 | contig 10023 bp, 16 predicted proteins | sample 4826741 | NCBI WGS metagenome assembly SKEL01 (sample SAMN11008810, study PRJNA524170) | human gut metagenome | biome: Human fecal sample; material: Feces; isolation source: fecal sample from pouch patient p33 | host: Homo sapiens | place: Israel: Tel-Aviv | collected 2016-03-22
CCGCCGACGCCACCCTGCCATTGGATCCACCGATCCTCATCGTCGCCACCCATATGGGTGGCCTGCTGGCCACACCCATGCAAACCGACGCGGAACGGCAGCGGCGTCGGATCGAGACAATATGCGACCAATGTGGCGACAGCGACACGGTGGTCGCCACCTGTCGCACTTGGGGGGAGCTTGACCGGGAGCTCATGGCGTTGGCCGGTGACGGGTGGGCCGACGATGCGCTGATCGACATCGCCAAACAAGCCGCCTTGCGATACTGCCCGCAGGTGGACAAGTGGTCCGTGGGTGAATTGGCGGCGCGCTTGTGCGCACGGGCGGCGCAATGGTGGGATGACAATGACACATGGGAGGACGAAGCATGATCACAGCCAACCACAGTGCACGACGGTCGGACAGGGGGGATGGGGGTGTGATGCTTCCGATGGTGTTGCCGCTCATGGACGCCAAAGGCGATCTGGTACGGGTGTATGTGCAGGTGCAAGCCGGGCGGGTGCGTGTCAGTGATGATGGATGGTTCCTGTTCGACGCGGTATGCGCGGGCGTGTCCCAGACACGGTTGGCGAGGGTTGCGGCCCGTCATGGCGGTTGTGTGGAGGACGGGTGCGTGGTGTTCGACTTCCCTTTGGATGTGACCGTGGAATATGCGTTCGGTCGTGTTTTGGGGTTCGTGCGGGACTGGTTGGACGCATAGGGGTGGGGCATGAGTGCATTGAATGAGCCTGCTGATCTTGGGGTGGTGCGGTTGGATTACCGTACCGGGTTCCATCTGGGTATGGCGTTGCGGCATTTGCGGGAGACCGTGGACAGCCTCAACGAGGTGTGCGCACGGTTGCGTGCCGACGGGCATGGGGAACTCGCGGACGAGTGGGAGGCGACGGTGGTCGCGGAACTCAACGCGGTGGGCCGTGTGCTCCAACAGCAACTCAAATGATTGGGGAGTCCGGGGTATGGCGATGGCGTCCAACACCCATTATTTGTTGTGGGGAGGCAACGAGACCATGGAGAATCGTGCGAGCAACCGCAGGATACGACGGACCTACGGGCGGGTGTATGGCGTGGTCACCCGCATGTACGCACACAGTTTCGACGTGGCCCGTGACCGGGACGGCATGATCGTGCATGCGCTTGTTCCCGACCGGCTCGCCACGATGGCACAGGGGGTGGGCAACGGCAGTGTCGTGGACATGCACGGGTTGATTGTCCGTGATGGGAATCAATGCATCATGCGGGTGGAACGCCTCGAACGGTTCACCCCATGTCCTCACCGGACGGTCACGGCCGCCGACCTGCCCCACATACCGAACATACCTGATTTCACCGGCGGGTTGGGGTCCGTCGCCTATGTCCGCCAATTGCGCGGCGACGAGTAGAAAGGACACAGAGTATGAGCGGGGCGCATGCGAAACCATTGACCCGACGCCAATACCGGCGGCGGGCGCGCATCGGCAAATGGACGGCCGGCATGATGGGTGCGGCACTACTGGCAGGGGCCGCCACGTGCGCGCTTACCCTGCCCGGAACACCCACCGCACTCGGCGTACCCGACCGCAGCCCGGCCCCCATCACCCGCAGTGTGGACGGGCCAACCGTATCCCGTGATGCCACCCGTGAGGCATTGGCTGACAAAGTAGCGGCGGTAAGTGTGGATTCCACCGGCACATGGACCATGGGCAATGACCGTATCGACGTGGACCGGCTCACCCGCACCGCACCCGGACCCGCTGATCTGCATCATGCGAAAGCCACGGCACAGACCGTGGACCTGCTCAACGACACCGACATACCAGCCGATACGACCACCAGCACCCCGGCCGCCACGGGCGACAGCGGCAACATGTACCCGTGGGGGCAGTGCACATGGTGGGCGTACGTGCGTCGCCACCAACTTGGTTTGCCTGTCGGATCGTATTTCGGCAACGGTGGCGTCTGGGCCGCTTCGGCCGCGCGCTTGGGGTACACGGTCACCCATGGGCCCACGGTGGGTGCCATCATCGTGTTCCAACCCGGACAAGCCGGCGCCGACCTGACCTATGGGCATGTCGCCATCGTCGAACAGGTCCATGCGGATGGGAGCATCACGATTTCGGAGAGCAACGTGCAGGGGTTGGGTGTCATCTCCAACCGCACTCTGGCGGACGCGAACCAATACACCTACATCCAGTAGAAAGGCATGCCATGAGCCGCACCTACACCACCATCCGTTACAACGCGTTGGAACGCAAAGCCCTGGCGCACAGCTACCCGGACGCGGAAGACTATCTGCGCCACACACCCCGATTGCGCCACCGCCTCTACCAATGCCCGGTCGGACGCGACTGCACCCAGTGCAAGGCAAACCGGCTGCACGCCGACACCGTCCGCCGCTTGGCCGCACAACATCGGCAGACCCAGTGAACAGGAAAGGAGGCGACCATGTGGGCGACATGTTGCAACGGGTTGACCATTGGACTTGCGGTATGCATCACCATCCGCATATGGCATCTGCAACGCCAGCACCGTCCCGTATTGGCGGACGCCATGGTCTTCCGGTTGTTCGTGGCTGCGATGGCCGCAGAGTTTGGCGCAATCGTCCTCGAACTGTGCCAATCCAACCCCAATTGGCTGGCGGTACTCATCGACCTGTGCGCGGTCGCCTTCATGCTGCCGATCAGGCGGCTATGGCATTTGAGCCGGAGCCGTGGGCCACGAACAGCCGGCCTCCCATCGTCCAATGCCACCGGCGACAAGGAAACGAAATGAAACAGGACGCATAGGCGTCCACAACCCATACCGGTAGGCGAATCCATTCTTTTTGCATGTGATTGAGAAAGGCGGTGCCTATGAGCATCCGTACGCTTGTCAGTGTCCAGACCATCACCCGGATTGATCCGATTGCGGGAGCGGACCGGATTGTGCTCGCCCATGTGCTTGGGTGGAAGGTCATCATCAGCAAGGACATGGGCCTTGCTGTGGGCGACCGGGTCGCGTATTTCGAGACCGACAGCCTGTTGCCCGAAACCGATCCGCGCTACAGCCAGTTCATGCCGCGTGGGGTGCGCCACATGGCCGTCACTGATCCGGATACGGGTGAGACCATGGAGGTGTCGGGCCATGTGCTGCGCACCATGAAGATGCGTGGCGTCTATTCACAAGGCCTGATCATGCCGTTGCCGGAACTCGGCATCGATCCCGCGTTGCCCGTGGGCTCGGACATCACCGAAGCGTGCCATGTCATCAAGTATGAGCCGCCCGTGTTCACCGGCCGTGGCAATAACCGGCAGGACAAGGCCTTGCAGCGCGCCATGCAGGGCATCATTGGCGAGTTCAACGCGCCATGCTCCAAGTCGGATGCCCCACGTGCCCAGACCCTCACCGGCATCTGGCATGAACTATGCAAACTGGAGGCGGTGCCTACGGTGAAAGTGGACGGGATGAGCCTGACGTTCTTCTTCGACGGCAGCGAGTTGCGCATGTTCACCCGCAACTATGAGGTCGATCCCACACACCCGGATTGGCGGGACGCATGCGAGCTCGCGCACCGTTATTTCACCTCACGTATCGGCGGTTTGAGCGTGTTCGACATCGGTGTGGGCATGTGTGTGCAGGCCGAATACGCCGGGCCCGGTATCAACGGCAACCGGCAGAAGCTAGCCAAGCGTGACCTGTTTGTGTTCGCCGTCTGGCAGGACGGGGAGAAACTGCCGCGTGCCGAATGGGAGGGCTCGTTCCTTGCGCACGCGGCACCCGAAGCCAACCCGTGGGAGTACCCGCTCGCCGACAGCATGGACACGTTGATCAGTGCCGTGGACGGCATGCGTGGCCGGATCACGCCGAACGTGCTGGACGAGGGCATCGTCTGGCATCTCAACCCGGACCAGCCCATCCCCGACACGGTACGCGGCGAATTGGGAGACAACCTGTGTTTCAAGATCATCAACAACACGTACCTGACCAAACACCATCTATAACTATAAGCAGCACGCACCCGTAAAACTTCGGACAGCAATGCTGGAGTTTCCTACGCCATAACAATACGGAGAACAATGACTAGCGACATGGAAGGAGCCTTCATGGAATGTCTCACCCGCATATGGTTGCAATGCGACAATCCACGGTTGGCGGAGGCCATACGGTACGGGCGTCGTGTCCTCACTGCGTTTGATGTCCACTCTGATCTTGAGGATACCCGCGTATTGAGTTGCTTGGCGTTGGACGCGTACCACAGGATCAGTGGTTTGTTGGAGGAGATGGCGGTCGGGTATCAAAGCGCCGGCCCGATCCGGCGGCATATGGCTGCCAGTGTTGACCGGTATGCCATGCCCGTCATGTGTCATTTGGCAACGGTTGCGGCCATCAAACGGTAGCCATGGCATAGGTGTGTCAGACAGGGTTCGTCGCCGCATGGAATCTGTGCCACAACAATGGAACGAACACACCAATAAGCAAGGAGGACGGTCGTGGTCCAAGGGTGCACACGCCGACAGTGGCCGGCCGATGCCATCAACATGTTACGCAAATATCCTGCGATTGGGGTGTGCGTGCGATGTGGACAGCCACCCATGGTGCGGCTCACCGATTCGGGGCGCGCATGGGCGCACTGGTTCATCGACTGCGACCGGTGTGACCGGCATGCGGACGCGCCCGTATTCGCCAGCATATACCATCCGGGCGGTTTCAAGGAGGCGATAGAGGCGTGGAACACACTCAACACCCAGTAGAGGAACCACACATGCATGACGGGTTCACCCGCCCGTTGATGCTCGTGTGGGATCATCTCCTCCGCACGGTGTATGTGGAACCGGTGGAGGGGGATTGGGCCCGGCAACAGGCGTTGATCAGTGAACAATGCGTGGATTGCAACCAATGCGACCAGCCCTTGACCGTCGTGTCCGATTGGGGGACATTGTGCCGGATACTGGCCCGGTACGCCCAATGGGGCATGGGCACCGATGGGCTCATGGAAGCCGCACACCAAGCGGCCGCATACCTTGGCGACCCGGGGGAGGCGGAAGCGGTATTGCCGGTGTTGCACGCGCGGTTGTCGATGGTCGCATCAACCCCCAAACGGTGCTCGACCAATTCGACGCTTGGAAGCATGCATACCTGCAATTGCGTGACGAACGCGACCGGCTCCGCCACGAACGCCATCACCCGGTCAGCCGGCTAATCCCACTCGACGCAAACACATACAGCCGGATGGCCATCAGACCCGTGTGACGGCACACCAAGCCTTCACGCTCAAAGGAGCGCAATCAGTGTTCGCTGGGTTGTTCCAGGTCCCATAATTGTTCGTCGATCTCGGCGATATCCTGTTCCAGGCGTGCGATCGCCATACGACGCAACGTGATGGACGTGAACGGGCGCCCGTTGTCGTCATACCCGCGTTTCGCCCACGCCAATTGCGCGCTTTTCTGGTTGCGTAACTCGTGCAGCTGTTCGATGCTCTCCGCCATGGGGCCGCGCCTTTCCAAACGATGATGATGCCCATACTATCCGCCCCATGCGTCTTGACACCACCCGTGCGGCTTACCGCGTCCGGCGCGCCCCTTGCGCACGTTCGTAGCGTTGCGCCTCCATGTACAAGATGAGCACCGCGTCGGTGGTATTGTATTGCGCCTGCAACCCGTTGGCGCCACGTTTCAGATCCCGCATCAGCTCATCCGGCAACGTGCACACCAGCATCCGCTATGATATATGCGCTTACTTCTGTGCGTTTCTGCCCATATATACTGTGATGGTTCTCGCGAGCCATCTTCCTGTTTCATCGCGTCCGATTTGGCCGCCGTCCCGTATCGGGGCGGCTTGGCTACTTTCGTTTGCCGTAACGCTCCGCAGGCTTCAATTCCCCGATAGCGGCGGGTACATACTCGGCTAGGTTGATAGCGGCGTTCAGATCACGGTCGATCCTCAGCCCGCACTGTTCGCACTTGTAGGTACGCTCTCGCAAGGTGAGTTTTCCGCGCACGTTCCCACAGTTCGAACAGGTCTTCGAGCTTGGGTAGAACCTGTCCGCGACGGTGAGCCGCACGCCTTCCCTGCGGCATTTGTATTCCAGTTGGCGGCGGATTTCGAAGAACCGTTCCTTGGCGATGCTGTCCGCCAAGTGGCGGTTCTTCATCATGCCGGACACGTTCAGATCCTCGATGACGATGCGTGCGGGCTTGGTTTTCGTCAGCATTGCCGTCATCTGGTGGATGTGGTTGTCGCGTAGTCCGTCGAGCTTGCGTTGGGTGAGTCGTATCCGGCGGTTGGTCTTGTTCAGGTTACGGCATTCCTCCAATGGTCGTGTCCACACCGGTTTGCGGGCGGGTTTGCCGTCTTTTCCGGTGATGGTCTGGTAGTGGTCGATGTTGTGTGCGCGTTGGCGTGCAGCCTTGCGCTGCTGGCGTCGCAGGCGTCGTTCCAGGTTGCGGGCCTTGCGGGTCTTGTTGATGTTGCGCATGGTCGTGTCCGTGCCATCCGTGCCGTGGCATACGGCGAGTTCCTTGACACCCAGATCGACGCCCACGCTCACCCCGTTTTTCTGGGTGCGAGGCGGGATGATGTGGTTGTCGTAGGCGAAGCTCAGATACCAGTACTTGCCGTCGAAGCTGATATGCGGGTTCAGGTAGTGTTCGCCGTCGCGTAGTTTCGGCAACGGTTCGCTGGTGCGCACGAATCCGATGCGTTCTCCGCGGAATCCGCCGTTCATGCGGCGCAGGCTCTCATAGTTCACGTAGAACGACGGTTTGGAACGTTTGCGTGATTTGAACTTGGGAAAGCCGCTTTTCTTCGTGAAGAAGCCGCGCATGGCCCTGTCGGCGTCCTTGACGGCCTGTTTGACGACGTTGCAGCCCACTTCGCGGAGCCATTGATGGCTCGTGGGTTTCAAATCGCGGGTGATATGCCGACGTATCTCGCCCTCGGGGATGAACTTCACTCCCTTGCCGCCCGAGGCCACATAGCGTGCGTAGGTTTCCTTCTGCACGTCGATGTAGTGGTTGTATGCCCAGCGTGCCGCGCCCGCGCTTTTACGAAACAGCGTCTCCTGTTCGCTGGTCGGCAGCAGTCGTATCCTCTTGCCCGTCAGCATGGCGTTTCACCTCCCCGATGAGCGTGCGCGTGCGTTTCGATCTGGCGCCGTACAGGCGGTTGGCGAACACGGTGACGATCTGGATCAGGTCGTCGCTCAGTTCCTGTTCGCGGCTGTGAGCGGTGTGGTCGATGACTTCCAACGTCACATCGTTGAGTCGGCACAGGTATTCGATGAGTTCGAACCCGAACCGTACCAGACGGTCGCGGTAGAGCACGACCACGCGTGACACTTGCCGTTCGTTGATGAGGCGCAATAGTTCGTGCAGGCCTTGCTTGTCGTAGTTGATGCCCGAGCCGATGTCTTGGATGATGGAGTACTGGTATCCGCGCGCAGCCATGTACGCCTCCACATTGGATACCTGCGTTTCCAAATCGTCCTTCTGGGCGCGCGTGGATACGCGACAGTATCCGACGGCGGGCTTGTCGCCCATCCGTGTCGCCCGCTCCGGTGTGGTCAATGAGTCCAATTGGTCCTGAGAGTAGTATCGGGTGCCGGAATCCGTGATGTGGCACGGCACCAGTTCGCCGGTTGCGTGCAGTCGGCGTAGCGTGCTCACGCTCAACCCGGATGCCTTGGCGAACTTGCCGATGCTCAGTAATCCCATGTATTCCAGTATACCATACAACGGAAAGAAAAAATCATTATTAGGTAGGAAAAGATAGAAAACAGATAACTGTTAAAAGCCCATATGATTCCGCGCCCACCGCTGATGCGTCACCCGTTGAGGCGGTGACGCATCACCGGTGGGGTACCACCCAATTGTTCAAGGATATGTCAGGGAGCCACCCATGTTGTTGGACCATCATTACCAATGCGCCCGGTGCCACCGGCCCATGAGGGCCGACCGGTTGCACCAATGCCATGCATGCCACCGGTTCGTGTGCGCCACATGCCGCGCGGACACGTTCCACATGTTCGCCCGCACCCACCATGTGTGCCGCGACTGCGCCCACAGCCACAACCATTGATCAGTTCCAGGTGCGGTTGGCCGCCTCCATGAACCAGGCCGCCACCATGGACCGCACCGCGTCCACATCCACATGGTGCGCATCCACCCGCACCATATCCGGCGCCTCACGTATCAAGGGCATCACCCGGCCGGCCTCCTGGCGCAACAGGGCGCCGTCCACACCTTGCGCCGTGTCGGCGATCACGGCGCGCACATCCCCGTACGTGCGGGCCGTGCACAACCGGGACGCCAACCGGTCGGCGACCCCCTCCATACCCTGCGCCACCAACGCCCGGGGCGCGGCCATATCACGTTCCAACCGGTCCTGCCGCAACCCGTCCAGTTCACGGCGCAACCGCGCATGCCGCTGTTGGTTTTCCACCTCGACCCGTTCACCATACCGGGCGAGCGTGCGCCGTGTGGCGGCCGGCAGATCCTCCGGCAACGCCTGCGGATCCAACTGTTTGCGGGCCAGATACGCGTCACGTTTGCATTGCTGTTCACCCGGTTCATCCCACCGCCACCGTACACTCGCGGCCTGTGGATCCGTGGGGCAACCCACACCAATGCCGAACCGGCATACGGGCGCCGGTATGCTCGCACCCGTCCCATCGGGAAACGAGACGATACGCCGTGACAGGTCCCGCGGGTCGGGGGCAATGCGGATGGTGGCGCCCTTGAACCCGGTGGGCGCTCCCGTGGGTTCGTATTGTCCGTCCCGCGCCAACCGGTACCGGTCCGCCACCGACAGATCATGGGCCACCCCGTTGATGGTGACCGTCCCATCCCATTGCACTTGCACCCCACCATCCTCCACATGGGGCACCCGGTCCGGGTCCGGGTCGGGCCAAGAGCCCGGTTCCACACCGGTGTCCGTGGTGGGTGTCAACGTGTGATCGCGGATGTACTGCCGGTACTCATCAACCCACACACCCCGTTGCGGCACCGGGACGGCATCCGGGTACGCGGCCCGGATCGCCATAGCATACACGCGGCCAAGCTCCCCGGCATCCACCACCGGCATCGTGCAGGCGGTAGCGTCCGGGCCGGTGACGGTCGCCACGGTCATGCCCGTATCATCCACATCGAACCCGATGTGGGTGCTCCCGTTGATGGTGATGGTCCCTTGGGTGAAATCACACGACACGTCAGGGGACACCCACTCGGGGTACGTGTTCAACGTATCCATGAACCGCCGGTACAACTCCCGCACCGCCCTCTCGTCCGGTGGGGTGCGGGCCGCCTCCAGCATGGGCGGCAGACCGTCCGCGCCATGGGGCGACACGTCGTATTGGCCGCCCGTGCCGTTCGGGCTCCCTTTCGGTTTACGTGGCTGGACCATCACATGCCGCCCTTTCCCATGCTCAACCCAATGTGACAGAAGACAACTATGCGTGCGCAACACAGGTGGTTTGGAACTCGCCAAGCCACGTGGGCGCCACCGTGTCCATGTTCGCGGGAATATCCGTGTTGCGCCACACACCATGCTCCCCATCCAGGAACCGGTCAAGCGCATCGGTGAGCCGGGCCGCATCCCGTTCACACACCTCATGGCCCAACATGCGTTCATGGGCGCGCCACTGGTCCACCTCCCACGCCAGATCCGCCGCACTGTACGACCGGCGGCTCCCGTCACCATGTTCGTCGTACAAGACAGGCATGTCGTGCTTGTCACACACCACCAGTTGCCCATCCCACGCCGGATCCGTGCCAGAGACATGGGGTCGGGTGAGCATGGCCACCACATCACCGTCCGCATAACGCGTGTAACAGGCGTATTGGCCGTGGGCGTCACCGAAGAAAGTGTTGGAGAACACCGGTCCCGGCCGCTCCCCGTCCTCCGGGTCGTAAGGCAGATCCAATGGGGTGACGCCGGTGCCCCGCAGATCGCCTTGGTGCATGGTGATGTTCGACCAATCCAACGCCAACACCTCCCGTGCCGTCATATCCCTCAAATCCGTTCGGGACACCACCCCCTCGCCATGTTCGGGCCATGCGGCCGGTGTGGGGG
>SKEL01003599.1_pt1 | contig 10012 bp, 9 predicted proteins | sample 4826741 | NCBI WGS metagenome assembly SKEL01 (sample SAMN11008810, study PRJNA524170) | human gut metagenome | biome: Human fecal sample; material: Feces; isolation source: fecal sample from pouch patient p33 | host: Homo sapiens | place: Israel: Tel-Aviv | collected 2016-03-22
AAATAATTTTATACCTTCTATATATTGTTTTTCTTTATATAACAATTTTTGTGCTTGAACTCTAACTTTTTTATATTCTTTAGTCTCTATCTTAGTCAATTTTATATTCTTAAAAATATCTAAAGCTCCATACATATTATCAATATAATGTACTTCAAATATTTCTGGATTTGCTCTATAAGCCATTACTGCTAAAGTCTGATCATCATCAGCAAAACCACATTGTCCTAAAGATATAGCAGCTTGACGATATAAATCTGCTAAATTTTGCCATAAATTTTTAGGAGCAATAGTTACTGCACCTGCAATATAAGTATGCATATTTCTTACTATCTCAAAAATTGGTACATCATCTAATTCATCTACAGCAAAAATATGGATTTTATCACTTAATCCTTCATCAGTTAACACTACATTAAAATCTTCCGATATCGGATATGTAGCTCCACTATGATTAAAACCAAAATCTATCCAAGCAACTGTATCAGTTGTGATTAATCCTCTATTAATTGCATCTGCTGTAAAATATGCTTTTAAATAAGTCACATAATTATATAAATGATTACACGACTCTGGCTTCCATGGCTGTTTACGATATTTCACTGCTAATTTTTGCTCCATAGCTTGTTTGATTAAATTATATACATATTCATCAACTTTTCTTACATCTTCAATAACTATTACTGTTGTCTTATCTAACAAATTATATTCTGAACGAATTTTCTTTACATCTTCTGCCATTTTAGGTTCAGTGTATACTACTATATGATTTTTTACTCTAGCCCAAAATTTAAAATAATTAGCATATGTTGAATTATCTCTTTCAAAACCTTTCCAATCTTTTCTACCTATGTCAAAAAACCATGTTACTATCGAAATTTCCTTCATACTTATCTCTTTACCTCACACTATTATAAATGTCTTCTATTTTATCCATCATTATTTCAACAGATAAATTATTTTTTATATCATTATATGCATTCATACCTAATAACTTACATAATAATCTATCATTTGCTAACAAACTTAGTTTATCATATAAATCATCAATATCTTTATATTTTACTAAAAAACCATTTTCTTTATCTTTTATTATCTCTGGTATTCCCCCTATATTATAAGCAACACCAGCTTTTCCCATAGCCATTCCTTCCGCAAGAGCTAGACCAAAAGTCTCAAAATCTGAAGGTAATACTACTACATCACTTAAACGAACAAAATCCTCTACATTATCTACGTGACCTATACAATGTACATTATTTTCTAATTTATATTCTTTTATTAATGATTTTAATTTAAACATACCTTTGCCCTTACCAATAACTAATAAATGCCAATTTCTAGCATTAGTATATTTATTCATCATTTCTAATAAATCTTGATGTCCTTTATTTCTAAGATTTTTGATTCTAGCTATAATAGCCATTACAAAATCATCTTGTTTTATATTATATCTTTCTCTTATAATATGTTTATTATCTATACTTTTATCAAATTTATTAATATCAATACCAGTATAAATAACACAAGCATTATTTTCTTTAAAGCCATTTCTTATAGCATCATTTTTTACAAAATGACTTACATAAATTATTTTATTACACCCTTTTATTATATTTTCCTTCTCAAAAGTAGAAAATTTGCCATGTGCAGTAAATACTACTGGCATATTTTCATTATATCTCTGTTTATATTTCATAGCTGTAATACCAGCAGCTGCAGAATTAGCATGTATTAAGTCTATATTATATTTTTTTACAATATGTTTTAACAAATATGCTGATATATCCGTAGAAAATCTCATAGGAAGCCAACTATTTTTTATACCTTTTTGGGCTAATTTATTCGCTAACAAACCTCCACCAGATGCAATATGAACATTATATCCTCGTTTTTGCAAATTTTCTGCAACTAATTTTGTATATGTTTCGGCTCCACCAATATTCAATCGCGGTACCATCAATAAAATATTTTTCATTTATTTCTACCTATTATTATTATCAATTTATAATTTATTAAATATTTCTATATATTTTATTACCATTTTATCAATACTTAAATGCTGTTTTACATATAAAGCAATATCTTTACTATCTACATCACTTAATTTAAATGCTTTTGATATTTCTTCTGCCATAGAAACTTTATTCACTTTTTTATCTTTCCCATCAAAATTCACTTTACATGCATATTCTATATTATCTTTTGTTATCAAACCTATAAAATATTTATCATTTCTAATTGCTACTACTGGTTTTTCACAAGCTAAAGTTTCTATAGCCACTCTACCTTCACCAATCAAAATATCTGTTGCATTATACCAAAGACTAATATCTTCTACAAAATTTTTAACCTCTATCCAATTACCATATTTTTGATTAAATCGGTCTGCTTTATCCTCTACTTTTTTTCTAAATGGACCTTCTCCAATAATTACTAATTTATAAAAAATATTAGCATTTGCTAAAGCTTCTAAAGCATCTATAATTACTAAAGAAACAGCACCTTTTACACTACTCATACGACTAACATGCAATATCATTTTTTCGTTATCTAATAACAAACTTCTTCTAGCAATAAGCTTATTCATTGGTTTAAAAAATGTAAAATCCACACCATTATTTATTAAATTTACTTTATCCTTTGAAAAACTATATTCATTATATAAAATTTGAGCTAAATTTTCACTGACAACTATCATCTGAGGAAAAATCTTAGCATATATCTTTTTAAATTTAGCCCTATGCCATGGATCATGCATTGTAACTGTATATTTTATATTGACATCTTTCGATAATAACCAAGCCCATATACCAGCTGTCCTTTGTTGAGCCGATATTATTTCTATATTATTTTCTCTTATTATTTGCTTCAACATTTCAAAGCTTTTCTTCCACTTGAGAAAATTCGCTCCTCTTGCTTGAATCGTTATTATTTCTATATTATACTTTTCCTTTAATTTTGCTAATTTAGATTCGTCACTACCATGATTTACAGCTAAAAAAACTTTATGTGTACATAAACCTTTCAATAAAGCTTCAACATGAGTTTCAGCTCCACCTGTTTTCCATGGTTGTGTAAATAATATTAAAATATTCATTTTCTTCATTCCAAACCTTAATTTTTCATATATAATAACTCATTGTGCTAGTTCGTTTTTTATTGTATAAACTAATAAACATTGTTCCAATCTTAATCGAAATCCTAAAATAGATTGTACTCTTATTCTTTCTATATCAAATAAATTTACTAATTTAGAAAATACTGTCTCTATATATTTCCTCTTCTTTTTTAGAAATTTACTATTTTCTTGTTTCTTTTCTTTCATATTTTTCTTGATGGTGTCCAAAACCATATTCCTTCTTTTTTCAATTTCTTTTTTAATTCATTACTTAGATATCCTTGGTCTGCCAAAATATATTGACATCTATATTGTCTTAATAAATCTTCTACCATTTTTATATCATGTTTAGATGCTTTACTCAATGCATATGCCCAAATGTGTCCATCACTTCCTACTTCAAAGCTACCCTTCAACTCATAATAATATTGCTTTTTAGTAGCATTATAGCCAATATCTGCATAATCTGTAAGCACTTTACATCTTTTATTACGAATAGGTTGACATAATGGTAGTGGTAAACTGTCAATAATTGTGTATTTAGGATTATTTGAATGTTGTTTTAATATACCAATACGTATCCATTGCAAAAAACAAAAAGCATTATTGCAAATACGATTAAAACGTGAACGCTCAGGAAGAGAAGATTTAGGAAAAATATTATTTTGCAAAAAGTAATAAAAACGAAGCTGAGTAGTAATTTTAAGCTCAACTTGCCAACAAAGTAAAGAAATAACAAGGACATCATCTAATTTACAGTGCTGAATATTTCTGCGATGGCGAATAGAAGAAGGAACATATTTTTGGTATAAAGGTTGAATAAATTTGTACCAATTTAATAAATGGGATTGAAATTTTAAAGTATTTAGCTTACAATGAGATTGGTTCAACATTAGATACACTTCTTTGTGATGAAATACTTAAAAATGTACTCCTGTTGAACTTTTTTTGCAAGTAAAAATTTTAACTAGCACAATATGTATGATATAATATAAAATTAGTTAAGAATGGATTTATAAATTAATAATAAAATTTGTGGAGGATTTTATGGGAAGATTTTATAAAAAAGCGATAGTTACAGCTTTATTAGTATCAGCATTATCAACTACTGCTTTTGCAGCGCCAGAAGATGTATATACAAATATTGCTGATAGTGCAGTGATTATGGATGCAACAGATACATCAGTGTTTAAACCAGCAGCTATTAAATCATTAACAGATTATGATGAACATTATCGTTTATATAAATATGACACGATATCAATTAGAATTATAGGCTACAAAGATGCTCAAGGCTTGGATAGCATTATGATCGGTACAGATGGCTATGTAAATTTACCTTATGCAGGTAGCGTGAAATTAGCAGGTCTAACTATTGAAGAAGCAAAACAAGTATTGACTGCAAAATTTGGCAGATATATTAAAATACCTGATATGTCAATAATCGTCACTAATTATGGACCGAGAAAAGTACAGGTATTGGGAGAAGTGAATGCTCCAGGAACAGTGGAATTAGCTTCTGATGATATGAATGTATTGGCAGCTATTTCTAAAGCTGAGTGGGTGACTACATATGGTCGTATCAAAAAAGTACAAGTCATTCGCATAGATGATGGTGTTATGTATGTGAAAGAAGCCAATATTAAAGATTATATAGAAAAACATGATATCAGTCAGAATTTTGCCTTAGAAGATGGAGATATTATATATATTCCTAAATCTAATAAAATTGATTTCCATAAAGACGTATTACCACTTATCAATGTATATAGTACGTATAGAGCATTGACTGATTAATTAGGAGTGAAATAATGGATATAAATAATGCAAAAGATAATGATACAATTGATTTAAGAAAATTGTTTTCTTTAATGCTCGAAAAGAAAAAGATTGTTATAGCGATAATAGTAATTTGTACTATTATTGCCACTATAGTTGCTTTTGTTTTACCAAAATCTTATCAATCTACTACACTTGTGCGTGTAAAATCTGGTGGTAGCTCTATGTCAGGCTATGCAGCTATGGCAGCTGGCTTTGGTATAGATATAGGGGGAGGAAGTTCAGGTTCACCTGAATCTTATATAGAACTTATGAAATCTCGTGAAGTTTTAGAACCTATTATTGCTGAATTGGATTTACCAGATGAAGATAAAGAAAAATTAACAGCAGAAGCATTTGCAAAGAAAAATTTAGAAGTTACTAATATTAAAAAGACAGATTTAATAACTATATCAGCTTATGGTAAGACACCAGAAGAAGCACAGATGATTTCTCAAGGGGTGGCAGATAATTTCTTAGCCTTGATGACTAAATTAAATAAAGAAGATAATTCCACTACTTTGAAATTCCTTGATGAACGCATAAAAATTGCTAAAGAAGAGATGGAAACAGCAGAAAATAAATTAGCTGCTTATCAACAGGAACATAAAATCTATGTACCTGATGAACAAGCGAAAGCTATTATTGCTAATTTAAATACTTATGATACAACTATTGCTCAGCTTCAAGCACAAAGTGAAGGTGATAGTGCAAAACTTGCTGGTGTAACTAGTCAATTGGAACAGCAGAATGCTTCTTTGTTAGAATATAATGTATCTGATAATACAAATATCGGCAATATCCGTGAGTCTATAGTCAATAAACGTGTAGAACTTGTAGGATTACAACAACAATTCACTGATGAACATCCAGATGTGATTAAAGCGAAAGAAGAATTAAATAGTCTCGAAAAATCATTGTCAGATGAGATTGTCAAAGCTGTAAATTCTCAATCAGTGACTTTAAGTCCAGTACAAGCGAGCCTCTTAAAAGATAAAATCAGTACAGAAGTGCAGATATCTGTAAATAATGCTTCTTTGGAAGCTTTGAAAGCAAAACAAGCAGAAGCTCAAGAGAATATAGCTACATTATCTGCTGATAGTGTGGAATATATGCGTTTAGAACGTAATGCTAAAATTACAGGTCAAGTATATACTTCTCTTGTACAGAATTATGAACAAACTAGAATTCAGGAAGCAAAAGATTCTATGGATATCCAGATCATTGATGCAGCAGATTTACCAAAAGAAGATATGCCAGCAAAGCCAAATAAAAAATTAGTTGTAGCAATTGGTTTTGTCTTAGGTATAATGATCAGCTTTGGTTATATTTTATATAATTATAGTAGAAGATATGGTTTATAATAGGAAATAGATGTAAAAGGAGAAGTATAGATTTAAAGACAAATATGGCTTCTCCTTTTATACTATAATTAAAAATAAATGCGATGTAGGTGAATTTATTGGCACAAAATTATAAAACTAATTTAAAGCAGAATATCCGCATAATTTGGTCCGGTATATCACTGATGGCAGATTATCTAGCAGTATTATTAGCAGAGATGATAGCGATATATTTTAGTGAGGAAAATCTTCGCTATATAGATTTATTTATCGTTATACCGTTTATCTATATAGCTTTTATTGCGGCTGCTAGGACTTATCGACGTATTATTCCTTTTTGGCAGAGGGTGGAGTCACTTTTTTATAGCAGTATTTATAGTATTATTGCTATCTTACTATTCTTTTTCGTACGAGCAAGTTCTACTGAACATAGTATAGCTTTTTTAGCTTTATTATGGCTATTTAGTTTTATTTGTCTTATAATTATGCGTTATTTATTAAAGCGTATTTTAGATGAAAGAAAGATATTTCAAATTCCTTTACTTATTATTGGGGCTCAAGAAGAAGCATTAGCTTTTGTTAAAGCTATCAATAGTGATATAGGAATGAGTTCTTATAAAATAGTAGGTTTAATCAGTGATAAAAATCCTGTAAAAGGATTAGAAAATTATCCGCTATTAGGTGATTTTAAGGATATGGAAAAGACTATTAAAACTACAGGAGTAAATAATGTATTGATAGCTATTCCATATTTGGAACAAGCGAAAATGCAAAATATTATTCATCGTGTACAGCCATTGGTAAAAAATATCTGTATCATTCCTAACTTACAAGCTATTCCTATGGGAGGAGCTGATTTAGAAACTTTTTTTGATGAAAAATTTATGTTGATAAAAGTTCGTAATAATTTAGCTCGCAATATCAATAAATTGATTAAATTGATTTTTGATTTAATCGTAGGTTTATTGATTTGTATACTAGTGATTCCAATAATAATAGCTTGTGCTATATGGGTAAAATTAGACTCCAAAGGACCTGTTTTTTATAATGCAAAACGTATTGGTAAAAATGGTAAAGAATTTACTTGCTATAAATTTCGCTCAATGTATACAAATGGTGATGAATTATTAAAGCAGTATTTAGCAGAAAATCTAGTAGCTAAAAAAGAGTGGGATGAGTTTCAAAAGCTTCATAATTTTGATCCTCGTGTTACTAAAGCTGGTAAAATCATGCGAAAAACTAGTCTTGATGAATTGCCACAAATTCTCAATGTATTAAAAGGTGAAATGAGTCTTGTAGGCCCTAGACCATATCTTCCTAGAGAAAAAGAGATGATGGGCAGTTTTTATAATATTATTATATCTACTGTCCCAGGAATCACAGGTTATTGGCAGGTAAATGGACGTTCAGATGTAACGTTTGAAGATAGATTAAAAATGGATGATTGGTATGTAAGAAATTGGTCTGTTTGGATAGATGTAATACTTTTAATAAAAACTATAAAAGTAGTTATTTTTAATAAAGGTGCTGCTTGAAAATTTTTAGGAGGACTTTATAAATGATAATAACAAAAACTCCATTTAGAATGTCTTTTTTTGGGGGTGGAACAGATATGGCTTCTTTTTATGAAGAACATGGAGGAGCTGTACTTTCTACTACTTTTGATAAATATTGTTATGTTAATATTAGACATTTACCAAGATTTTTTGATTATACAAGTGAGTTAGTTTATGCAAATATTGAACGCGTAAATAGCTATGATGAAATAAAACATCCATTGATAAGAAATGCGATGAAGTATAAAAATATCCATGAGATCAGATTAACATATGATGCTGATTTACCTGCAAGAACAGGTTTGGGGACATCTTCTTCATTTGCAGTAGGGATGCTGAATGCTTTTTATGCTTTGAAAGGAAAACAAGTAGATAAACGCAAATTGGCAGATGAAGCTATTTACTTAGAAAGAGTACTTTGTCAAGAAGCAGGTGGAATACAGGATCAGATAGCAGCTTCTTTTGGCGGATTCAATAGAATTGATATGGACAAAAATGGTTATATTGTAAAACCTGTAATTATGTCTAATCAAAGAAAAAAAGCATTAAATGATAATTTATTATTATTTTTCACTGGTATTTCTAGATTTTCAGCAAAAGTTCAAACATCTACAGAAAAAAGTATTGAAAGTAAAACAAAAGAATTATTGGAAATGAAAAAATTAGTAGATGTAGCTGAGGATATTTTAACAAGTAAACAAAGTTTAGATGAATTTGGTAGATTATTAGACTATACATGGAAATTGAAAAGAAGTGTATCTTCAGCAATATCAACTAATGAAATTGATGATCTTTATGCTAAAGCGATAAATGCAGGTGCTTTAGGTGGTAAATTACTAGGTGCTGGTGGGGGTGGCTTCTTGTTATTCTATGTAGAAAAAGAAAAACAAGATAAAGTAAAATTAGCATTAGATAATTTGTTACATGTACCATTTGAATTTGAAAATGGTGGAACACAAATGGTATATTATTCTGCTGAAGATTATGAATTACCAATGGAAGGATGAGCAAAATGAAAGACGTAAGTATGAAACAAATAAATCATCTAATTGAAAGATATCCTCAATTAAATGAAATAAAAGGAGATATAGTTTTATCTGTTGAAAAAATTATTGAAGCTTATAAAAATGGAAATAAAATAATGGTTTGTGGTAATGGGGGAAGTGCAGCTGATTCCTTACACATAGTAGGAGAATTAATGAAAGCTTTTGTATTGCCAAGAAAATTGCCAATGGATTTAAAACTAAAATTAGAAAAAACTAGTAGCAATGCAAAATATTTGCAAGACAATTTACAGATGGCATTACCAGCTATTTCTTTAGTAAATGAAGTAGGTTTACTCACAGCTTATGCTAATGATGTTGCTCCAGATCTAAATTTTGCTCAGCAAGTTTTAGGTCAAGGTAAAGAAGGAGATATTTTATTAGCTATTAGCACATCTGGAAATTCTGAAAATGTAATTTATGCAGTAGAAGTAGCAAAAGCATTAAATATAACAAGTATTTCTTTAACAGGGAAAACTGGTGGAAAATTAAAAGGTATGTCTGATATTTTAATAGCTGCTCCAGATACAGAAACATATAAAATTCAAGAATTACATCTGCCAATATATCATGCAATATGTTTAGCTGTGGAAGCTGAATTTTATACAGAGGAATAAGAGATAATGGAAGCAATTATTTTAGCTGGAGGTTTTGGTACAAGATTGAAACAAGTTGTTTCAAATGTGCCAAAGCCTATGGCACCTATAAATGAGATACCTTTTTTAGTATATATTTTTAATTGGTTAAATAAATATAATGTAACACATGTAGTATTGGCAGTTGGCTATAAAAAAGAAGTAATAATAGATTATTTTGGTAAAAAATATAAAAATATAGATATAGATTATTCAGTAGAAAATACTCCTTTATTTACTGGAGGAGCAATAAAACAAGCTTTAAATAAATGTAAGGAAGATAATATTTTTATTATTAATGGGGATACTTTTTTTGATGTTAATTTAGAAGGCTTGTTAGCTCAACATATGAATTTGAATGCAGATTTTACAATATCCGTAAAAGAAATGAAAGATTTTGATAGATATGGTATTGTAAAGATTAATGAAAATAAAGAAATTATAGGATTTGAAGAAAAGAAATACCATGCAAAAGGATATATAAATGGTGGTATTT
>SKEL01003610.1_pt1 | contig 9987 bp, 6 predicted proteins | sample 4826741 | NCBI WGS metagenome assembly SKEL01 (sample SAMN11008810, study PRJNA524170) | human gut metagenome | biome: Human fecal sample; material: Feces; isolation source: fecal sample from pouch patient p33 | host: Homo sapiens | place: Israel: Tel-Aviv | collected 2016-03-22
AACGGTACCATATTAGTTGAAAAAGGCTGTTCCTGTAATTGGCAAAATGCATATCCTACACAAACATCTTCCTCGTTCACTGCTACATATATGGGTTTTTCTTCTTTTTCTAATAGCTCTGTCAATTCGCTTACAGTATATTTTGTGGTACCAGGAATAAAAATATCAGATCTTATATCTGCATGGATCTGCAATACCTGTCCCAACAATTCAATTATTCTTGGAATATCTTTTTCTTCTGCTTTTCTAATAGTCATTTTTTTCCTCCACGTAACAAATTATTCCCAAAGTTTCCCTCTCATTTCTCATATGGAAAAAGTCTGTTAAGATAACAAACCGCTTTGCATTCTCTGCAGGCAGATAGAATCCATGGAGTTTTAATCCATCCACGCTCTGGATATAGCAGTCCTGCATCTTCTGTGCCTTGCACCATGCCCTGCTCTCCTCATATTCCTTTGCATATCCGTTTCTGGGGTGATTATCCCGGATATGGGATAATTCAAACCATTTCTTTCTTTCCTTTTTTCTTCCCCCTCTTTTGCAGCAGACCACCATGTTAAAAAAGCGCCAGCCAATCTCCATAGTCCCTGAGAAAAAAAGCAATACTACTGCTGACAACTTACAAATTTTTTTCTTCATCTTATTTTCTTTCTATAAATTTTCTCATAAACTCTTCATACCCACAAGGTTTCCCCCAGAAATATCCCTGGGTAAATTCCGGTCGCAGCTTTCGGATTTTGAGCCATTCCTGAGCATTTTCCACGCCTTCAATACAAATCTTCATATCCAGATTATGGATCATGGTACAGAACTGATTCAGCAGATAATATTCCTGTTCATCTGCAACTGCTTTGACAGTGAAAGAGCGATCAATCTTAATGAGCTCCGGTTTCAGCTCGCTGAGATAATGGAAGTTCGAATATCCGGTTCCAAAATCATCCAGTGCAAGACTGATTCCCATCCGCCTCAGTTCTGTGAGAAAATGCTTCTCATTAATATTTTGTTCCAGAAGGTCACTCTCTGTCAATTCCACGATCAAGGCTTCCAGCGGCAGCCCTGTTCTTTTCATCCCCGCACTGATATCCTGGATCACATCAGACTTGGATGCCTGCACCTGAGAAATATTAATACTCACCCTGAACTCTGGAAGTGCTTTTCGGATTTCATTGCATTTCCCCATAACCTCTCTCATCATCCAGCGGCCAGCAGGAATAATAAGGCCTGTTTCTTCCAGAATCGGAATAAATTCTGCCGGTGAAACCATTCCGAACTCTTCAGAGGTAAAACGCATTAAAGCTTCTGCTCCATAGGGCACCTTTTTATCTTCCGCAAATACAGGCTGATAAAAAGCCGCAAAGCCCTGGCAGCCATTGAGTACAGCTTCGCGCAATTCCTGGGTAATCTCCCTCTTCCTGAGAAATTTTCTGTAGGTTTCCATGTCAAATATATAACAGCGGTTTCTTCCCCGCTTCTTGGCCTCATTCAAAGCAAAATCCGTCAGCTTCAGAGCTTCTGAATACTGGTCTCCCTTTAATGTCCTAAAAGGTACAATTCCTCCTGAAACCGTATACATAACCTTAAACTTGTTAGCTTCAATGAATCTGTCTATTGCCTCTCTCACTTTATCATAAAGCTTCTCTGCATCCCTCACCTTGTCAGAAGAAACATCCAGGATCAAAAATTCATCTGCCACAAGCTTGTACACTTTCTGTGCTTCTGATATGCAGCCGGAAATACAATCTGCTGTTTTTCTAAGTACAAAGTCACCGTACTCCTGTCCGAAGTTATCATTGATTTCCTTAAAATGATCGATTCCTATACGAAGCAGAAATCCTGTTTCCAAAGGTGTATCCTGTTGATTCATATACTGCCGGAATCCTGTCTCTCCCAATAATCCGCTTATATTATCGGCCTTCTGTCTCTCTCCGATCTCGTTGACACAGCCGATCATATAAAGAGGTTTCATGTTATCATCCCGGACCAGATAACCTTTGCAATGAATCCAGACCGGCATTTTTTTCAGATCCAGCCATCGATACTCCATGCTATGGGTACAGCGGTCTGTTTTAAGAAGATCATCAAATTCCTCTTTCAGTTTTTCATAATCAGATTCATATACAAATTCTTTATGATTTGAAATTACATTATGAAAACCATTTTTCGGAATGCAGAAACGGTCAAGGGCCTGGTTTGCTATGTAATAAAAATCTGTCCGAAAATCAACCACATACGGGTAATTATCTGTAGTCGGACTCAGAAGATCGATCATGCTGCAAAGCTCATCCAATGGCATTCCCTGATATTTTTTCTCCTGCAGGATTACCTCATCTGTAATCTCCTCTGTGGAATGCTTTTCCATACGGGAAAGCAGATGTTCCAGATCAGTTGACCGAGCTATCTTCTTCCTGCGCTTCTGACGATACAGCATGGTATCACTTCGTCTTACAATATCTTTAAAGTCAAAATCTATATCTGGCTGATAATAGGCATATCCTGCTGATATGCTAAGCGGATAATCCAGCTTATGTATTTCCGCTGTTTTCTTCAAAATCAGCTCCAGTGTCTTCAGTCGTTCCGGAATCCTGTCCTTCTCATCACTGTGATATACATACGCAAACTCATCGCCTCCGATTCGAAAACAGTTCTTTACATTTTGAAATGCCTGACTGATACACTGATAACACAGCTTCAGTGCCTCGTCTCCTTTTTCATGCCCAAAATTATCGTTGATCACTTTCAGGTTATCCAGATCAAAAAGTACTACACCTGTAGTGCGCAGTTTTATTTCACCTTCATCCAGATACTTCACCATATTCTCGTAAGCATTTCGGTTCATGGCTTCTGTGAGCATATCCATATTGGCTATTTTCTGCAGATAGATCACCTTTTGTTTCTGGATATATTGATCGTAATATTGAGAAACCTGAATCCAGATCAGCATAATAATAAACAGTATGGTTCCTGTGGAAAGCAGAATGGATGTCTGTTCAAATCTTCTTAAATAATAAAGAATCATTTCCGCCATTCCAAATCCCATGACCACATACATAGGATACTGGAATTTCTTTGCTTCATCGTTTCCTACTTTTCTGGCTTCGTAAAGAATGATCACAACTGTGTAAACCGCATTGGCAACCATAATAACATGAGTTACAGAAAGTAACCGGGACATATCAATAATTCCTGTGCACTGAAGTAAAACATCGACTGCCATATTTGCAAGATAAAGAATGGAAAAAATCAATGCTCCTTTGTGGTACCTGCTTTTACAGATATCATATAACAGAAAATTAAATGGCACCGGAAAAAGAAAGAGTGAAAAATACTCCACAAAATATAAGGTTCTTCCATCCGGGATCAAAAACTGCAGAAAACTACATTGTATCAGTGTCCATACTGCGACCAGCAATGAGAAAAATCCAAGGTTTAAAAAAATCTCAATTTTTGCTTCTATCTTGTCTCTTCTTTTTCTTCGCGCTGCGCCACAATAGAGAAGCAGGCAGATAACAGCGGCAAACAGGATTCCACAGCTGATCACCAGAGTTCCAAGACTGTCCGTTAAAATTTTCAGAATACAATCGCCTTGTGTTCCGTATACAAGGCTGACTTCATTTCCATAATATCCCTCATATACCGGAATAATTCTGACCTCCAGACTTTTGCCTGCGCTGTCTCCCGGAATATCCACAATATGCCAGCAGCTTCCTGGTGACTTCATAAAGCCCGGGGCATCCGCTTCATTTCCGTATTCGTATATTTTTTCTCCATCCAGCCAAACTTCTGCAATGGTGTGGGTGGTTTTAAATAAAATCGATCTGGGGATATCGAAATCTTCAGGCAGAGCAATATTCTCTGATTTGATTTCTCCTTCTTTCAGTTCTTTTGTTTCGCACTGGATCGTATTATCCCAGAACAATTTTTCCCTGGTCGTACTCTGGCTGAAAATCCAACCTGAAAAACAGATGGCAAACAGCCCAAACACGAACAGGGTGATCCATAATTTCTTTTCTATTTTCATAGCCTCTTCCTTTTCCAATACGTCTGCATTCTGAGACATATCCAATATAATTTCATTTGTATTTCTGCATTTCGTTTGTTTCATTGTATCATAGATTTCTGAATAACTGTTAGTGTTTTTGACACTTTCTTTTTGAGTAAATCCATTTTTTCTCCCAGGATATAAAAAAAAGACCATCTACATTTTTACAGTAAATGATCTTTTCATTGCTAATGTTCAAAAATCTCCAGGATGATATTGTTATCTTCCAAGTCTTCCCTTAAAATCCGCGTAGCCAAAATCTGTAAGCCGTAACATGGTATGATCAGCGCGTCTGAGCCAGATATCCGGCAGTGGCATTCCATTAAATGTATTATTCTTACAGGTAGTATAAATGGCCATGTCTCCAAACATAAGAAGATCTCCATATTGGGGGATCTGTCTGAATTTGTAATCTCCGATCACATCTCCTGACAGACAGGTTGGACCTCCAAGCCGAACCGTAATTCCCTCTTCTTCCATCTCCTCTGTACCAAGTAATGGCGGGCGATAGGGCATTTCCAGTACGTCCGGCATATGACAGGCTGCACTGGCATCTACAATTGCAATCTGTGTCTCTCCATTTTTCAGAACATCCAGTACACTGGTCAGGAAAAATCCAGCATTTAATGCCCACGCTTCTCCTGGTTCAAGATAAACCTCCACATTCCAGTCATTTTTTGCCGTCTGAATACATCGTTCCAGTCTTTCAATGTCATACCCTGGTCTTGTAATATGATGGCCACCACCAAAATTAATCCATTTTACCTGAGAAGCCAGATTACCAAAATGCTTCTTTACAGAAACAAGTGTTGTCTCCAGATCATCAGAATCCTGTTCACAGAGAGTATGAAAATGAAGACCATCCAGCAGATCCAGAAGCTCCGGATTTTCCCCAATTGCTTCGTCCCATTGCTTTCTTGTTGTGCCCATACGACTTCCCGGTGCACAGGGATCATAAATCTCATGGCCTTCCTGAGTAGAACATTCCGGATTGATCCGAAGTCCCACACTCTTTCCAGCTTCCTTTGCCCTCAGTCCAAACCGAAGGAGCTGAGACGGAGAATTAAACACAATATGATCTGCATATTGAAGCAGTTCTTCAAATTCATCTGCCCGATAACCGGCACAGAATACATGGACTTCTTTTCCAGGCATTTCTTCTGCGCCCAGCCTTGCCTCAAACAGTCCACTGGCCTCAGTACCTGCAAGGTATGGCTCTAAAAAGTCATAACAGTCATAGTTACTGAATGCCTTCTGCGCCAGAAGCATCTTACATCCTGTTCGTTCAGCCACTTCACCAAGAAGCTTTGCGTTTCTTATAAGTGCTTTTTCATCCAGAATATAGCAGGGAGTTTTTATATTCCTAAATTCCGGCGGAATAACTCCGCCGGTTGCTGCAAATGGTGCTCTTTTATCCAGTTCTTCCATTAATCTACCAGCTCCGGATCGTGGCTTTCGCTGCGTGGCAGACCGTAACGGTCAAGTGCTTCCAGGAACGGATCCGGATCAAATTCTTCTACTGTATACACACCTGGTCTGATCCATTTTCCGGTCAGCATCATAAGTGCACCGCACATTGCCGGAACACCTGTTGTATAACTGATTGCCTGACTTCCAACCTCATGATAGCATTCCTGATGATCGCATACATTATAAATATAGTATGTTTTTTCTTTTCCGTCCTTTACACCTGTAAAAATACAGCCAATGTTTGTTTTACCTTTTGTACGCGGTCCAAGACTTGCAGGATCCGGAAGCAGTGCTTTCAGGAACTGAATCGGAACAATTTCCTGTCCATTATACTGGATCGGTGTTGTAGAAAGCATTCCCACATCCTCAAGACAACGCATATGATCCAGATAACTCTGTCCAAAAGTCATAAAGAAACGAATCCTTTTTACACCTGGGATTGTTTTTGCCAGAGACTCGATTTCCTCATGGTGAAGCAGGTACATATCCTTATCTCCCACCTGGTCAAACTTATATTCTCTCTTAATGGCCATCGGCGGGATTTCCACCCAGTGTCCGTTTTCCCAGTAGCTTCCCGGTGCACTTACTTCACGGAGATTGATTTCCGGATTAAAGTTTGTGGCAAATGCATATCCATGATCTCCGCCATTGCAGTCCAGAATATCAATAGTATCAATCTGGTCAAATTCATGCTTTAATGCATGGGCACAGTATGCCTGTGTAACACCCGGATCGAATCCACAGCCAAGTAAAGCTGTAAGACCTGCATCCTCAAATTTTTTGCGATATGCCCACTGCCAGGAGTAATCAAAGTAAGCGGAAAAGCCCTCTTCTTTACAACGTTTCTCATAAATAGCACGCCACTGTGGATCATCCGTATCTTCCGGTTCATAGTTTGCGGTATCCATATAGTTTACACCACAGGCCAGACATGCATCCATGATCGTCAGATCCTGATATGGAAGTGCAATGTTCATTACCAGATCCGGCTTATAATCATTGATCAGTTCGATCAGCTGATCCACATCATCCGCATCAACCTTGGCTGTGGTAAGAACTGTCTTTGTCTTTCCCCTTAATTTTTCTGCAAGCGCATCACATTTTTCCTTTGTACGGCTTGCAATACATAATTCTGTAAATACCTCATCTGCCTGACAACATTTCTGGATTGCTACACTGGCTACTCCTCCGCAGCCGATCACAAGTACTCTGCTCATAACTTTTTCTCCTTTTTCCTTATATATAACCGTTTCTTCAACAGTTTTTTATAGTGTTTATATTATCTGTGTCCTTCAGATTTATTTTGTAATTGCCAGAAGCAGTTCCCGCAGTACCTTACATGCTGTTGCAGTGGATACACCGCTTACATCCAGCATAGGTGCCAGTTCATTCACATCTGCACCTACCACTTTGGTCTGAGAAACAGTTTGTATTGCTTCCAGAAGTTCCAGGAAGCTCACACCTCCTGCTTCCGGAGTTCCTGTTCCCGGAAATGCTGACGGATCCAGACAGTCCAGATCAATTGTAAAATATACAGGAACCTTTTTTTCTTTCAGTTCTCTGACTGTCTCTTTCAGTCCGTCAAAAGTAAAGGGATGAAAATCTGTATGCTTCGCAGCAAATTGAAATTCTTCTCTCTCCCCACTTCTGATGCAGAACTGGTGGATACGGTTATCTCCCAGAAGCTCATGGCATCTTCGCAGCACACAGGCATGACTTAGCCTGGCTCCCAGATAATCGTCTCTTAAATCTGCATGTGCATCAAAATGTATAATATGAAGGTCCGGATATTTATTAAATACAGCACGTACCGCTGCTAATGTTACCAGATGTTCCCCTCCCAGAAGCACCGGGATTTTTTCTGCTTTCAATATTTCCTCTGCCCGCTTTTCAATGTCTGAAAGAGCCATTTCACTGCTTCCGAAACAAAGCTCCAGATCACCGCTGTCAAATACTCTGATATCCATAAGATCTCTGTCCTGGTATGGACTGTAGGTTTCCAGTCCGAAGCTCTCATGACGCATGGCAGACGGGCCAAACCTGGCACCTGGACGAAAGCTTGTTGTGGAATCAAAAGGAGCACCATAAAGAACAACAGATGCTTCCTCGAAACTGCTTTCACAGCCGATAAAGGTTTCTACATTAGACTGAATCATAAGTTATCCCTCCACTTCCTTCAGCATATCTTCCAGAAATGCAGGAAGATAGAATGCTCCCTTATGGAGTCTTGTTGTATAGTAACGTGTGCGAAGGTTTAATGCATTCCATGCTTCCGGGTCCAGATCATCGACAGGATGATATTTTTTACTTGCAAATCCAAATAACCAGTAACCTGCGGCAAATGTAGGGATATGAGCCTGATAAACACGACTGATCTGGAATGTACTGGCAATTTTCTTATGACTGCGCTGCATTGCATGTGCATCTTCTGTATAGAATGGACTTCCCTGCTGGTTGACCATAATTCCATCATCTTTTAATGCATTATAACAGTTTCCGTAAAATTCACGGGTAAACAGTCCCTCCGAGGGACCAAAGGGATCAGAAGAATCCACAATAATAAGGTCATATTTTCCCTCACATCGCCGGATAAATTTCAGCGCATTTTCGTAATGAAGATGTACTCTTCTGTCATCCAGTCTGCATGCATTTTCCGGAAGATATGCACGACAGGCTTCCACAACCAGAGGATCCATTTCTACCAGATCAATATGTCTGACTCTGTCATATCTGGTCAGTTCACGGACAACGCCGCCATCTCCTGCACCGATCACAAGAATATCCCTTGCTTCCTTATGGACTGCCATGGGCACATGAGTGATCATCTCATCATAAATAAATTCATCTCTCTCTGTGAGCATTACATTTCCATCCAGAGTCAGCACACGTCCAAATTCAGGTGTTTCAAAAATATCAATTCTCTGATAATCACTCTGCTTAGAATAAAGCTGACGGTTTACCCGGATACTATGCTTCACATCCGGTGTATGAAATTCTGAAAACCACATTTCCATTGTCTTTACCTCCCTGCCAGAACATTCAGTCTCAAAATATCCGGATCCTCAGGTCCTGTCATATTGCAGCCCTTTGCTTTGGCATATTCAATATAATCCAGGATTTCTGCTGTAATCCTCTCTCCAGGTGCAAGGATGGGGATCCCAGGCGGATAACACATTACAAATTCACTGCAGACCTTCCCTTCAGTCTCCCGGAGAGGCAGGCTGCATTTGTCTGCATAAAAAGCTTCCTGTGGACTGGTCACCACCTGGGGATCAATATATTCCTGGCTCAACAGCCCGGAGCCATCTGTCTGAAAACGTCTGCGGATTTCAGCAAGTGCACTTACAAGCCGCTCCACCTCCTGGGCACGGTCACCAATGGAAAGATAGGCCAGAATGTTTCCAATATCACCGAATTCTATCTGGATATCATATTCATCCCGCAAAATATCATAAACCTCGATCCCTGCAAGTCCGATGTCCAGTGTATGTACACTTAATTTCGTAATGTCAAAATCAAAGACTGAATTTCCATTGACCAGTTCTTTTCCAAATGCATAATAACCGCCAATGGCATTAATCTCCTCTCTTGCATATTCTGCCATATCTGCTACCTGATGAAAAATCTGGCGGCCTCTCTGTGCAAGATTTCTTCTTGAAATATCAAGGCTGGACATCAGAAGATAGCTTCCTGATGTTGTCTGCGTCAGATTAATGATCTGGCGAACATATCCTGCGTGTACAGCCGGTCCTGTAAGGAGAAGGCTTGACTGTGTAAGGCTTCCACCGCTCTTGTGCATGGATACAGATGCCATGTCTGCACCTGCTGCCATAGCAGAAACCGGAAGACCACCGCCAAAATAAAAATGAGTTCCATGGGCTTCATCTGCCAGACACAGCATTCCTGCATCATGTGCCATCTTAACGATTGCACGTAAATCACTGCATATTCCATAATAGGTTGGGTTATTTACCAGTACTGCAACTGCTTTGGGATGTTCTTTTATGGCCTTCTCAACCTGTTCCCTGCGCATTCCAAGAGAGATTCCCAGTCTCTGATCCACTTCCGGATTTACATAAACAGGGATCGCACCGCACAAGACAAGGGCATTTAAAACACTCCTGTGAACATTCCGGGGAAGTATGATCTCGTCCCCTCGTTTACAGGCAGTCAATACCATTGTCTGAACGGAGCTTGTTGTGCCTCCTACCATCAGAAATGCATGTGCTGCCCCAAAAGCATCTGCCGCCAGCTCTTCCGCTTCCCGTATTACAGATACAGGATGACAGAGATTGTCCAGTGGTTTCATGCTGTTAACATCCACACCTACACATTTTTGTCCCAGGAATTCTGTCAATTCCGGATTACCTCTTCCGCGTTTATGACCCGGCACATCAAATGGCACCACTCTCATTCGTCGGAAAGTCTCCAGAGCTTCATGTATGGGTGCATGATTCTGGTTTAATTTAAAACGACTT
>SKEL01003616.1_pt1 | contig 9978 bp, 6 predicted proteins | sample 4826741 | NCBI WGS metagenome assembly SKEL01 (sample SAMN11008810, study PRJNA524170) | human gut metagenome | biome: Human fecal sample; material: Feces; isolation source: fecal sample from pouch patient p33 | host: Homo sapiens | place: Israel: Tel-Aviv | collected 2016-03-22
CGGTCGTGATGAACTGGCTGTATTAGTTGGAAATGATGGATTAGGCATACCGTTGGCCATAATGGGGGCCATGATTCCGCTCTCTGCTTTCAGTAGTGTGCAGATGGCTTTGTATAGAAGGGACTTTAACTTTAAGTTTCTCCTAAATATTCGCCTTATAACTATTTTGACACCTATAGTGATATCGATACCTATGGCACTCATGGGATACGATTACTGGTCTTTGATCGCCGGTATGTTAGGAGCTCAATTATTTACGGCTTTGGCCTTATTAAATAGTCGAAGGAATCAAATCAATTTATTCTTTAGTGGGCGTGTCTTTATGAACATGTTTAGCTATAGTGCATGGTCCTTAGCAGAGGCCTTTTCAATATGGCTTACCGCTTGGGTGGATACCTTCATTATTAGTCGTTTTTTAGACGCCTATTATTTGGGGATATACAAAATGCCTATGGCTATTGTAACAACCGTCATGGCCATGGCTACTTCATCTTTAGCGCCTGTATTGTTTGCCGCTTTAAGTCGAGTACAACAGGATGAACAGGCATTTTCAAATACATTCTTTACCTTCCAACGCTATATGGCTCTTTTCTTAGTGCCTATAGGAATAGGATTGTTTGTATTCCAAGACTTTGTTGTTGATCTCTTATTGGGACCACAATGGAAATTAGCAGGTATTGTATTGGGTTCTTGGGCCTTGAGTTCTGCTATTATGACAGTAACAGCGAATTTGATTTCTGAAGTATTCCGTGCAAAAGGAGTTCCTAATTTATCATTCTGGACTCAAATATTACATTTAGTTGTATTAATACCGGTCATTTATATTTGTATTCAGTATGACTTTAGTACATTTGTCTATGCTCGCTCAATAGTACGCATGGAAATGTTAATGGTTGCTATGATTTTCTTAGCATTATTTATACATATGAGTGCTCTCCGGGTGATTACTAATATAGGTGTATATCTAGTTACCGCATCTATTGTTGGCGCTGTTGCGTATAGTGTTTTACATATATATGATGCGGTGTGGTGGACTATAGTTTGTATGATGTTATGCGTAATACTATATGTGGTTATTTTATGTATCATTCCATCTGAGCGTACCATTATTACTTCTGGTGTTGATAAATTGTTAAGTAAAGTAAGACGCTCATAATTAACAGAACCATGAAAGGAGTACATATGCTTTCAAAAAATGTAGACTTAAACAACACGGTGATCCTAGTAACGGGAGCCGCTGGATTTGTGGGGGCTAATCTTGTTATGGCCCTGTTATCTGAAGCAGAAGGAACTCAAATTATCGGCATAGATTCTGTTAATGATTACTATGACGTGGCCTTAAAAGATTATCGATTGCAACAAATTGATGAGATGAGCAAAGATAATAAAAATACGTGGATATTTAAAAAAGGGAATATTGCAGATAAGGCCTTTATTGAAGAAATTTTCTCTACTTATAAACCACGTGTTGTTGTTAATTTAGCAGCACAGGCGGGTGTGCGTTATTCTATTACGAATCCTGATGCTTATATTGAGTCTAATATTATTGGCTTTTACAATATATTAGAGGCTTGTCGTCATTCCTATGATAACGGTGAAAGTGGAGTAGAGCATTTAGTTTATGCATCATCGTCTTCTGTATATGGAGCGAATAAACAAATTCCATACTCTACAGATCATAAAGTAGATAATCCGGTATCTCTTTATGCGGCTACAAAAAAATCAAATGAACTATTGGCTTATTCTTATGCCAAGTTATATAACATTCCTAGTACAGGACTTCGTTTCTTCACTGTATATGGTCCTGCAGGGCGCCCTGATATGGCATACTTTGGTTTTACTAATACATTGCGTAGTGGCGGGACCATAAAAATCTTTAACTATGGTAATTGTAAACGTGACTTTACCTATATCGATGATATTGTAGAAGGCGTATCTAAGGTTATGTGTGCAGCCCCAGAGCGTCGTAATGGTGCTGATGGGTTACCAGTACCACCATATGCTATTTATAATATTGGTAATAGTCATCCTGAAAATCTCCTTGATTTTGTACGTATTCTTTCAGAGGAATTGGTTTCTGCTGGTGTATTACCAGAAGATTACAATTTTGAAAACCATAAAGAATTAGTGGCAATGCAACCCGGTGATGTACCTGTCACTTATGCAGATACAAGTGCTCTAGAAGAAGATTTTGGATTCAAGCCGAATACATCTTTACGCGAAGGGTTACGGAAATTTGCTATATGGTATAAAGAGTTTTATATGACGGAGGGCAAATAAATGAAGATTGCAATTGCTGGGACCGGCTATGTAGGCCTTTCAAATGGTGTTTTATTAGCACAACATAATGAAGTAGTAGCCCTCGATATTATTCCTGAAAAGGTAGAAATGTTAAATCGCAAAGAGTCACCTATTGTAGATGCAGAATTGCAAGAGTATTTGGCTACTAAAAAATTAAACTTTAAAGCTACCTTGGATCCTGTAGAGGCTTTTACAGGTGCTGATTATGTTATTATTTCAACCCCTACTAATTATGATCCTCAAAAGAATTTCTTTGACACATCTTCTGTAGAGCAAATTATCAAAACAGTATTAGATATCAATCCAGATGCTGTTATGGTTATCAAGTCAACAGTACCAGTTGGGTATACAGCTCAAATGCGTAAAGAATTTGACACGGAGAACTTGATTTTCTCTCCAGAGTTCTTACGTGAAGGTAAAGCTTTATATGATAATTTACATCCTTCTCGTATTGTGGTAGGAGAAGACTCTAAAAGAGCTCGTTGCTTTGGTCAACTATTAGCTGATGGTGCCATCAAAGAAAATGTGCCTCAATTATATACGGATTCTACGGAAGCAGAAGCTATTAAATTATTTGCTAATACTTATTTAGCATTGCGCGTTGCTTACTTTAATGAGTTAGATTCTTATGCCGAAGTTCGTGGTCTTAGTACAAGCCAGATTATTAATGGTGTTTGTTTAGATCCTCGTATAGGCGATTTCTATAATAATCCATCCTTTGGTTATGGCGGTTATTGCTTACCAAAAGATACTAAGCAATTATTAGCTAACTATAATGATGTTCCACAAAATTTAATTTCTGCTATTGTTGATGCTAATAGAACTCGCAAGGATCACATAGCAGATGTTATTATAGGAAAGAACCCAAAAATTGTTGGCATCTATCGCTTGACTATGAAAATGAACTCTGATAACTTTAGAGCATCTGCAATTCAAGGTGTAATGAAACGAATTAAAGCTAAGGGGATTGCAGTAGTTGTTTATGAACCGACTCTTGATGCAGAAGACTTCTTTAATTCCCCTGTGATTCGTAACTTTGAAGACTTTAAACGTGTTAGTGATGTCATAGTAGCTAACCGTTGGGATAAGAGTTTAGAAGATGTGAAGGATAAAGTTTACACAAGAGACATTTTTGACCGCGATTAATATAAGTATATGTATTGTGGCGTTTAGGAGAGTACTATGAAACGTTGGCTACTATATATCCTGTTAGGGCTAATTGTATTTTTTATATGGGATAATTCGATGCAGACTGGTGGATCATCAGATGGATTTAGTTTGCTTTTTGCAGAGACCTTTGCCCATATAGTAAATAAGTTAGGCTTTCATGGAAATATATGGACCTTAAATAGGATTGTTCGAAAATTAGCACATCTTACAGAGTTTACAATCCTTGGTGGTGTTTTATATACGATTCTACGTCGATATATTACATATGGTACCGTAATTAAGACTATCGGTTTAGGAATGTTGATAGCTAGTCTTGATGAATTTATACAATTGTTTTCACCAGGTCGTAGCTCTCAGATTTCTGATGTTTTAATTGATACAGTAGGTGTTGTTATTGGTATTTTAGTGGCAAAATTAGTCTATTATATCAGGTATAAGAGAAGTACATTTAAAAATTAAATTGTTAATAATATACAAATGAGTAAAAAATACCTCATAATCGTAGTGATTATGAGGTATTTTTAATGAAGATAAAATGAAAATTTAAAAAATATATTAAATGAACATATTATAATTTATCTATTTTTATATAAAAACCACTGTACAAGCGACTTTTCCCTTGATATAATCATGAATAGAAAATGAAAAATAAATGAGATAAACATGAACTTTATAAAGAGAACGATTTCTGTAAGGGATTATCGTAAGTAGAAGGGAAAGAATATGAATCGCGTGGTTGACTTACATGGTTGCATTTTGCCAGCTGTGTTAGGGCCTCAAGGGCCACAAACAATGGCAGAATCAGTAAAAATGATAAAATCCTTGGCTGAACAAGGTATTACAGATATTTTTAGTACACCTGATGTAACCGTATCTATGGATATGAATACATGGGATGAGATGGAAACAACATTGAATGATGTGAAACTTGCTGTAGGGGAACAACAAGTGGATGTAACTATTCATGGTGGTGCTCGCGTTTTGCTTTGTGATGAAATGATTGAATATATTGCTTCTCATCGGAAGCAGTATCTATTGGGAAATAGCCATTTTATGTTAGTGTCCATTCCTGAAAATAGCAAAGTCCATCACATTAATGCATGGTTGCTAGCTTTGCTTAATATGGAGATTATTCCTATCATTAGTGAAGTAGAGACACATCGTCAATTGTTTACTAAACCAGAGCAATTGTTGGAATGGGTAGATAAAGGGATACTAATTCAATGTAATATGGCTTCCTTTAATCATAGCAATGCTAACTATCATAGAGCTATTGAATTATATCGCAATGGTCTAATTCACTTCTTTGGTACTGGTTACTGTAATGAAAGTGATGTACAAGCACATCAAGGATACGTAGAAGCTATTTCTAAATTAGATAGTACGTATAAAAAAGATTTGTTGCCGAATATTCATCTCAATGAACGCGATCTTTTAGCTGATCGCACATTCTATCCAGCGGTTCCTTCTAGTTGGGTAGGTCAAAAGTCCAATTTCTTGACACGTCTATTTGGTTTTACATTATAATTTATATAGGTTCTTTTATTCATGCTGTATTGGCATGGCTAAAAGAGCCTATTTTTACTTTATATTGTATTTGTTCTTGAAAACAACCACCATATATAGTATACTGAGTTAGCGGTAAAAAATAGAGAGTTTAGTCATAATTCTTTACATTTTTACATATAAATTTATAAAAGTATGGTATACCATACTTTTTTCTTTGTCATAGCATATATTTCAGCGGTAACAAAATGGGGAGGTTGCCAATATGTTGCAGGTCATTAAACGGGATGGTACAAAGGTACCTTTCGACAAAAACAAAATTGCTTTGGCTATAGAAAAAGCCGAGCATAGTAGTACAGGGTTGTACGAAGAGGGGTTGGCACAGCGTATTGCTGATGAAATTGAAGAATATGCTACAAAGCTCCAAAAGGACATGACAATTTATGCTATTGAAGATCAAGTGTATTATAAGTTGATTGAGTATCATAATCCTGCAACGGCACGTGCCTATGAAGGTTACAAAGCTGTTCAAGCTTTTAAACGTCGTCAAAATACTACAGATGATGATGTAATTGGTTTATTAGACCGTAGTAATGTTAGTGTTCTCGACGAAAACTCTAATAAGGATGCTGCGATTGTATCTACACAACGTGATTTAATTGCCGGTGAAGTATCTAAGGATATCGCGCGTCGTAAGTTAATTCCTACAGATATTTTAGAGGCCCATGATAGTGGTGCCATTCACTTCCATGATATGGATTACATTATCCAGCCTATGTTTAACTGTTGCTTAATCAATTTGGAAGATATGCTTACAAATGGTACAGTTATCAATGGTAAGAAGATTGATACACCTAAGTCTTTCCAGGTTGCATGTACAGTGACAACACAAATTATTGCTCAAGTTGCATCTGGGCAATATGGCGGTCAAAGTATTAATGGCATTGATCGCATTTTGGCACCATTTGTACGTAAGTCTTACGAAAAGATTCTTAACAATGTTATTGAAGAACAAGTTGAGATTTACGGTATGGAGCCAAATATGGAAAAGGCTCGTGAAATCGCATGGAAACGTACGCGCAAAGAGGTTAAGGATGGTATTCAAACTATCCAGTATCAAATCAATACATTGATGACTACAAATGGTCAGTCTCCATTTGTTACGTTGTTCATGTATTTTAAACCTGATTATGAATATGCTAAGGAAGCTGCTCTTATTACAGAAGAGATTTTGCGTCAACGCATTAAAGGTGTAAAAAATGAAGCTGATGTATATATTACACCAGCATTCCCTAAATTGATTTATGTTCTTGATGAACATAATGTAACGCCTGATAGTCCATATTATTACTTGACTGAGCTCGCTGCACAATGCACTGCTAACCGCATGTACCCAGATTACATCTCCGCTAAGAAGATGAAGGAAAACTATGAAGGGAATGTATTTAGCCCAATGGGATGTCGCTCTTTCTTATCTCCTTGGAAGGATGAAAAGGGCCACTATAAATTTGATGGACGCTTTAACATGGGCGTTGTAAGCTTAAACTTGCCACAAATTGGTATTTTGGCTCGTGGTAGTGAAGAAAAATATTTTGAAATTTTAGATAAACGTCTTGAATTAGCAGAAAAAGCATTGTTATTACGCTACAATCTTTTAAAAGATGTAGTGAGCGATGTATCTCCAATTCACTGGCAACATGGTGCCATTGCACGCCTTAAAAAAGGAGAAAAAATTGGTCGTTTCCTTACTGGTGGTTATGCAACGATTTCTCTTGGCTATATTGGTATTTATGAAGCAACTCGATTGATTACAGGTGAATCCAATACAGGTGAAAAAGGCCGTGTATTTGCAATGAAAATTATGGATCGTTTAAACGATGCTATTAACCTATGGCATGACAAACATAATCTTGGCTTTGGTTTATACGGTACTCCTGCTGAAAGCTTAACGAATCGGTTCTCTTCTTTAGATCGTGCTCGCTTTGGTGTAATTGAAGATATTACTGATAAAGGCTATTACACTAATAGTTATCACGTAAATGTACGGGAAGAAATCAATGTATTTGATAAGTTTAATTTTGAATCTGAATTCCAAAAGAAATCGACCGGTGGTTGTATTTCCTATGCGGAAATTCCGAATATGACTAACAATATCCCAGCTGTTTTGACTATGATTCAATATATTTATGATCATATTTCTTATGCTGAGTTTAATACCAAGTCCGACTACTGTCACGAATGTGGTTTTGATGGTGAAATTAAGGTCAATGAACATAATGAATGGGAATGTCCTCGTTGCCACAACACAAACCGCGATAAATTAACTGTAATTCGTCGTACTTGTGGTTATTTAGGTGAAAACTTCTGGAATGAAGGTCGTACGAAAGAAATCAAAGATCGTGTAATGCATATTTAAAATTATTAGAATTATAGTTACTATAAATACATGGTAAAAGCTGTGCTTAAGGCACAGCTTTTACTGTATATATGAGAAATTGAAATATATCTATATGGTGTTAATCAAAGTTGATAACCACTATTATGGAGGTAATTATGAGATATGGGCAAATAAGACAATATGATATTGCCAATGGGGAAGGTATTCGTACATCTATATTCGTAACCGGTTGTACACATTGTTGCTATAACTGTTTTAATGAAGAATACCAAGATTTTAATGCCGGTAAAGTATGGACACAAGCTGAAACAGATCTAGTTGTCTCTTATGTTAAGAATCCTAACTGTTCAGGTTTAACTTTATTGGGTGGAGAGCCTTTCCAAAATGTACAAGGTTTATTACCTGTAGTAAGAGCTGTAAGAGAAGCTGCACCGGAAAAGAAAATTTGGGCCTATTCAGGGTATGAAATAGATGATATTTTAAAAGATGAGTTGAGAAGTGCTTTATTACACGAAATTGATATCCTCGTAGATGGACGATTTGTAGATGAACTTAAAGATCCAGCATTACGATTTAGAGGTTCATCTAATCAACGTATTATAGATGTTAAGAAAACATTAGAAACTGATGAAGTTGTGTTAGCAATGGAGTAAGTATGGCATTTGATAAACGTTTAATAGGTCTCATAATTGTTGTTGGATTTATAGCGGGATTAGTAGGGGCTTCTTATACACATTTAATGCATAGTATTCAGCATTTTGTATATAATTATTCTTCTGCAGATCATATGAGCTTTGGTGCTGCTGTAGCACGAGTATCTCCAGTAGAACGATTGATACCACTTATTATTTGTGGTCTCATAGGTGGTGTGGGCTGGTTTCTTATTCACCGATATGGTAAAGGTGTTGTAGATATTAAAACTGCGGTTTCCGGTAAGATGGACATGAATCCCATCACTACTGTTTTACATGCAACCTTACAAATTATTACGGTAGCTATAGGTTCACCTTTAGGGCGAGAAGTAGCCCCTCGTGAAGCAAGTGCGGGGATTACAACTTTTTTAGTTAAGCACTTTGACATAAAACAAGAAGATCGCCAATTATTGATTGCTTGTGCTGCAGGCGCGGGCTTAGCAGCAGTTTATAATTCACCATTATCGGCGGCAATATTTACGTTAGAAACCTTGCTCCTTACTTGGAATATACGCGCAATGAGTGCTGCACTTATATGCTGTGGATTAGCAACTTTTGTAACTCGACAAGCTGGTGTAGGGGATGTCATTCAATATACAATGGCTCAACCTAGCTTGGGCAGTCACTATGTAGAATTCTCTATCGCCTTGGGCGCTATTGTTGCTTTAGGTGTAGTTTTATTTAATATTACTCAAGGTAAGTTACCTTCTATTCATCGTAGCAGTCCTATTATGATCCCAATATCTATCGTTGCGTTTACAATTATTGGTGCGTTAGCTATGTATTTCCCTGAAATTCTAGGGAATGGTAAGGCAGGGAACGAATTAACATTTGCTAATGATATTACCTGGACCTATGCATTAGGATTATTTGGTTCTAAGTGGGTAGCAGTATTACTTGCATTAGCAGCTGGAGCTTATGGTGGGCGTATTACTCCATCTATGATGTTGGGAAGTACGTTAGCCATAGTATTTGGTACTATTTGGTCTATTACTGTAGCTCCTATATCATTGGGGATGGCTGCCTTTATCGGTGCCGTAGCATTTTTAGGGCTAGCACAGAAGATGCCTATGACATCTTGCGTATTTATGCTTGAGCTTTCAAGATTTTCTGTAGAAATGTTGTTCCCTATAGCGTTAACTATGGGTACAGCGCTTATGGTGGAACAAATTGTTCAGGCCAAATTAAAAACGAGTAAATAGTTTTCGAACTAGAGTGTTTATCAATGTATCGTTTTAGATATTCTACTAACTTATAAGGCTATATTTAGTTATATTGAAAGCTAAGTTTTATTTGCTATAAAAAATAAAAACGGATAGTTGTTTATTAACTATCCGCTTTTGTTTTTTGTGTAACTTTTATATATGCATTTATACGATTTTAGCGTTTTTATCGTATTCTTCGCCACCTGCATCAGGAAGCATACCGTACTCAATTGTCCACAAGTGTTTATATTTTAAAGCTTGATTGTAAATGCGTTCGATTTGTGTTTCGTCTGTGCGAACAACACGGGCTGGAATACCAACTACTAAGGAGTTTGGAGGGATTACAGTATTTTCTTTTACTACTGCACCAGCCGCGATAATAGAGCCAGAGCCAACATGACAACCGCTCAAAACAATAGCTCCCATACCAACTAAAACATTATCTTCGATTGTGCTTGCATGAACAATTGCACCGTGGCCGATTGTTACATAATCACCTAAGATACATGCTTTATCGTCGTCCACATGCAAAACAGAGTTATCTTGTACATTAGAATAACGACCTACTACAATTTTGTTTACGTCACCACGAAGTGCACAGTTTTGCCAAATAGATGCATATTCTTTAAGCTCTACATCACCAGCAAGTTCAGCACCGGGCATGACGCAACTTTTAGGATCTAATTTTGGATATTTTCCATGAAAT
>SKEL01003619.1_pt1 | contig 9968 bp, 8 predicted proteins | sample 4826741 | NCBI WGS metagenome assembly SKEL01 (sample SAMN11008810, study PRJNA524170) | human gut metagenome | biome: Human fecal sample; material: Feces; isolation source: fecal sample from pouch patient p33 | host: Homo sapiens | place: Israel: Tel-Aviv | collected 2016-03-22
ACACAGACATGTACGCTCAGGCTTACTTCGATTATGACTCCAAGAAGTCCGGCGGTGTTACAATGTCTCACCTTCGTTTCGGTAAGAAACCGATCAAATCCACATACCTGATCCACAAAGCAAACTTCGTTGCATGTCATAATCCGTCCTATGTTAACAAATATAACATGGTACAGGAGCTTGTTGACGGAGGTACATTCCTTCTGAACTGTGCTTGGGATATGGAAGGACTTGAGAAACATCTTCCAGGACAGGTTAAAGCTTTCATCGCTAACCACAATATCAAATTCTACACCATCGACGGTGTTAAGATTGGTATTGAGACTGGCATGGGACCAACACGTATCAACACAATCCTTCAGTCCGCATTCTTCAAACTTACAGGAATCATTCCTGAGGAGCAGGCTATCGAGCTTATGAAAGCTGCTGCTAAAGCTACTTACGGACGTAAAGGTGATGACGTTGTTAAGAAGAACTGGGCAGCTATCGATGCCGGTGCTAAACAGGTCGTAGAGGTTCAGGTTCCGGAGAGCTGGAAGAACGCTGAGGACGAGGGACTCTTCATGTCTCACGCATCCCACGGTGCTCAGGAAGCTCAGGACTTCGTAAACAACATCCAGTGCAAGATCAATGCTCAGGAAGGTAACAGCCTCCCAGTATCTGCATTCAAGGATTATGTAGATGGTACAACACCATCCGGAACAGCTGCATATGAGAAACGTGGTATCGCAGTTAACGTTCCTGTATGGGTTCCGGACAACTGTATCCAGTGTAACCGCTGTGCATATGTCTGCCCGCATGCTGCAATCCGTCCGGTTGCCATGACAGCAGATGAGACAGCTAACGCTCCAGAGGGAATCAAGACACTTCCGCTTACAGGAATGAAAGAGTATACATTCACAATGACTGTATCCGCTCTTGACTGTACAGGATGTGGTTCCTGCGCAAATGTCTGCCCAGGAAAGAAAGGCAACAAAGCTCTTGAGATGGCTCCACTTGAAGCTAACGCAGCAGAGCAGAAATACTTCGATTACGGTGTAACACTTCCTCAGAAGGAAGACGTTATCGCTAAATATAAAGAGACAACTGTAAAAGGCAGCCAGTTCAAACAGCCGCTCCTTGAGTTCTCCGGCGCTTGTGCAGGTTGTGGTGAGACACCATACGCTAAGCTGATCACACAGCTCTTTGGTGACAGAATGTACATTGCAAATGCTACAGGATGTTCTTCTATCTGGGGTAACTCTTCACCATCTACACCATACACAACAAACGCTAAGGGACAGGGACCTGCATGGTCAAACTCTCTGTTCGAGGATAACGCAGAGTTCGGTTATGGTATGCTTCTTGCACAGCGTGCGATCCGTGGCGGTCTGAAAGAGAAGATCGAAGACCTTGTAGCTAACGGAACAAACGAGGATGTTAAGGCAGCTGGTCAGGAATGGCTGGATACTTACGCTGTAGGCGCAACAAATGGTGCAGCTACAGAGAAACTCGTTGCAGCTCTTGAGGCTTGCGGATGTGACAAGGCTAACGAGATCCTTGCACAGAAAGACTTCCTCTCCAAGAAATCCCAGTGGATCTTCGGTGGTGACGGATGGGCTTACGATATCGGATTCGGTGGTGTTGACCACGTTCTTGCAAGCGGACGTGACATCAACGTTATGGTATTCGATACAGAGGTTTACTCCAACACAGGCGGACAGTCTTCCAAATCTACACCGACAGGTGCGATCGCTCAGTTCGCAGCAGGCGGAAAAGAGACTAAGAAGAAAGATATGGCATCTATCGCAATGAGCTATGGCTATGTATATGTAGCACAGATTTCCATGGGTGCTGACTTCAACCAGACTGTAAAAGCAATCGCAGAGGCAGAGGCATATCCGGGACCATCCCTGATCATCGCTTACGCTCCATGTATCAACCATGGTATCAAGAAAGGTATGAGCAAAGCTCAGACAGAGGAAGAGCTGGCAGTTAAGTGCGGATACTGGCACAACTTCAGATTCAACCCGGCTGCTGAGAACAAGTTCAGCCTTGATTCCAAGACACCGGATATGGAGAACTATATGGACTTCCTGAACGGTGAGGTTCGTTACAATTCTCTGCAGCGTCAGAATCCTGAGAAAGCTGCAAGACTGTTTGCTAAGAACGAGTCTGAGGCTCAGGCTAGATATGAGTATCTGCAGAAACTTATCACTCTTTACGGAGCAGATAAGAAAGAAGACTAATTACTGATCAATAGTTACTGTTTATACAGTGTGCTTGCTGATTAAGCATTAGGTGACAGGCCTGCGGTGTTTAGCGCACCGCAGGCCTTTTTCATATACAGGAGAGACATATATGAGAAAATTTTTTTCGAAGGAGAAATCCGGGAAAGAGAAAAAAGCAGATTTTTATATTCTGTATACGATGGTTTTTGCGGCGATTTCGCTGGTTATTTATGGCTGCTTTTATTTTAATGGAAAAGCACTGGTCTGGAGTCATGATGGAGTTCCACAGCATATCAATGCTCTGGCCTATTATGGAAAATATCTGCGGAATGTGCTGAAAACACTGGTATTTGACCATAAGATATCGCTGCCTATGTGGGATATGCACATTGGTTATGGCTCTGATATCCTTACAACACTGCATTATTATGTGATCGGCGATCCGCTGACTTTGTTTTCCGTTTTTGTTCCCGAAAAAAATACGGAAATCTTATATGAGATCCTGATTTTTCTGCGGATTTATCTTGCGGGGATTACGTTCAGTATCTACTGTTTTTATCGAAAAAATCCAAAACAGGCGACATTTATCGGCTGCCTGGTTTATATATTTGCAGGGTGGACTATTTATGCGTCCATGAAACATCCTTATTTTTCCAATCCCATGATTTATCTGCCGCTTGTTCTTATGGGAATTGATAAGGTCTACAAAAAAGAAAAGCCATACCTTTTTATCTGGGCAACGGCTGTAGCGGCAATGTCAAATTTTTATTTCTTTTATATGATCAGTGTCTTTATGGTGTTATATGCGGCTTTCCGGTATTTCGGCATATTCCGGAAGCGTTCAGTAAAAGATGTATTTCAGTGGTTCCTGAAATTTGCTGGCTTTTATCTGGTCGCACTTATGATCGCTGCACTGATCTTTTTACCTGTGGTCATGACTCTGTTTGGAACAGAGCGCTTTCAGGCGCAGAATTATGTGCCGCTGTTATATGACCGCATTTACTACGAAAAATATCTCGGCTGCCTGATCGGCGAAAATATGATCCAGTGGGGAGTTGCTGGATATTCCGCAGTCGCAATGGCAGGCGTGTTTGTGATCTTTTCCAAAAAGAAAAAATATACGGGACTGAAGCTGGGATTTGTACTTTTGAATCTGTTTTTGCTGATCCCCTTTGCAGGTCATGTACTGAATGGATTTTCATACGTGTCCAACCGATGGATCTGGGCGTATGGAATGCTGATCGCATATATCCTGGTACAGGCATATCCGGAACTGTTTACGCTGGGCATCAGGGAAAAACGACGGATATTTGTGATGCTGCTGATATATGGCGTGCTGGCACTGTTTTCAGAATCCGCCCGTACGGAACGCAATATCATGGCACTGATGATGCTGGTCCTGGCTGTGTTTACAGTGGTTTCCTACGGAAACGTATTTACACAGGGAAAATATCTCTGTGGAATGATCGTGGCCGTGCTTGTGACAAGTATCCTTCTGAATGTTTCATACCAGTATTCTTACGAAAAAGATTATCTGTCAGAATTTGAGGAAAAGGATCAGGCACTGGAGAAGCTTCAGTCCGGACCGGACAAAGCAATCCGGTCAATGGACGATTCAGCGGTTACCAGATATGACCAGTACAAAACGGGCTCTTATGTAAACACTGCCATGTATATGGGAACCAACAGTACTTCCTATTATTTCAGTGTGGCCAATGGAAATATCAGCCGTTTCTTTGATGAGATGTATCTGAATACCCCCTGGGATTATCATTACAGCAGCCTGGACGGACGGAGTATCCTGGATCGTCTTGCCTCGGTGAAATATTTTGCCATCAAAAAAAGCGGATATGGGTATCTGCCATACGGCTATGACAGTGAAGCAGAAGTCACAAAAAAATACAGGATCTACGAAGACGAGGATTCCCTTCCTCTTGGTTATACCTATGATTCCTGGATCCCCAGAGAAAAGTATGAAAAGCTTTCTGTGACCGAAAAGCAGCAGGCGCTCCTGCAGGGGGCAGTCCTTGAGGACAGCAGTCTTCCTGAGACAGACCTCACCTTTGATGATAAGAAAGCAGATTTTACACTGGAAGCAGGAAAAGGCTGTAAGATCAAAGACGGAAAGATCATTGTGGCCAAAGAAGGAGCAACCGTACAGATCGGATATCAGGGAGAGCCGGAGGCAGAGGTTTATCTTGTGGCAAAAAATCTGGATTTTAATGCCTATTCTCCACGTGCAGTGGTCAGTGATAAAAAATGGGATTCCATGACAGAATATGAGAAGAATACTGTGCGCTATGAAGATAATAACTGGCGCTACTGGAAAGAAAGCAAGGAATCAGCAGTGGATGTTTCGCTGGGCTCCGTGGACAAGACTATCCGGATCTTTACAGATAAATACAACGGCTATAGCGGAAGACATAATTTTCTTCTGAATATGGGATATAAAAACTATTCTGCGGGAACTATGACACTGACATTCTCCATGCCGGGAGAATATACCTTTGATGATCTGTATGTGGTATGTCAGCCCATGGCTTCTGTTGAAGAACAGACAGAGGAGCTTGGAAAAGAAAGTCTTCAGAATATCAAAACGGAGACAAATTGCATTCGTGGAGATATCACAACCACTTCCGATAAGATCCTGGTATTTTCCATTCCATACAGCGCAGGCTTTACCGCCTATGTAGATGGAGAAAAAACAGAACTTGTGCAGGCAAACAGTATGTATATGGGGCTGGAATTAAAAAAAGGCAGGCATACGATCGCACTCAGATATTGTACACCGTATATTGTGCCCGGAATGATACTGACGGTGATCGGCCTGATCCTGTTTGCCGGAATCGTGATATCTTACCGGCGCCAGGGAAAACAAAAAGAAAGGGGAAAACAGGAGAAATGAGCCGATTATCGATAGTTTTGCCTGCCTGTAACGAGGAACCGATGGTGGAGAAAACCTGCCGGACTCTCAGAGAGCTCCTGGGGCAGGCCGGGATCCGTTATGAACTGGTCCTGGTAGATGACGGTTCCTCTGACGGGACCTGGGCAGCGATAGAAAAAGTATCAGGAGAAGATAAAAATGTGACAGGTGTGCATTTTTCCAGAAATTTCGGGAAAGAAGCAGCAATTGTGGCCGGCCTTGCACAGGCATGCGGAGATGCGGTGGCAGTGATGGACTGTGACCTGCAGCATCCGCCGGAAATCCTCTTGGAAATGTACCGGCTCTGGAAGCAGGGCTACGAGGTTGTGGAGGGCATCAAGAAAAACCGGGGAAAAGAAACTCTTTTTCACAGAAAAAGTGCCGGATTTTTCTATCGGATCATGTCCCGTGCCACCGGCTTTGATATGGAAAACGCTTCCGACTTCAAGCTGCTGGACAGGAAAGCGGTGGAGAGTGTTCTCGCCATGCCTGAGCGCAGCATGTTTTTCCGGGCGGCATCATCCTGGATAGGCTTCAAAAGCATCTCCGTACCTTTTGAGGTGCAGGAGCGTGAGGCCGGAGAATCCAAATGGTCTGCAGGAACGCTGATCAGCTATGCGTTTCGGAATATTGTGGCATTTACAACACTTCCGCTGCAGTTTGTAACAGCAGGTGCTGTGGGCTGCTTTGGGTGCTCCCTGCTCCTTCTGGTCTATTCTCTGGTCCGGTATTTTTCCGGGCATGCGGTGGAAGGCTATACCACACTTCTGATCGTGATGCTCTTTATCGGAAGTGCTGTGATGATGAGCCTTGGGATCATCGGATATTATATCGCCAGGATCTATGAGGAAGTAAAACGTCGTCCAAGATATATCGTATCAAAGATCATACGAGGAGGAGATACCAATGAAAAAGTGGATCCTTAAATTCTATGAAAATGATGTGATCCGTTATATTTTCTGGGGTGGTTGTACGACTCTCGTAAATCTGTTAAGCTTTTATATCATGAGGGCAATGGGAATTCCACTGATGAGTGCCAACATCATATCGATCATCCTGGCGATCCTGTTTGCCTATGTTGTGAATTCCAGATTTGTATTTCATGACCGCTGTGAAACATGGAGGGATCATATACCGCCCTTTCTGAAATTTATAAGTGCCCGTCTGTTGACCATGGTCATTGAGGTAGGTGGCGTATGGCTTCTGGCGGAGATCCTGGGATTCCGGGATATGTTTGCAAAATTCTGCACACAATTTATCGTGCTGGCGTTGAATTATATCTTTAGTAAATTTATTATTTTTACCACAGGTAAAAGGATTGGAGGTAGCAAATGATAACTTTGGATGAGGCAGTGAAGAAAGTCCGCCCTCTGGATGAAAAGGCTATGGAGGGGGCGAGAAAGAGATGGGACAGTATTGCAAAGCCCCTGCATTCTCTGGGAGAGCTGGAGAATATGCTGACACAGATCGCCGGTATCACAGGTACACCGGAGGTACGTGTGGAGAAAAAAGCAGTGGTTGCCATGTGCGCGGATAACGGAGTTGTAGAAGAGGGTGTGACCCAGACCGGACAGGAAGTGACGGCTGTTGTGGCTGAGAATTTTCTGGAAGGGACTACTACCTGCTGTGTGATGTGCCGTCAGTGTGGAGCAGAGCTTTTTCCTGTAGATGTGGGAATGGTCACAGATACAAAGGTCCGTACAGATCTTAAGGTTGCTTATGGGACCAGAAATATGACCAGAGAGCCGGCGATGACAAGAGATCAGGCGATCCGTGGCATCGAAGCCGGAATTGCCATGGCAGAGGAGCTGAAGGAAAAAGGCTATCAGGTTCTTGCAACCGGCGAGATGGGCATTGGAAATACCACCACCAGCAGTGCGGTAGCAGCTGTGCTTCTCGGAAAACCGGTGGAAGATATGACCGGACGTGGTGCCGGATTGACCAGTGAAGGGCTTGTACGGAAGATCAATGCGATCAAAAAGGCGATCGCCCTGAATAATCCGGATCGTTCAGATGCCATTGACGTCCTGGCAAAGGTAGGTGGACTGGATATTGCAGGAATGGCAGGAGTATTCATTGGAGGAGCAGCACTTGGAATGCCGGTTGTCATGGACGGATTTATTTCCTGCGTATCTGCACTGATCGCAATAAAGATCTGCCCGCAGGTAAGTGATCATATCCTTGCGTCTCATGTATCCAAAGAGCCTGCAGCACAGCTGATCCTGAAGGAGCTTGGCAAGGAAGCGATCATCCACGCAGGCATGTGCCTGGGCGAGGGAACCGGAGCTGTGGCACTGTTTCCGATGATGGATCTGTCCTGTGCAGTATATAATTCCATGAGTACCTTTGGTGATATCAATGTAGAACAGTACGAGGAGCTGAAATAATATGCTGGTTGTTGTAACAGGAGGCAGCGGAAGCGGAAAATCTGCTTTTGCGGAAGAAACCGTACTTTCCTTTGGCGAAGCCAGAAGGATCTATATCGCCACCATGCAGGCTTTTGACGAAGAAAGCCACAGGCGCATCCGCAGACACCGGCACATGCGTGCAGGAAAAGGCTTCGAGACAATTGAAAGATATACAGAGCTGGATGAGCTGCTCATCCCGAAGGACTGCGTGGTCCTTCTGGAGTGCATGTCCAATCTGGTTGCAAATGAGATGTTCCGGGAAGGCGGCTTCCACCCGGAGGTGGCAGAAAAGATCACAGAAGGGGTGAAAAATCTTCTTTCCCAGGCAAAGCATGTGGTGATCGTCACCAACGAGATCTTTTCAGACGGGATCCTCTACGAGGAAGAATCAGAACAGTACAAAAAAGAGCTGGGACAGATCAACCAGAAGCTGGCAGAGCTGGCAGAAGAGGTTGTGGAAGTCGTATACGGGATCCCTGTATGGCATAAAGGAGGAAAGGAAGCATGAAAAGCTTATGGAACAGTTTTAAGGCAGCCTTTGCCATGTTTTCAAAGATTCCTATGCCCATGGTGGACTGGAAGAAGGAAAACATAAAATATATGATGTGCTTTTTCCCCTTTGTGGGGACTGCCATCGGCATCCTGACCTGGCTTGCAGGAGGGGTCCTCGGTGTACACGTAGCTCTGGAGCCATTTTTTCTCGCTGTGATCCTTACTGTGATCCCGGTATTTATTACCGGCGGCATTCATGTAGACGGGCTTTTGGACACGTCAGATGCATTAAGCTCCTGGCAGGAACGCACAAGGAGGCTGGAGATCCTGAAGGATTCCCATGCAGGTGCATTTGCCATTATCACAGCCTGTGTATATTTTATCCTCTGGCTGGGAGCCTGGGATCAGCTCCTTGGAAATTATAACGGGATCTGTATCATGAGCCTGGGCTTTATGATGTCCAGATGTCTTTCCGGGATCGGTGTGATTACATTTCCCAAGGCAAGGACAGACGGGACTGTGGCAGAATTTTCCAGAAATGCGTCAGAGATCGCAGTGCGAAATGTTCTTATCACGATGTTTGTGATCCTTGCAGCGCTGATGATATGGGTAGATCCGGTCCTGGGTGTTCTGGCAGCTGTCAGCGCACTTCTGGTATTTTGGTGGTATCACTATATGGCTTTGAAATATTTTGGAGGGACCACAGGTGATCTTTCCGGATTTTTCCTTTGCATCTGCGAGGTCGTGATGGCACTGGTGCTTGCTTTTGGTGGCACGTTTAATCTGTAATGAAGATTTGGATGAGGTAAAAATATTATGGAAATGATAATCGGAGGTGCATATCAGGGAAAAGCTGCCTATGCAAAAGCACAGTTCCCGGATGTGGACTGGAAATTCGGAGGAGAGATCACAGAAGAGGAGCTTCTGAAGGCAGCGGGTGTTCTGGGATTTCAGGAATACATAAGAAAAGCTCTGAAGGCAGGAGAAGATCTCACCGGCCTGGCAGAAAAGCTGGCACAGCAGGATCCGGATGTGATCCTTGTCAGTGAGGAGGTAGGCTACGGGATCGTTCCGGCGGATGCTTTTGAACGGCAGTACCGAGAAGCTGTTGGCCGGGTGTGCACTGCACTGGCTGCGAAAAGCAGAAGGGTCACAAGAGTGGTATGCGGGATTGGGACGGTGCTGAAGGATGATTAGATTATATCTGATACGACACGGACAGACACCCGGAAATAAGCTTCAGCGTTATATCGGAACAACGGATGAACCGCTGAGTACGGAGGGAAGGGAATTTCTGGAAAAGCTGACCTATCCCATGCCGGAGGCCCTTTATGTAAGTCCGCTCTGCCGCTGTGTGGAAACTGCGGGGATCCTTTTTCCAGGAAAAAGCTTTCATATTATCGAAGAGCTTTCCGAGTGTGATTTTGGAGAGTTTGAATATAAAAACTATCTGGAACTCTCAGGGGACATGGAATATCAGCATTTTATTGACACGATGGGAGCTGAGGGATTCCCGGGCGGGGAGAGCACGGAAACGTTTAAAGCGCGGACTGTGAAGGCGTTCCGGGAGATCCTTGCGAGATTCTTCCGGGAGACAGAGGATCCGGACAAAACACTCGTCTTCGTCGTCCACGGGGGAACGATCATGGCCGTCATGGAGGCGCTTGCAAAAGAACGGAAGAGTTACTATGACTGGCAGGTCGGGAACGGCGAGGGGATCTTTGGGGAGATCGAAACGCCGGATGGACGGATCGGTCAGGTGCGGTTTCTTCGGAACAATCCAATATCATAGGGGGTGTAAAATCATGATTCTTTTATTATCGGTATGCAGCATCGGATTTCTGATCTACGGTGCACTTGTTGTCAGTGGGATCTATACGCCGATCAGCTCGAAAATTCTGGTTGAGGACGAGGAACGGGCGAAATGGTGCCCTA
>SKEL01003623.1_pt1 | contig 9959 bp, 6 predicted proteins | sample 4826741 | NCBI WGS metagenome assembly SKEL01 (sample SAMN11008810, study PRJNA524170) | human gut metagenome | biome: Human fecal sample; material: Feces; isolation source: fecal sample from pouch patient p33 | host: Homo sapiens | place: Israel: Tel-Aviv | collected 2016-03-22
ATTTACATCCTCCTAATATAAAAATTTGCAAAAGATAAATTTATAGTATATTCTATATGAAGTTAATGATAGCTCACAAAAGCCAAAAGGTCAATAAGTGAAGCGGCCGTAAAAGCAAAAGGAAGTATAAAAAATAGTTTTGAGAGTTATTTCAAAAGCGTCATAATGATTTTTAATTAACAGAAGGGAGACTATAGATGATAGAGACAGTAATGACGGCGCAGATGCCGGTAGGACTTCCAATAAAAATAAAGAAAAACAGGTTAGAGCCAGATTATATACGGGAGGATATGCCAAGATTAAGTATTGTTGCCGGGGTTCATGGAGATGAATTACAGGGACAGTATATCTGTTATGAGCTGATACGAAGAATTAAGGAAGAGAGAGAACATTTAAGAGGGATTGTCGATATATATCCTTGTGTGACCCCGATGGCACTGGAGATAAGAAAGCGGAATGCTCCGGGTGCATTAGATATGAATGCAATGTTTCCGGGTAGCCGTCATGGACATACGATAGAATATATGGCGGCAGAAGTCGTTGCAGATTTAATGGGATCAGATTTTTGCATTGATATTCATTCGAGTGATATTTTTATCCGGGAGATTCCGCAGATTCGAGTGCCGGAAAATGCTGGAAAAAAAGTGACAGAACTTGCGCAAAAGTCAGGGATTCCTGTGTTGTGGATGAATAGTAATTCTTCTTCTGTGTGGGAGGGAAGTCTTGCTTACAGCTTACGAAGAAAAGGCATTCCGAACGTGGTGATTGAGTCGGGAATCGCACTGAAGATAGATTATGACTATTGTAAAAAAGTGCTGGATGGTGTTTTTCGGATGATGAAAGAGTTAGACATTTTTGATGGAGAAGTTTCGCCTACGAAAAAGACTGTAACGGTAAAGAAAAATGACGTGGAAGTAGTACACTGTAATACAAGTGGGATTTTTATTCCTAAAGCGCAGATTGGAAGTTATGTGAGAGAAGGACAGATGATAGGCTCAATCGTGCGTCCCATTCTTGGTGCGGAAATCGAGGAGATAACAGTACCGTGTGATGGAATGATTTTTAGTTTAAGAGAATATCCGGCAGTTTGTGAGGGAGAGCTTTTGGCAAGGATTTGTAAAACAGAAAGACCTGCTGGAAAGTACGAATAAAAGTAAGAACTCCGATAGATGTATCCTAATTTTGTTAGAGTACGCCCTGTGCATACCTTATAAATTGGGACACCGGTAACATAAAAATCTTCTTACAGAATGAAGAATAAAAAGGTTTGGAAGTACATGAAGAAAGAGAGGATATTTACATGGAAGAAAAGGTCTTATATTCGATGGAGTCTCCTTTTCAACAGGAAATTAATGTAAAAGGATATTATTTTGGGAAAAATGAAGGAAAAGAACATTCTGCCTGCATTGTTGGGGCCTTGAGAGGAAATGAATACCAGCAGCTTTACATTTGTTCAAAGCTGATTGATGTATTGAAAAAAATAGAAAAGCATGGAGACATTGTGGGGGAGAATGGCATTTTAGTAATCCCTTCTGTAAGTAATATGTCGATGGATTTTGGAAAGCGTTTCTGGATTTCTGATGACACCGATTTAAACAGATTGTTTCCTGGAAATCCGTCTGGGGAATCGGGAAGCCGTGTGGCATATGCGATTATGGAAACGACAAAAGGATACCGATATGGCATTCATCTGCCATCCTTTTATCTTGGGGGAACGTTTATGCCGCATATCCGATTGCTTGATCCGGAACATGGAAGTACCAGCCTTGCAAACCTGTTCGGACTGCCTTATGTTATTGAGGCAAAAAGCAGACCATTTGACAGAACAACATTACATAATAACTGGCAAAGAAATGGTACGGAGGCTTTTTCTTTGTATACAGGCATGACAGGAAAAATCGATGATGAACTGGCAGCGCAGGCCGTTTCTTCTATTCTGCGTTTCCTTACAAGAATGGGGATTATCCGTTATTATTCTCACAGCGGTTATATTGCGAGCGTCTTAAAAGAGGGAGATTTAGAGCCCATCATGACAGAGGCTGCAGGCATTTTTATAAAGAAAGCAGAATGTGGTCAGGAAGTCAGCAGAGGAGATGTTTTGGCGCAGATTATGAAGGCAGATAGCGGGGAGATTATTTCCGAAGTAAAAGCACCAACAGATGGTATCATTTTTTACGCGGAAACAAGGCCGGTTGTCTATTCAAATCTTTTGGTATTTCAGATAATCAAGAGGATTCATCTGTAAAAAATCTAAAAATTTTTGAATTTTTTTCGTCGATTTTTGTCAGAATTCATGGTTTTGAAGAAACTGATATAAAACCATAGGAAATAGAATAAAAAAGTGTTATCATATTTTTAACAGAAAAGCAGGGGATAATTTCTGAATTGTCCCCACAATTTAATTAAACATACTTGGAGGATATCATGAGTCAGGTAAAGAGATTATATGTGGAAAAGAAACCGTCCTATGCGGTAAAGGCAAAAGAACTTGCAGAAGAATTAAAGGCATATCTTTCTATAGATGATGTCAGTAATGTCAGAGTTCTGATTCGCTATGATGTGGAGAATGTCTCAGCAGAAACGATGGAAAAAGCGGCAGTTACCGTATTCTCAGAACCACCTGTAGATGATTTGTACGAGGAAGATTTCCCTAAAAAAGAGGGAGACAGAATATTTAGCGTAGAATATCTTCCTGGACAGTTTGATCAGAGAGCCGATTCAGCTATGCAGTGTTTACAGCTTCTTAATGAGAAGGAAGAACCAATTATCCGCTCTGCAACAACTTATGTTTTTTCTGGTAATATCAGTGATGAGGAATTTGAGAAGATCAAAGAATACTGTATCAACCCGGTAGATTCCAGAGAGACAGACGAGAAGAAGCCGGAAACCCTCGTTATGGATTACGAAGAACCAGCAGATGTTGCAATCTTTGACGGATTTAAGGATATGCCAGAAGAAGAACTGAAGGCACTTTACGATTCTTTAGGTCTTGCAATGACATTTGAAGATTTCCGTTATATCCAGAATTACTATCATGGAGAAGAAGACAGAAACCCTTCCATGACAGAGATTCGTGTGTTAGATACATACTGGTCTGACCATTGCCGTCATACAACATTCTCTACAGAACTTAAGGATGTTACATTTGGTGATGGATATTATAAACCTCTTTTTGAAAAGACATATAATGAATATCTTGCTGACCGTGCAGAAGTATATGGAGACAGAAAGGATAAGTTTATCTGCCTGATGGATCTTGCTCTTATGGGAATGAAGAAGTTAAAACAGGACGGACTTCTTGATAATATGGAAGAGAGCGATGAAATTAATGCCTGCAGTATCGTTGTTCCTGTAGAATTTGAAGATAAGACAGAAGAATGGCTGATCAGCTTTAAGAACGAGACACATAACCATCCAACAGAAATCGAACCATTTGGTGGTGCAGCTACCTGTCTTGGTGGTGCAATCCGTGACCCGTTATCAGGACGTTCCTATGTATATCAGGCAATGCGAGTAACTGGTTGTGCAGATCCTACTGTTCCTATGGCAGAGACGATGAAAGGTAAGCTTCCACAGAGAAAGCTGACTACTGGCGCTGCAAAGGGATATAGCTCTTATGGTAACCAGATTGGTCTTGCTACAGGATTAGTAGATGAAGTATATCATCCAGGTTATGTTGCAAAGCGTATGGAGATTGGTGCAGTTATCGGTGCAGCTCCAAGAAAGAATGTTATCAGAGAAACTTCTGATCCAGGCGATATCATCGTATTATTAGGTGGACGTACTGGTCGTGATGGCTGTGGTGGAGCAACAGGTTCTTCCAAAGCTCACACAACAAAGTCTATTGATACTTGTGGAGCAGAAGTACAGAAAGGTAACGCACCTACAGAACGTAAGATTCAGAGATTATTCCGTCGTGAGGAAGTAAGTATCCTTATTAAGAAGTGTAATGACTTTGGTGCCGGCGGTGTATCTGTAGCAATCGGCGAGCTTGCTGACGGACTTTGCATCGACCTTGACAAAGTACCTAAGAAATACGCCGGACTTGACGGAACAGAACTTGCCATTTCTGAATCTCAGGAACGTATGGCAGTTGTTCTTGATAAAAAAGATGTAGAACAGTTCCTCACTTACGCAGAAGAAGAGAACTTAGAAGCAACAGTAGTTGCAGAAGTAACAGAGGCAAAACGTCTTGTTATGTCCTGGAGAGGCAAAGAAATCGTAAACCTCTCTCGTGCATTCTTAGATACGAATGGTGCACATCAGGAAACAACGGTTGAAGTAGAAATGCCTGACGAGAAAGAATGTTACTACAAAAAACAGGATGAATTCAAAGACGCAAAAGAGATGTGGACAGAGAAACTTTCTGACCTTAATGTATGTTCTAAGAAAGGCTTAGTAGAAATGTTTGACAGCTCTATCGGAGCTGGAACAGTTACCATGCCATTTGGTGGAAAGACACAGCTTACTCCAATCCAGACAATGACAGCGAAGTTACCTGTATTAGAAGGTAAGACAGAACTTACAACGATGATGTCCTACGGATTTGATCCATATCTTTCAAGCTGGAGTCCATACCATGGAGCCGTTTATGCAGTACTTGAGTCTGTAGCTAAGATTGTAGCTGCCGGTGGAGACTTCCGTAAGATTCGTCTGACATTCCAGGAATATTTTGAAAGACTTGGCACAGATCCTAAGAGATGGGGTAAACCATTTGCTGCATTACTCGGTGCTTACAATGCACAGAAAGGTTTTGGAATTCCATCCATCGGAGGAAAAGATAGTATGTCTGGCTCCTTTGAAGATATCGATGTTCCACCAACATTAGTTTCCTTTGCTGTAGATTATACAAAGGCTTCCCATGTTGTAACACCAGAATTTAAGAAAGCAGGTAATAATCTTCTTCGTGTGGATATTCCATTTGATGAATATGGTATTCCGGATTATAAAGAGGCCGGAAAGATTTATGATACGATTCATAAATTAATGCGTAAAGATGTTATCGCATCTGCATATGCTCTTGGAGCAGGCGGACTGATTGAGGCAATCAGCAAGATGAGCTTTGGAAATATGTATGGTGTGAAGTTAGTAAGAGACTTTAATAAGGAAGATCTTACAAAGAAATATTATGGTTCTATTCTTGTAGAGATTCCTACAGAATGGATGGATGAGATGGCAGTTCTGCCGAATATATTTGTAGGACGAGTTACAGATGATCCATTCTTCCAGGTTGGTGAAGAAGAGATTTCTTTAAAAGAGATGTGTGACGTATGGCAGAAACCATTAGAATCTGTATTCCCTACAAAGACAAATGCAACGAAACATAACGTATCACAGCCATTATACCGTACAAATGACATTTATGTATGCAAAAATAAAGTTGCAGTTCCAAAGGTATTTATTCCAGTATTCCCAGGAACAAACTGTGAATACGATTCTGCAAAGGCATTCCGCCGCGCAGGAGCAGAAGTAGAGACACTTGTATTTAAGAACCAGTCAGAATCCGACATTCTTGAATCTGTAGATGCATTTGAAAAGGCAATCAGCCAGGCACAGATTATTATGTTCCCAGGCGGATTCAGTGCGGGTGATGAACCAGAAGGTTCTGCGAAGTTCTTTGCAACCGTATTTAGAAATGAAAAGATTAAAGAGTCCGTTATGAAGCTTCTTAACGAGAGAGACGGTCTTGCACTTGGTATCTGTAATGGATTCCAGGCACTCATTAAGCTCGGTCTTGTACCATATGGAGAAATCGTTAACCAGACAGAAGATTCTCCAACACTGACAATGAATGAGATTGGCCGCCATGTATCTACTATGGTATATACAAAAGTAGTAACCAACAAGTCCCCATGGCTTCGTAAAGCCGTACTTGACCAGATTTATGCAATTCCTGCATCTCATGGTGAAGGACGTTTTGTTGCAAGCAAAGAATGGATTGAAAAATTATTCAAGAATGGACAGGTTGCAACACAGTATGTTAACTTAAACGGAGAACCTACAATGGATGACCGCTACAATCCAAATGGTTCCTACTATGCTATTGAAGGTATCACAAGCCCAGACGGACGTGTCCTTGGTAAGATGGCACATTCCGAACGTATCGGAGAGAATATTGCTAAGAATATTTACGCAAAACAGGATCAGAAGATTTTCGAAAGTGGAGTAGAATACTTTAAGTAAATTCTGAATTGCCGCAGGCAAGGGGGAGACGCCCCCAGAGAAAGTGGCAGTCGTATTTTTTAATTATTCTGTAGGCAAGAGACAGAAACCTGAGAAACCCAGACCACAAATATGCAGTATTGGTTTCTCAGGTTTCATCTGTTTTGTTTATAAAAAGTCAAAAATTTTTGAAAAAAATTCTTGCATTTTAAAAATCCTTGTGATATAATGATTTTCGTCGGTGAGAGAGATAACCACTGATAAGCAGTTGTGGCGGAATTGGCATACGCGCTAGACTAAGGATCTAGTCCGGGCTGACTGGGTACGGGTTCAAGTCCCGTCAACTGCATTGTTGGAAGAAGCTGAAGACCTTTGTGGTTTTCAGCTTTTTTTGTTATCGCAGAAAAGTTAAAAAATAGGAGTTTACTATGAGTGTAATAAACGTAGAGCATATTTCAAAATTATATGGGGATAAGATGATTTTGGAAGACTTATCCTGCAGTGTAGATGAAGGGGATAAAATTGGAATTATTGGCATTAATGGGACCGGTAAGTCAACACTTCTTCGAATTATCGCGGGCGAGGAAGAAGCAGATGAGGGAAAAATTATTTTCTCAAATGGTATGACGATTGGCTGGATGGGGCAAAATCCTGAGTTTGATGAAGAGAGCAGTATTTTAAAGTATGTCTGTGAAGGAAAGAAAATAGAAGATGACTATGGTTATGAGAGTGATGCGAAGGCGATGCTTACTGTATTAGAATTAGAGAATTTTGATGAGAAAATTAAAAATCTTTCCGGTGGACAGAAGAAAAGGGCCGCGCTTTGTAAAGTTTTATTGCAAAAGCCAGATATTTTGATTTTAGATGAGCCTACGAACCATTTGGATAATAAGATGTCTGACTGGCTGGAGAATTATCTTAAAAGTTTTCGTGGTGTACTGTTAATGGTAACGCATGATCGCTATTTCCTTGATAAGGTAACGAATCATATTTGGGAAGTAGAAGGTGGCAAAGTTTATTATTATGATGAAAATTATTCTGGTTATCTGGAACGGAAAGCAGAGAGAGAGGAAAGAGAGCTTGCCTCAGAAAGAAAAAGACAAAGTATTCTCCGCAGTGAAGTAAAGTGGGTAATGCGTGGGGCAAGGGCACGTTCGACAAAGCAAAAGGCACGTTTAGAGCGTTTTGAACAGTTAAAAGCGATGGATTCCCCAAAGACAGCAAAGCAGGTAGAGATGGGATCTGTTGGAACCAGACTTGGAAAAAAAACGATTGAACTTTATGATATTTCAAAAGCATATGGAGACAAGGTACTTTTTAAACATTTTTCCTATATATTTAAACGATTTGAACGAATTGGATTTGTCGGGCATAATGGCTGTGGAAAGTCCACATTGATGAAGATTTTAGCAGATTTAGAACAGGAAGATTCTGGAGCGATTGAATGGGGAGAGACAATAAAAATTGGTTACTTTGCACAGGAATGTGAAGTAATGGATGAAAGAGAAAGAGTTATTGATTACATTAAAGATGCAGCAGAATATGTACGAACTTCCGAGGGACTGGTCAGTGCATCAAAAATGTTAGAACGTTTCCTTTTCAGTTCAGATATGCAGTATACGCCGATTGCTAAGATTTCTGGTGGTGAAAGAAGAAGATTATACCTTTTAAAAGTGCTGATGCAGTCTCCGAACGTTTTAATACTTGATGAGCCGACAAATGATCTTGATATTGCGACACTTCGGGTTTTAGAAGATTTTCTTGATGAATTTGCGGGAATTGTCATCACCGTTTCTCATGACCGTTATTTCCTTGATAGAACAGTTGACCGTATTGCTGCTTTTGAAAATGGAAATATTGTAGTCTACGAGGGTGATTATACATAATATCAGGAAAAATCAGGAAGAATTGAGACGGATTCCATTGACAGTGTGGATTCTGGTTCCGGGCTTCATATTAAAAAGAGCAATGAGAAGAAGAAAGAAGGAAGAGAACAGTGGCTTGCTTCTAAAAATAAAGAAAAGAAGTTGAAATTCTCTTATAAGGAACAGAAAGAATTTGAGACAATTGATGAGGATATTGAGAAATTAGAAGAAAAAATTACAGAGTTAGAAGAACAAATCAGCAAATGTGCGACCGATTTCATAAAATTGAATGAATTAATGCAAGAAAAAGAAAAGACGGAAGCCGAACTTTCTGATAAAATGGAACGGTGGGTATATTTAAATGATCTTGCTGAAAAAATAGAAGCACAAAAGAGGGAGAATAATAATGAAAACATTTAAAGAGGCAGATATTTTACTGCCTGGAAAAGAAGTAAATATGGAGAAGTGGTCTGTTATTGCCTGTGACCAGTTTACCAGTGAGCCGGAATATTGGGAAGAGGTAAAGAAATTTGCCGGTGATAGTCCCTCTACTCTCGATATGATTTTGCCGGAAGTATATTTGGAACAGGAAAATCATGAGGAGCAACTTAAAAATATTGAGGCTTCTATGAATAAGTATCTGCATGAAAAGGTTTTTACAGAATATAAAGATGCGATGATTTATGTAGAGCGGACAGACAGTGTTGGGAATGTTCGCGCAGGTATTGTTGGAAAGATTGATTTGGAACAGTACGATTATAGCAAAAAGAGTACATCTTTTATAAGAGCAACAGAGGCAACGGTAGCAGAAAGAATTCCAGCCAGAGTGGAGATTCGTAACAATGCGGTAGTGGAACTTCCACACGTTATGCTACTTGTAGATGATGCGGGAAAGCATGTCATAGAACCGTGTGAGCAGGAAAAGGAACATCTTCCACTTTTATATGATTTTGACCTTATGATGGGCGGCGGACATCTATGTGGCTATCTTCTTGGAAAAGAGGAAAAGAAACGGATTGAAAAAGCACTTACATTCCTGGCAGATCCAAAGTGTTTTGCCGATAAATATCATGTAAAAGACCGTCCGGTTCTTTTGTTTGCAGTTGGAGATGGCAATCATTCACTTGCAGCTGCTAAAGCATACTATGAACAGTTAAAGGCTGCACATCCAGATGAAGATCTGTCGGAGCACCCAGCGAGATATGCGCTCGTAGAGGTTGTAAATCTTCACAGCCCTGCTCTTCAGTTTGAGGCGATTCACCGAATTGTTACCGGTGTTCATGTAGAAGATTTATTAAGCAAGATGAATGCGGCTTTACATATTAAAAAAGAAGGAAAAGGGCAGACCTTCTATACTATTTATAATGGAAAGAAAAAGAAATGTGTTATTGAACGTCCAACGTCTAAGTTAACAGTAGGAAGCCTGCAGAGATTTCTTGATGGATATCTGGCACACAATGGCGGAAAGATTGATTACATTCATGGAGAAGAGGTAGTAGAAAGCCTTGCCAGGGAAAAAGACAGCATAGGATTTATTTTACCGGATATGGGAAAGGAAGAACTGTTCCCTACAGTAATTCATGATGGAGCATTACCGAGAAAGACATTTTCTATGGGACATGCACAGGATAAACGTTACTATACCGAATGCCGCAAAATAAGAAAATAGTATTACAGTTCCTTTTTGAGTGTTTTCTTTTCTGTGCAAAGGAGATTTTTTGACCGTATTTAATCCGTAGTATTCCGGCGGATCAAAACAGGAGTAATCTGCTTATGAATCGGTTCGCTTAAAGGAACGGGCTGCCTTTTCTTCATCTCGTTCATTTGGAGCATCAGAAGTTCCATAGCTGTTTTGGAAATTTGATCGATCTGTTGTCCGATAGTGGAAATAGGGATGATTGACTCGTTTGCAATAGGGGAATTGTCAAATCC
>SKEL01003624.1_pt1 | contig 9958 bp, 6 predicted proteins | sample 4826741 | NCBI WGS metagenome assembly SKEL01 (sample SAMN11008810, study PRJNA524170) | human gut metagenome | biome: Human fecal sample; material: Feces; isolation source: fecal sample from pouch patient p33 | host: Homo sapiens | place: Israel: Tel-Aviv | collected 2016-03-22
ATATAAAAGTGATACACTCAAAAAAGATTGGATATTTTATTATCCAATCTTTTTTTCTATTCTATTACAACGAACAGGCACCTGCCTATGAGGTGCTGATATAGTTGTAAAATATAGAATAGAAAGAGATGAGAAAAGATGCTGAAATTTGGAAAAGGTGTAGTCAAGTCGCGGATCATCATATTTATTGCAGCAATCCTGCTGTTGATCCCTTCCGTGCTTGGCTATCTGCACACAAGAGTGAATTATGATATTCTTTCCTATCTGCCGGAGAATATCGAGACGATGAAAGGCCAGGATATCCTAGTAGATGAATTTGGAACAGGAGCGTTTTCAACCTTTGTGGTTGATGGCATGTCGAATAAAGAGATCAGTGCCCTGAAGGCAAAAATCGAAGATGTGGATCATGTCAAGACAGTGCTCTGGTATGACAGCGTAGCAGATATCAGTATTCCGACAGATATGCTGCCGGAAAAGATGCAGAAAGTATTTCTCAGCGATGAAGGTACACTGATGTTTATCATGTATGACACGACAATGTCGGCGGATGAGACAATGGAAGCGGTGGAGCAGATTCGTGCCATTTCCAATGAACAGTGTTTCCTGAGTGGTATGTCAGCGGTTGTTACGGATATCCGGGATCTGTCTGACAAGGAAGTTCCGGTGTATGTACTGCTGGCGGTGATCCTGTCGCTGGTGGTATTGTCATTGACCATGGATTCGTTCCTGATTCCGATCTTTTTCCTGCTGAGTATCGGTATGGCAATCATATATAACCTGGGAACAAATGTGTTTATGGGAGAGATATCCTATGTGACCAAGGCGTTGAGTGCGGTGCTGCAGCTCGGTGTGACCATGGATTATTCGATTTTTCTGTGGCACAGTTATGAGAATCAGAAGAAAATATTTGCGGAGGATCATAAAAATGCCATGGCACATGCCATTGCCCAGACCGTTACCTCTGTTGTGGGAAGTTCTGTTACGACGGTGGCCGGATTTATTGCTCTGTGTTTCATGAGTTTCACACTGGGTATGGATCTGGGAATCGTTATGGCAAAAGGTGTTGTATTCGGTGTGATCGGATGTGTTACAATCCTGCCGTCCATGATTCTGATTTTTGATAAACCGCTGGAAAAAACGAGACACAAAGCAATCCTTCCGGATATTGGAAAATTGTCCGGTTTTGTGACAAAACGTTTCCCTGTTTTTCTGCTGATCTTTGCAGTGCTTCTGCTTCCGGCTATTTACGGGCAGAAAAATGCGGAAGTTTATTATGATCTGGCCGGTACACTGCCGGAGGATCTGCAAAGCTTCATGGCAAACCAGAAACTGGATGAAGAATTTGATATGAATTCCACGCACATTTTGCTGGCAGACAGTCATATGAAAGCAAAAGATGCGCAGGCAATGCTGGATCGTATTGATAAGGTAGATGGTGTCAAAACGGCTATCGGTATTGACAGCGTCGTAGGCCCTTCGGTACCGAAAGATATGATTCCACAGTCCGTCCGGGAAATCATCGAGGATGATAAATATCAGATGATTCTGATCAGTTCAGAGTATAAGACCGCTTCTGATGAAGTAAATGCTCAGATTGATGAGATCAATAAAATTGTGGCAGATTATGATGAAAACGGTATGCTGATTGGTGAAGCTCCGTGTACGAAGGATCTGATCACTATTACAGATACAGACTTTAAAGTAGTCAGTGCGATTTCAATCGTGGCTATTTTTGTGATCATTGCAATGGTGTTCCGTTCGCTGGTGCTGCCAATCATTCTGGTGGCAGTTATCGAGTTTGCAATTTTTGTAAATATGTCAATTCCATTTTACACGCACACATCAATTCCGTTTATTGCATCCATTGTAATCGGAACCATTCAGCTGGGTGCGACTGTTGATTATGCAATCCTGATGACAAACAATTACAAGAGTGCACGGGTAGCCGGGATGGAGAAAAAGGATGCGGTGCAGCATGCAGTGGCATCTTCCGCCCAGTCTATTGTAGTCAGTGCGTTGAGCTTTTTCGCATCTACATTTGGTGTTGGTATCTATTCCAACATCGACATGATCAGTTCGCTGTGTATTCTGATGGCTCGGGGAGCCCTGATCAGTATGGTAGTCGTTATTTTTGTACTGCCGGCGATGTATATGGTATTTGACAAGGTAATATGTGCAACAAGCGCAGGTTTTGGAGTAAAGAAAAAGGAGAAAAAAGCAAATGAAATTTTCAAGAGTAAAACAGTTTCTTAAATCAAAAAAAGTAATTCGTACCGGTGCCTGCGTACTGGCAGCAGTGATCGTGACCGGTGGTGTGGGTGCGTATCATGTCTATGGACAAAAAGCAAAAACGGCTCAGGAAACCACACAGGAGCGTGATGCTGACACAGAAGACCGTTTTGCAGATGCGGAGGATGTTCTGACCCAGGTGCTCAAAACTCAGACAAAAACAGATAATGACGCGGCAGCAGAAAAGGAAGAAACCGTTTATGTGGTGGCTGATCCGGACGGAACACCCAATGAGGTTATTGTAAGTGACTGGCTGAAAAATTATCTCGGTGCAGATACCATCGAGGATGTCAGTGATCTGACAGATATTGAAAATGTAAAAGGTGATGAAAAATTTACGCAGAATGCAGACGGAACACTGACCTGGCAGGCAGATGGCAATGATATTTACTATCAGGGAAAAACAGATCGTGATCTCCCAATCGAAATGAAAATGACATATTATCTGGATGGTGAGGAGATTACACCGGAGGAACTGGCTGGCAAGAGTGGAAAAGTGACGATCCGTGCGGATTACACAAATAAGGAAAAAGCAGAGAATGGTGTCTATGTGCCGTTTGCGGCAGTAACCGGGATGATGCTGAATAAAAACTTCACAAATGTGGAAGTGACAAACGGAAAAGTAGTCAGTGACGGAAATAATCAGGTGGTTGTGGGATTTGCATTTCCTGGTTTGTGCGAGAGCCTGGATCTTGACAGCAAGAATCTGGAGGATGTGAATATTCCGGATTATATGGAAGTGACTGCAGATGTCAAAGATTTTTCACTGGATATGACGATGACGTTCGTGATGAGTGATATTTTACAGGAACTGGATGTGGATCAGGATATCGATCTGTCCGGTATTGAAGATGCGATCGATTCTCTCAGTGATGCATCTGCACAGCTGGTGTCCGGAAGCAGAGAACTGGCAGACGGAACAGGTACCTTGCTGAACGGTATCAATGCTTATACTTCCGGTGTTTCCACATTGAAGAGTGGGATCAACGCCTATACAGATGGTGTGGCACAGGTGAAAAACGGTGTGGACAGTTATACAGCCGGTGTGGCTCAGGTGGCAGGCGGTACGAAGCAGCTGGCAGATAAATCGGGAGATCTTAAAGATGGTATTACACAGCTGGTGAGCGGTGCGATGCAGGTGCAGACTTATTTCGAAGGTGATAATGGCATTGTCAGTGGTGCAGAAAAGATTTCTGCCGGAATCGATCAGCTGGATGCTGCTTTGCATGCAGGAATGACAGAGGAAGAAGCAGCCCAGGCAGAGGAAACTGTAAATCAGATGTTTGCAAAAGACGGCGAGACCTATCAGGAAATCGCAAAAAAGGCAGCCGGTCAGTATAAAACAGCTTTAACAGGAAGTGATGAACTTCAGTCCAAAGTTGAGAATGGTGTTAGCCAGGCAATGTACGGTGCATACAAAACTGCATATCAGCAGCTGAATGCAGAAGCATATGCACAGGCAGGAAAGAGCGATGCACTGGAAGCGGATGCAAAGGCATATGCAGATAAGATGACAGCAGCGTCAGCATCTTCTGTGTCAAATGTCTCAAGCCAGCTTATCAGTGGAATTGCTGACGGTACATCCATCCAGATTGGCGGAATGGCCGCAGAAGCTGCAAAACAGGGTGCTGTGGCAGGTGCAAAGAGTGGAATCGCTTCTGCAAAAACGGCTATCGCTTCTCAGATTGAAAACGGTGGTCTGGTATCAGGTGCTCAGACATTAAGCGCAGGTGTCCAGAAATTATATGGTGAAGGGATCCAACCGCTGGCAGTCGGTATGCAGAGTCTGAACAACAGTGTTCCGGAATTGATGAAAGGAATCCAGACATTAAATGCCGGAGCTGAAACACTGGACAGCAACAGCGCAACCTTGAAAGCCGGAGTCAATACCTTAAACAGCAAAGGCGGTGAACTCAAAGCAGGAGTTACGGCATTGGATAATAACAGTGGAAATTTAAGCTCGGGAGCCGCAAAACTGAAAGATGGTGCACAGACACTCAGTGATGGCATGATTCAGTTCGATGAGGAAGGTATTCAGAAACTGAGTGATGCATATCACGGAGATGTGGAAGCATTGTTAGACCGCGTGGATCTGGTACTGGATGCAGGACAGTCTTATCATACCTTCTCCGGTTTAAAAGATGATATGAGCGGAAGTGTGAAATTTATTATTCGTACGGAAGCTATTGAAAAATAAATTCTTGTTTGTCTGTGTAAAGGGCAAATTCGGAAGCAGAAATCCAGACAGACACGGATGATTTTCTACCTCCGCTGCGCCGCTTATTTCTGCCTCCTCCCGCGAACTCGCACGCAAAGACTGCGTGCTCAGACACACTCACGGAGGCAGGCTATGCTCGCTGCGGTAACGAAAATCAACCTACCGTCTTGTCTCGGATTTCTGCTTCAGATTTGCTCCATTTACTTGACGGCACCGTATGCAACGCATGCCACAAGCTGATGACATAATATTCGTTATGTCGCATGCGCAAATTTATATAGAGTGAAGAATAACATACCTAATTGTAAATCTGCGCATGCAACACAATAGAGACTATGCTCTCAGCTTATATGCATGTGTGGCACGCAGTGCGTCGTGTGAATGGCTGATTATTTCACTGTGTAAATACAGAAAACGAAGCATCCTGTCAGGGAAAGCGATTAAGCAAACGACCGAGTTTCACGAGTTTTTGCGCGAGTGGGAACGACCTCTTTTTCAGGCGTGGGAACGAGCGCGATGAAAACGACGTGAAGCGAGGGTAGTGAGCGTCTAGCGTCCTGACAGGATGCTTCGTTTTCGTATTAAAAATTAAATTTCAGCCAACAACAAGGCAAACGAGATATTGTTGCCAGACAGAAAATTGTGTTGGCATATCGTCTGAGTGTATGATATACTATATATAGACGAAAAAAATAGTTGCCGTATAATGAGAGGGGGCTTTTATGAAACGAAGAAGTATAAAGTATATTGGCCTGGTGTTGCTTTGCGTGGCGGGATGTATGTTTATGGCAGCATGCGGACAGGATAAGGAAAGTGCAGTAAGGAACGATGAAGGTAGTGTCTTAAGCAGTGAAACAGAGGCAAAGGATGTGGAAAAAAGTACAGATCCTGCAGATTATGAAATTGGTACCAGAGATCATTATCTTGCCGTATGGGCGCAGGAGAAGGGCCTGTCTTATGTGGAAGCAGAAAGTCAGGAACGGTTGGAAACTGACAAGATTGCACTGAGTGAAGAGGAAGCGATTGGATATGCGACAGTGGATAAAGAATGCGGATCAGTTTCAAATGGAAGCGGCTGCAATGTAAAGACAGCATTTTCAGCAGATATCCGTTATATTTACCGGAAGACAGATGGTGCGATCACAGCGATTGATAATTTGGCGGACGCAAAAATATATCTTCCGGAGGTTCCGGGTGCGACAGCGCAAATATCAGATCCGAATATTTATCAGGAAGAGAGAGGATTTCGCATTAGTGTGACAGGAACGTTAAGTTTTACCCTTGAGAATGCAGATGTGACTCAGGGTGGAGAGTTTTCCAGTGTAGAAACTTCCGGAAATCAAAGCAACGTTATCACAACGGCGAAAACATTTGCAATCTTATTTCAGCAGAGTGATATACAGAAATAATATATGGAATTTGTAAAAGTATGGAATTATTCCAGGACATTTTTCCGGTATTATCGCATAGATTTAGTGTAAACATTATTTTGTGAGGATTTTATGCCGGACAAAGGGTTACACGTACAACAAAATGAAAATGTGGACAGAGGAAGGCTGCAGGTCAATGTGACATCAACATTGGGTCTGCAGCCTGTTGTGAATGCACGGGTGGGTATTGCATACACAGGAGAAAGCCAGCGGCTGTTGGAAGAATTGGAGACAGATTCATCAGGTCAGACGGAGGCTGTGACGCTGGACGCACCGCCGGTAGAGTATTCCCAGGAACCGGATCGGCCGCAGCCTTTTTCAGAATATACGGTGACCGTGCAGGCAGAAGGCTACCGAAGTGTGGAAGTATCTGCGATTGATGTGTTTGCAAATGTGACAGCTTTGCAGGAGATACGGATGGAGCCGTTGGATATCTCACAGAAAGAGGGAACGGAAAATATCGTTGTTCCACCAAATACTCTGTGGGGAGATTTTCCACCAAAGATTCCGGAAGATGAGGTAAAACCAGTGAATGAATCCGGAGAAATCGTGCTGAGCCGCGTGGTTATTCCGGAGTATGTGATCGTCCACGATGGACCGCCGACAGATACCAGGGCACAGGATTACTATGTTCGCTACCGGGATTATATCAAAAATGTGGCATCCAGCGAGATCTATTCCACCTGGCCGGAGGCAACGCTGCGGGCTAATATTCTGGCAATTATGTCTTTTTCCTTAAACCGCGTATACACGGAGTGGTACAGAGGAAAAGGATATGACTTTACCATTACATCATCTACTGCTTATGATCAGAAATGGTCTTTCGGGCGCACGATTTTTAGCAATATTTCCCGGATCGTGGATGAGATTTTCAATCATTATCTGTCCAGACCGAATGTACAGCAGCCGATTCTGACGCAGTATTGTGATGGGAAAAATGTAACCTGCAGTGGTTGGATGACACAGTGGGGATCTCGTTATCTGGGAGAGCAGGGGTACAGCCCCATCGAAATTCTGCGTTATTATTATGGCAGCAGTATTTACATTAATTCTGCAGAGGAGATTGCCGGAATTCCATCTTCCTGGCCGGGTGCAGATCTTACAGTGGGATCCTCCGGTACAAAGGTGCGGCAGATCCAGCAGCAGTTAGCCCGGATTTCCCAGGCATATCCGGCGATCCCGACCATTGCGGCGGACGGGATATTCGGGGAACGTACCCGGGAAGCCGTAGAAGCATTTCAGCGGATCTTTGATCTGCCGGTGAGCGGTGTGGTGGATTTCCCGACCTGGTATAAAATTTCACAGATTTATGTGGGGGTGACACGGATCGCGGAGCTGAATTAACTGCAATTCAAGTCGAACGCACGTGAGACTTAGCGCATGTAAACAGTAACGTAAGATGAGATAAAATGCCGGAGAAATCATAATTACTCTGGCATTTTTCTTTGATTTCATGTAGAATAGGGCATAAATGGCAGAAAATATAGAAAGATGAGAGGATAAATGATGGAAGAGAAAAAAAACATTATGGATTATGATACGGTGTCTTTAGATGATGAAAACAGTGCCGTAGTTATTATCGATCAGACAAAATTACCGGGAACCACAGAGATCATTGCATTAAAGACCGCACAGGAAATCTGGGATGCAATTTATCTGCTTCAGGTACGTGGTGCTCCGGCCATCGGCGTGGCAGCAGCTTACGGTATTTATGTACTGGCAAAAGGAATTGATACAGACAATTATGATGCATTTTATGCAGAATTCAAAAAACAGAAAGAATACCTGGATTCTTCCCGTCCGACAGCAGTTAACCTTTCCTGGGCGTTAAACCGCATGGAGCAGGTTGTATTAAACAATGCGGACAAGTCCGTTGCCGAGATCAAACAGCTTCTGAAAGAGGAGTCTGTTGAGATCCAGGACGAGGATATCCGCGTGTGCAAAGCCATCGGTGAATATGGTCTGACGCTGGTAAAACCGGGTGACGGTATTTTGACACACTGCAACGCCGGAAAACTTGCAACAAGCAAATACGGCACAGCAACGGCTCCGATTTATCTGGGACAGGAGCGCGGTTACAATTTCCGTGTCTTTGCAGATGAGACCAGACCACTGCTTCAGGGAGCACGTCTGACTGCTTTTGAGCTTCAGTCTTCCGGTGTTGATGTAACTCTGATTTGTGATAATATGTCTGCAACTGTTATGAGAAACGGTTGGGTAGATGCAATTTTTGTGGGCTGTGACCGTGTGGCAGCAAACGGAGATACTGCAAATAAGATCGGTACTTCCGTAGTTGCGGCAGTCGCAAAACAGTACAATGTGCCGATGTATATCGCAGCACCGACCTCTACCATTGATATGAACACTCCGACCGGTGATCAGATCAAGATCGAACAGAGAAAACCGGAAGAAGTGACAGAGATGTGGTATAAAGAGCGCATGGCTCCGGAAGGTGTAAAAGTATTTAATCCGGCGTTTGACGTGACAGATCATGAGCTGATCGCAGGTATCGTGACCGAGTTTGGTATCGCACGTCCGCCATATACAGAATCTTTCAAAGAAATTTTTGCAAAAAAAGAGGCAGCTCAGAAGAATAAATAACAGGAACAATTTTATAAAAACCTGTAATCCTAGTGAAATATAGGAAAATAAACGCTTCACTTTTCTCTGAAAGTGGGGTATAATAAGCAGTAATGGTTCAGCAGAGTTAAGTTTTCAGAACAGAAGATTACTTTGTATAAAGCAGCGCTTTGTGCTGGATCATTCTAATGATTAGTGAGAATCCACAGGAGGTATAATTATGGCAGACAGTGCATGTAGCAGCTGCAGCAGTGCAGGAAGCTGTTCTTCCGAGAGTTGTGAAGGATGTCCGAGCAGCAAGCAGCCGCAGAGCTTTCAGGAAAAATTAAATGAGTATTCATCTGTTAAAAAAGTAATCGGTGTTGTCAGTGGTAAAGGTGGCGTAGGTAAATCTTTCGTAACAGCATCTTTAGCAACTGCAATGCGTAAAAAAGGATATGAAGTAGGTATTCTGGATGCAGATATTACCGGACCGTCTATTCCGAAAATGTTCGGCGTACACGGACCGGCTATGGGCAGCGAGATGGGAATCCTGCCGATTGCAGCAGAGGATGGCACAAAGATTATGTCCATTAATTTGTTGATGGAGGATGAGGAAGCACCGGTTATCTGGAGAGGACCGGTTATCGCAGGAACTGTAAAACAGTTCTGGAGCGATGTTGTCTGGGGTGATCTGGATTATTTATTCGTGGACATGCCACCTGGAACCGGTGACGTTCCGCTGACAGTCTTCCAGTCTCTTCCGGTAGATGGTATCGTGATCGTGACATCTCCACAGGAACTGGTACAGATGATCGTAAAGAAGGCTTATAATATGGCTGGCATGATGGATATTCCGGTTCTTGGCGTAGTAGAGAATTACAGTTATCTGAAATGTCCGGATTGCGGAAAAGAGATCAAGCTGTTCGGTGAAAGCCACATTGATGAAGTAGCTTCTGAGCTGGCAATGCAGGTTCTTGGCAAAATGCCGTTGGATCCGGCTTATGCAGAACTGGCAGATGCGGGATTATTCTACAAAGCAGATAATCCATATCTGGAAGATGCAGTGAAGAAAATTGAAAATATGTAAATGATAAAATGTAAAACGGAGTCGGCATATTGTCGGCTCCGTTTTTTTCCTTTTATAAGAAAGTTCAGGCTTTCTTACATCGACAGAAACTTGGGAATGTCTGTCATTTACTATATTAGGACTGGATAAAGTTGGACCTCTGTCCTGCTGGACAGAAATTGGTTCGGACAAGTTTTTGTACTTATTCCAGTTATTATATTACAATAAAAACTGATGTCTTAAAATGACCAATAAAATAATAAAAAAAGATACCAGAATGACGTGATAAGTTCAAGTCGAACGCACGTGAGACTTGGTGCGTGATTCTGGTCAGCGCAAGATGACATCTTCTTTTTAGAATCACTGCACTCTACACTCCGTTCCGGTCGGGGG